>JACLAB010014404.1_pt1 | contig 43253 bp, 31 predicted proteins | sample 8027921 | NCBI WGS metagenome assembly JACLAB01 (sample SAMN15725117, study PRJNA655200) | protist metagenome | isolation source: fluorescence activated cell sorting (FACS) single amplified genomes of... | place: USA: West Boothbay Harbor, Gulf of Maine | collected 2000-07-19 | reverse complement strand
CTCTTCGTGCGCCTTATGTAACTCAGGCTCCAACTTTTGAGAGAGAAAAGCGCGATAGGAATTGAGCACTTGTTGACGTTGTCGGTATTCCTGCTCCGGGTCCATTGTTATGTGTGTGCGTATATACTCGTATAGTCGTCCGTTTTTTAATGAGGAACAAAAAAGGACGAACAACAAAATGCGACGAACTTAAAAAGACCAAAAGAGGGATGACTACCGTACGATGATGTGTATGAATGTTTTGTTATATTTGTTAAAAGTACAAGATTCTTATATTAGAAATATAATACCGTTATTGTAGTTGTAGTTGTTTTGCTAAATCCAGTCGTAGTTTGCTGTTGCTGATGCTCGTCGCGTCTCTTTTTCTCTCTGCTCGAAAACGCGCGTCGCAAGTGTTTGTTCTCTAAAAACGCTGGTCATCTCTCTCTCTCTCTCTCTTTCTCCATTCTCTCCACAATACTCGCAAGTCGTCTATATCTTTTTATTTTCTTTTATTTATTATCGAATCGGTTTACATCTTCTTTCTTCTTATTCGTTTTTCTTTTTGTGTTTTGTTGGATTCAAATCTTTCCTCGAGGCGGCGTCGAAGGCCTACCGCCCATCATCGACGTGAAACCACCCATAAGTTTCCGCTCCGCAGGTTTCAAAATCTGGAAAGAGCACATCAAGTTCTCATCGACAGTCATCATCGCCCCGGCGTTATCAAACTCCCCGCAATAATTCGGAGCCGAAAAGACCGTCACGAGCTGCCGCTTCCCAAAGAATTCGTATCCGTTTTCGACAACCTGGTGCGCACGCACGACTAAATCAAAGTCAAACTTCTCCAAAAACTCCGCGACAACGTCTGTACCGTACGTGTAACTAACGCCTCTATCATTTTCACCCCAACCAGTGATATCCGCTTCTGGATCTGACCACAAAAAGTCGCAGAGCATGCCCATGTCTGGAATATCAGTCGGTCTTTTGATTTGTACAATTTGCTGTAAGTCCTTCAACTCCGGCGAAGGTCCCCCGTGGATGCAGAAAATCTTCTCGTCTACGATTGCCGCGAATGGTAAGCAGTTGAACACGTCGCAAAATACTCTCCAAAGTTTAATGTTATACCGACGCTTACACTCGTCGTAAAAACCGTATATTCGACTAATCGCGTTACACTCGTGGTTGCCTCTCAAAAGGAAAAAGTTCTCCGGATATTTGACCTTGTACGCTAAGAGCAAACATATAACTTCTAAGCCTTGTTTCCCTCGATCGACGTAATCTCCTAAGAAGAGGTAGTTCGCTTCTGGTGGGAACCCTCCGTACTCAAAGAGTCGAAGTAAATCTGAATACTGCCCGTGCACATCACCGCACACCTTCAGCGGCGCTTCCAACTCCAACAGGCACGGTTGCGCGAGGAAAATTTCTGTAAAGATGACGATGTCATAAGAAGAAAGAGAGAGAGAGAGAGAAATAACGTGTGGTCACGTCAGTGTATGAAGAGATAGACGAGGAGGAGGTCGAGAGAGTGATCCTTCGACGCTCAAAAAGAAAGTAAAAAAATGTGTTGGGAAGTCCAAGAGCTCTCTTTTTTTCTCGGAGAGAGGAGAGAAGAAATTTGAACTGCTTTTTTTCTCCTCTCGCGTTTGTTTTCCAACGACCTTCGCGCAACACGATCGATTTGGGAACGAAATTGAGTTTCGATTTCGCCCGCGCTCGCGTCCATCTGCCTCGAACACGGCCATTCCATCCCTCAGAACGCGTTCACTACACTTTCCTGCGTTTGAATCGACCGCGTTCTGTGCTGATTTCTATTCGCGAGTCGTCGTAACGCTTCCCAAATTCACACTCCCCCGAATTTGCGATTGGTGTGAGTGAGTCTTTTTTTTCCGAGAGCGCTCGAATTTAGGCGGAAACAAAAAATGAAATTCGAAATCGACCGTACCTCTCGCCGACGCGCACAAAGCGCGTATCTCCCCTTCCGCTAATTGCACCGTGCGATTATTCGGTTGTCCTCTCACGCTCAATAATCGCTCGATGATCGAGTCTACGTCGAGCGTATTTGCGTGCGCCATTTCGGGCAGTTAAAGAGACAAATTCAAGTGCGTCGCTTCCAAAAAACACAATCTCTGTCTCGCGAAGAAGGACTCGTTCTCGCGATCCTTATTCTCGCGCGTATTCGTCCGCACTTTATCCGTCTCTTTGATAAGTGGGAGAATTAACTCGGGCAATTGCCTTTTAACTTTGTCGAAACAAAGAAAACTGTGAGGAGAAAAACCGCACACGCTCGAATTTTACGCCTTTTAAAAAGCAGAGAAAAGAGAGTCACGCTGCTTTTTTTTGTCATTTTTTTCAGTCTGTCAGTTGCGCTCCGAGAATACATTTATTAAACAAGAAATTGAACGCCTCGTTTGATGCGGAACTGACGACTGCATGAGAACAGAAGACTTGAGAAAAGCAGCACCGGGGTGGTGTTGATGTCAAAGAGAGAGATGACCTCGCGAAAGTTCTCCCTCGCGTTGCAGAGAATGCTGAAAAAACGGCTGACTTTTTTACTTCGCGAAATCGCGTTGGAAGGAAGAGACGGGTGCACGTTGCCGAAAGCGTTTGAACTTTTAGACACTTCTTTGGAAAGGAGAAGGAAGTTACGAGAAGACGGAGAGTCGAACGAACGAGACGAGGACGACACGGACGACGAGGACGATGAAGACGTCGATGTGTTCGATGATTTAGACGAAGAAACTGGCGACGAGGAGAAAGAAGAAGATATCGACGACGAGGAGAAGAAAAAGAAGAGAAAAGTTGAGAAACTGAAACGATTGGTGTTCCAACGACTCGTCTCGCGGAGTTCGCTCGCAAAGACGAGTGATTTTGACACGTTGGAATCGATGGAAATGAGACCACCGGACGTGTACTTCATGGTGAAACTTCCAGAGAAGTGCAAAGTGAACACAACAGAGCAAGAAGCGCTCGTGGAAATCGACGCGGCGGAGAAATTCATCGTGCGGGAGAGTTTCGACTTTCGAAAGTCGAGGCGAGGCGGCGGCGACGGTGCAAATAGTAACATCAAGAACAGCGAAAACAAGGCGAGTAATAAAAGTAGCAAAAAGAAATCTAAGAACCAACTACAAGGGCGCGATGGAGACAAAGTGGACGGATGTCTCATCACTTTTGAGGAGTGCATGGATGCTGAAATTGCCAATCCAATCACGCTTGTCGCTTCTTTGCACGCGCGAGAAGCCGTATTGAGTTTAACCGATGCGAGGTCGTGGGAACAAGTTCTTTCGCCATTTGCGAGACGCATTTTAGAATTTGTCGCGAAAAGAAGACAGCATGGCGCCACGACGGCGGAAATGAGTGCTCATCTTAACATGAAATCTTCAAAAATAGATCCACACGCGAGGCAACTCGAAGGTTTGCGCATCAGCTTGAGGAGGAAAGTGTTTCGTCAAGAGTCGAAAACGACCGAAAGCGGCATGTGGCTTCCAGAATTTGTACCGAGAAAGGCGACAGCTTTGAGCCACACGATGAAAAAGAAATACGCCGATCGATTGTTTAATATTTTGGAAGAGGCTGGTAAGGCGCACGCGGTGCCAATTGACGACATTAAACCTGAGATGGCGAAAGCGTTGAACAGTTTGATTTACGACATGAATCCAAGACGGTCTCAAAAATTATTCGGCGAACTTCGCAACGAATTAGTCGAGAAAAAATGCATCCTCCTCGGAGTTGTGAACGTCGAAGACGAAAAAACGGGAAGAACTGTTGTCAAGGAAGCGCTTCAATTGATCGAGCGCCCGCAAGAGTACACCTACAAAGCAACTGCATCGATGGCGCAGGTGATTGACGGTGCCGATAAAAACGCCCCGTTGCTCCTACCGTCCTCAGAAAAGGAAAAGGAGAATGAACTTCTTCTCGCAAAAGCCGATAAGAATAAAACGATAACACCATGGATTAAAGATGATGTCGAATACGAACCCTCTCAGTACACGATGTGGACAGGTAACGGTAGCAGAGAGCTCGTTTTAGAGGAAACGTACGAGTCTCAACTCCTCGAAAGATTAGCAAAAAGTAGCGCCGGCGCAACCGTAAAGGCTCTCGGAATCGAGTTCGATATCGCGTGCAAACCGCTGCAAAGAAAATTAGAAAAATTAGAGCTATCAGATAAGCTTCTTGACCGTACGACGGTTCGAGCGGGATCGAATGTCAACGTGTATTATAAGCTGAAAGAGTCCATTGCTCGAAAGCGCGGCATCGCGATGGCTCGCGAAGGTGAAAATTTTGGACCGAATGGAGACGGCGAGATTACTAATACGCAGCTTATGGCAAATAAACCTCTGGATAGGAACGAAGTTCGATTTCAATACGTAAAGGAACACATATTAGAGAAAGGCTTTGCATTTCAATCGCGTTTGGGTACTTGGTTAGCCAAGAAGGAGGGGCACGGATTAGCGCGCGTCGACGTGATCCAGATCAAACAAATCGTAGAAACTTTACTGCAAAAGGAAAAGTTTTCCCATTTTGTTGTGAGAGGATTATCGGGCAAAGAAGATACATTGCTGTGCTCGCCAGAGTTTTTTAATTCGATAGACCACAAAAATCTTACGGACGAGTTCATAACGAATATGTTGTATCACGGCGAGCAGTTGCGACTTGCAAAGCGAAAAAAATTAGAAAGTTCTGGCATGGAGCTTCCGCAGTTGCAGGCGTTTGAGAAAGAAGTACCGACAACTGCGACTGCGACAACGACGGGAGCAAGAAAGAGTGTGAAAAACACGAGCAAAATGGGCAGCGAAATTTTGCTCTTGGCAAATGGAAACGAAGTTACTAGCGACGATACGAAAAGATTGACACCGCCGCCACCTCCACGAATCTCAACCCTGAGTGTTAGTACTCCTAAAAATCCAGTTGATGTCCCATTTGAGCGGTTGCGATACGAAAATGCGTTACGATTCGGTATTTTCCGCTCACATGTGTTGCGATGCCGCGCTTTGCATTTACATTTAATTCAAAATGCGACGAATGGATGCATCTCCGCGCACGAACTTCGAAAAAAAATTCCGGTCAAATTGCACTTTCAGCTCGCACCGCCTCCGAATGGGTTGAGCGCGACTCAGCTTGCGAAGTTATACGTCGCTGTTGTCGAGGATGTAAAATTTTCGGACTTGGATAAGACATTAGCCAAAGCAGCGTACGACTCGGATGCCATAGGAGACGTGTTGAAAGGATTGAAGAACATGGGATTGTGGACGTACGGTACAACTCCGAGCGCGCCGACACCTTTGCCATCGAGGAAGCGAAAAGCGCCCATTCAAGAAGATATTGACTGCAAAGAAGAGGAGAACGGTATCGGTGTTTCTTTACAACTCGCAGCTGTCGGCACATACGTCAAACCGGAAGCTGATGGTGGTAAAAACAAAATAGAAATGAACCTTACAACCATTGAGTCCTGCAATGCGTATTGGAACGCTCTCGAAAAAACGTTTGCAGGTGTGAAAGTTGACGTCGACTTGTGCTCAAATGGAAACAACACCATCGCAATGACGCAGAAGAAGAGTTGGGACTTATCCATGATCATTCAGAATTCCAAAGAAGCGTTGCTTTTAGCGATCCGATTTGAAGATTTGTGGAAGCGCTGGGTGCAAAGCTCGATGGACGAGCCACATCCAAACCATGCGCAGAGACGGTATCCCACAAGAGACGAGCTATCAAAGCCTGAAAATACATCGTTAAGAGTTGATTTAGCAGCTGCACAGCGTAAGGTTGGTTTAAAACCGGTAACAGCCTTGAAGGAAACGCCAATCCTCGCATTTGTGCAGAAACAAATAGTATCGGACAGAAAAGAGTGCACCGGCTTGACTGAAAAGAGGATTGACGATTTGTGGAAAGTATACGGTGAAAGCGTTCAAAAAACTCTTCTTGGAGGCCACGCTACGTTCGGAGTGGATGGTGGGAAGACGCTGGGCGTAAAAAGCACGGACTCTGGCGTTATCACGGAGAACGAGTTACAACAAATTGCGCTCATAGCGAGACAAAAGTCAAAGCGTGAATCGTCCAAGAATCAAAATATTCAACGCAACAACAATAAAAGCAAGAACAATGCTGATGGTAGCGATAGCGATGAAGGAAAGGATAACGGCGATGATATGATTGGTGGTCCCCTTTTACACGATCTCGATGATGACGAAGATGATGACATAGATGAAGATGAAGACAACAACGCAAACCTCTCTTCGAGACTGCGATTCCGGGCGCCAAAAATGATTTTCGATATAGATTCTGATACCTTCTTGCTGACGACTGTGATTCAATACATGATAATATCAGGGCCGGGCGACATTGATCCGTCATTAAATCTCGGAGCTCGTTCGGCTACTTTTGGTAACGTTGCTTTGGTATTCCAGGCTATGCGAGAATCCTGGGTTGATCGATACAGAAATGCAACGGAGTTGGCCATCATGAAAAGATGGAGAATCATATGCAAACATGCTTCTCCAACGGAGGAAGCAGGTGGGATCATCAGATCTGCATACAACTACGCAAAGCTTGAGTACGAATCTGGGAAAGAGTCGCGGCGAAAGCGAGATGAGAGTCTTCTGGATGGATTATTATCTGTAAAATCTACAGAAGAATCTGACGAGCCTATTGGGATCCAGGAGCAAATCGAGCGCGTGACCGATTCAATTCAAGGAAGAGAACGCGCTCCGGAAGGAAAGAATTGGGAAATGTCCGGCGAATGGACTCTAGATATTCAGCAACGCGTCGCGGTGATGGCAAGACAGATTCTCTTAAACAACAGTTTTGAAAGTCGGAAAAATATTATTGCTCCGGAGAATAGAAACGGTGACAGAGTTAACGCGGCAGAGAAGAATGATTATGGGAAAATGGAAGTTGGAACCACCATTACCGCAACGAACAACAATGACAACAACAACAATATGGACGTCGAAAAAGACCATATTGACGATGGGGACGATGATTTCGACGGCACTGCCGCCGGTGTTGACGATGACGACAATGACGAAAAAGAAGTTGGAGAAAAAGTTGAGGGACGGAATGCCGAGAAGGAGATGGAAAAGGATTACGAGAAGAAAGCAACAGCTGCAGTAAAAGTGGATCCTACAAAGGAGGGTGAGGAGGCGCCGGATTCTGAGAAACCATCAGTAAATTTGGATCCATCCGAATGGTTAGTCTTGGACGAAGTCAAATGTGAAATGTGCCAAGGCGGTGATCGCGAAGATGAAGTGCTCTTGTGCGATGGATGTGATTGCGGTTTTCACATATTCTGTTTAAAACCACCTTTAAAGAAAATTCCAGACGGCGATTGGTTCTGTGAGAAATGTAAAGCCGCACTGGAACCGGTAGACGACGATGATGCCGAATTGAGAAAAATCATAGAGAAAGAGCGCGCGGGTATGCGAGACAATTTAGATTGGCTTGAGGCATCACGCCGCGCGACCACATCGCGCAGAAAAACCGCCGGAGTTCCTGCCCGCGTTTCTGCTCTTCCACCCGCTTATCGCGAGAATGGCGAAAATATGGGATTGGCAATGGGAGGCAAACGAAAGTTTACGAAGAAGTTTACGCAAATACGATTCAACGAAGAACGCCGTGCACGTAACGATAGTGTCGGCGAACCTATCATCGAGATTCGTAAAAGGGCAATTGAAATTTTCAATGATATGTTTGCAGAGAAAAGTTCAGAAGGAGAAGAGACTGCAAATGCCAACGGTGTCACGCATGAGATTTTGCCCGTGCACGCGATCAATGCTGCTTCTATGCTGGCTTACGTTTCAGGCATGATTACAAACAATATTGATATGGTATCATTGGCAGAGCTCGATGAAGTGAGCAATCCTTCCGATGCCAAATGGGCATTCAAAGTGCTCGCGAAGAATAGTAAGGAGTGCTCTTCGTTTGGATTTAAAACTTCGGGGGAGAAAATCCAGCGTTCATTCCAACTCATCGCGGAAGATTGCGGCAACAACGCGGATGACGACGACGCGATGAATATCTGTGAAAGCGATCCAAACATCGAGCGAGAAATTACGCGATATGTTTCCGCACGCTTGAATGCGAGCGAATCCGATATCGTAGAGTTCATTGGCGATGACGCCTCCAGCGCAAAACGAGCACTCAAAGCGCTCACGGCGCGAGGTGAGCTTCTTTTACGAACCGTACAAGCGCACCGTTCCAGTGTGCCAAGCATCTTCGGTAAAGTAAAAGAAAGCAACGACACAGCAAACACAAACGCGAAAACTGAAAAGTTTTATTGCGTTCCTATTGAGAATCAAAGGGTCGTTTTGTAACACAAACGACTTACCAGACGAAAGAATCTCTACTAAGTCATACGATACGCTTTTTCGAAACTATTTGGTAATACACGCTAAGCAAATAAGATAATTCCTTCTCAATCTATCATGGCATAGAGACTGTGATAGCTCGTTTGATTGCATTTGGCATGGTTTGCATGACAATTGGAACGTCCACCAGCTTTTTCGGCACTCTCACATCGCCGTAGCCTCTCAAAAATAGAATCTTCGAACCGTCGTCATCAATCTCCTCTACTTTCGCTTCAATCGTACCAACGCTGACGAACGAGCCAGGGTCGTTCGGATTAGATTTCAAGAAATCCATCTCGAATCCAGTTTCAGTTTTATCTACTTTTTGCGGCAGGACAAACGGCATGTTCTGACCGCTCGTCGTTAGAGTCGTTGCCCACTGGAAAAGCGAAGATGAGAAAGTTTCGACGTTAATATCTGCAGGTAACTTCGCGGTTCCTAATTGAACGCTTTCTGCGCCTTCTAGATTTGATGACGACGCTTTGATTTTCGCCACCCTCGTGGCGTTATTAGATTTCCACCGTCTGGTTGGGTGGACTCGGCTTTCCGTCGTTAAGACTCTTGTTGTGCTCGCGAACATGGTGATACTACTACTAATAGTATTAGGGGATTAGTGAACGGTGTGTGACGTCGTGGTGTTGTGAAAAGATTTTTTGCTTAAAAATGAACAAAACGCATGCTGGTTTTCAAACGTCTTTTCAACAACACACATTTCAAAAACGCATGAGCATGCGTGCTTAAAAATGTATTCTCGCCTTCCTCTTCTCCTTTACGTTCTTCTCTTAAAGATTGCCAGTCGGGTGAATGACGCCTCTTTTACGCCACCACCACCATCGCAACAGCAACAGCAACAGCATCATCGTCAATATCGTCAGCAGCAGCGAGTGAAAAACGCCCCCTTTTTTCCCTGCCAAGACCAAAATCTTGACCTTTTCGTCGACGAGATACAATACGAACAGACGAATATAGCGCACGATTTCAGCGTCTTTAGAGCATTATTGTTAGCAACGAAGGGTTTGACTTGTGACGGAAGAGGTCAATCGTATCGGACGATTTTTGCGCCGACAAATCGAGCGTTTGAACGATACGCGTTGAGACATGCGTGTGGGATTTCAACCGTATTTGAGGACGATACGCTCTTGTGCGAGATGGCCAAGCGGCATCGTTTCGAAAGAAGAATACACTCTAAGGATTTCATCGATGGACGTTCGTTTGAGGAATGGGAAGATGGGCATCGAAAGAGAGCTGACGTTCGCGTAGTCAATCGTGAAAGTAAAAAGAGGGAAATTTACGTAACAAACGCGAAAGTGATATCATCGTATCCGACGTGCAACGATTCCGTGACGGTGCACGCGATCGATGACCTAATCATCGATTTATTCAATGCGCAGGATTTGCTCGCAACGCAGAGACTACCATCATTGTATGACTTTCTCGAAAATAGTGCGTTCGCAGAAGATGTTTCTGTTACGCTGGAAGCATTATATGTCGCTTTCGGGAACGTGAAGATCTTTCAGAACGCCGGCTCGGCGAGGACCATGTTAATACCAACGAACGAGGCTTGGAGAAAACTGTTTGCGGAAACATCTCTCACAAAATCGATGCTTTTCAAAGACGAATCTAATCAAGATCAGTTAAAGAATATAGTGTTGAGGTTTCTCGTTTCATCTTTTCAGCAGTTGAAAGCGAGTTCCGGAGCCATGATGTCGTTCGCTCAAAGTTACGGCGGAGATGATTTTATACTCGTGGAAGACATCCGTACCGCAGATGGCTTATTAATGATCGTTTCGCGCCTCCCTCTCATAGAAATGCGCGTAGAAAAGAGTCCGGCGTCGAAATTCTTCGACCCGGTGTTTCTGTTACAAAAGAACGCCAGAGTCTCTTTGTATACAAATTTGTTGCGAAGCGAAAGTCAAATTATTGACTTTCTTCAGCAGGAACTTCCGGCCATTTCCTCATCAAATACGAATAGCGGCGACAAGACGAGATCCGTCATTGGTGTTCTGGTACCCACAAATGCGGCGTTTCGGGGCGCGCTAAGATACTTGAACGTTCAAAATTTGCTCGCGCCTTTGAATATATTCAACGCTACGGATGACGAGAGAGCTCTATTGAAACTCATCACGCAGCAAATCATCACGTACAACACGTTTCGGATTTTAGAACCAGACGCGATGGCGCTCGAATCTGCCGCCAAAGACGCGACGGCTGAAGTTAATTTTGAATTATTGGATAGTTACCTCTCATATCCAGTGCTCAGACGACCTGGGAACGTGTTTGTGGGAAATCCGATTGCAAAGAAACTGAAAGTAACGAAACGAAAGGGTGAAAACATTATGAAAGTGCGCGGTTTGCTGAATTCGGCTTCAGTTTTACAAATCATATCGTCAAATAATGGCATATTGATGGTAACGGATGAACTATTGAGTCCACCGACGGCAGAGTTGGGTTTGAGTTTATCAGACAGGCTCGAGAGAATCCCGTTTGCCTTCGTATATCGAAACCTGCTGGCTTATTTGGGACTATTTCCGGAGCTGCGATCGGGATGGAGTGATGTCATAGTACTCATGGCTCACGATTTGCCTATGATTTCCACCTTATCGGGTGTTGACATGAATATTACAATAACGTCTAATGCAACGAATGGAGTGAACACAACGTCGTCATTATTTATTGATAATGAAGATGACAACATGGTCGACGAAGTGCTGTACGATATAATCATGCGTAATATTTGGTTCAACCATCTTCAAAGAGACGCGGATTTGTACCACGAATCCTACGTTTCTCTAGATGCGCACAACTTGGACGAAAACGTAAACTGTTTTCAAACTCTGAACGATGCAACAGGAAGCGACACGTGCAATCGATTTAACAGGGAGGACGTATTTGATACCGATTCCGAAAATGTTGAGAGAAAGGTTTACGTAGAAGTTCTCGAACAAGACAATACAACTAAGATGCGGCAGATTATCGGGGATCAGCAACTAGCGCTCAACGGAGAAGTCAAAATTATATCCTCTTTACTTATCCCGAACTTCAACAAAAAATGCACAAGATTGCCTGATTTTTCGATAAATATTACGGACGACCATGCACTGAGTCATACCATTGTAATCGATGAGTTGCACGAGAAAGTGAAAAAGCGCTTCTCTGTGGAAACTGTCATCAAAACTTTCAAGCGTCAAGTATCAGTAAATTCGTCACAAACCAACGTCACGAGCAACGGTACTTCATCAGATGAGGTGGCAGACGTTTTCGCGTGCGATCCTTGGTGTTTAGGCCCAACCACTTGGATCTTTTGTAAGCCGTGCACAGGCGAACAGTTTCAAGTTATATTTTCAATTGGAGGCTTCGCACCGTATCAAAATGGGGGAGGAGCGATGATACTCGCCGTGAGCGATACAAACGAGTTATTTTTTGGCGTTTCACCGTACGTCGAAAATTTCTCGTTGAAGACACAGGATTCTGGTGGTGGCTTGAGACTCATAGATGCGCGAGTCAAAGCAATTGGCGTATCCATGCCTCGAGAGAAACCTATTCGAGTTCTTGCCACTTATGATGGATACGCAAATATAACAAAAATATACGTAAACGGTAAATTTCGAGGCGTTTCAAGTTTAAACGGCCACCAGTTTGAACCATTCGTCAACGACGACGTGCCTCCATCAATTCGAATAGGGACGTTAGGGGTGACAACAAACAACGCATCATCAGTTTCTGATAAAACACCAGCTTTATTGAAACTGTTTCCTCGACTGCAAAGCACGTATGACAACGACGTGACGAATACATATTTAGACTACGCAGGAGACATTGATGCCGTAAATGTCTGGTTTGACCACGTCAAATATCCATCCACTTGTTATAATACGTAGTTCACTACACGAGTTCAAAACTTCGCACGCACTCTCGCAGTTCCTTCCTGACTTTCTTCCACGACGACAAACTCGCCGTGGCTCTCACGGTCACCTCCACCTTTTCGTTTATGACGAATAACGAAATCAACTCCACGGCAGCGCCGAATCTTCCCGCTGTCCCTCCTCCTACCTCGGTTTCAATCTCCCACGCTTCTCCGATACCTTGTTTTGTATATTTTTCCTTGCGTTTTGTTCTTTGATTCTTTGCAGAAAGTGCCATCTGTTTCGCTTTCGTATCTAATGAGTCGTAAGCGTCCTTCAAAGTTCTTTGATTGGACGGCAAAGTATTTATGAATATTGCTAGCGTACTCGCTTCATCCCTCGGATCTTTAAACGAACAATCGACTCCGACCACTCGCGCGGAATTGACATCTGTTAAAGCCGCGAACCGCTCCGGAAACTCTATTCGGTAGTTCACTCCTGACTTTTCTTTTAATATAGACTCGTCGTCCGACCAAACTTTTCTCGATTCTTTCTTCCGAATCTGGGAACTGTCATACGCGTATCCTTCCGGAGCATCTATCAAGACCACGTCACCCGCATCTGCTGCTACTGCTGCACCGCTGATGGTGATAAGAATAGCAGCAGCTCCGAGAGTCTGCGCGAGCAGCACTTCTCTTCTCCGTTTGATGAGTACTTGTTTTCCTACTTCTATAGATAATAATGCGTACATTGCGCTTTTTTGTATCCTCCTTGATGTCTTTTGCATCTTCTTCTTCCAAGCCCCCGAGAAGCGAGGAAAAAGACCGTGGTCGTTTACGTTCGCTCTTCTCGTTCTCGTCGATGTTTGAAATGATATCATCGAACAAAAAGTACTCATCATTTTACGTTCTCCCTTCTTCTCTCTCTTCTTCTCTCTCTATTATTGTAATGTGTGCATTGATGTGAAGTCCAACAAAACAGAAGAAAAAAGAACGCGACGAAAAAAAGATATCTTTCCTCTTCTGTTTTGTTCGTGCGTGAATAATCCCAACCACACTCGATCTTCATATACTCGGTGGTGCAGACATAAACACACACACACACACACACACACACACACACACACACACACAAGTAAGAGTAAACGGAAGAATGAACGCCACGCCGATGTTCCTTTCTTCCTCCTCGATGGCCTTCGCCACGTCCACTCGATCTAATACTAATAGTAATACGAATGAAAATAACCGATCGAGGACGACGACGACGATGATGAAGCCGTCCCCCACGCAACAACAAAGAAATAAAAACCGGGCATCTGTAGCAGCATTAACGACGAGAAACGAAGATAGAATGATCACGAACACGACGCGACAACTAAAGAATAAAAGAGGCTCTGCGCTGCAAACATCCGCTGCGCTTCCCGATGCTCTTCACTCGGCAGCAACTCTCTCGGAAATCTCCGCCTTGGAAGGCAACATTCAAGGCTTTTACTTGGGAACGCTGTTGTTAATTTTAGGATTTTCCGGATTCATCGTCGTTCGACAGGTGTTTATTCGAAGAGAGTTGGACGATCAAGCGAAAAAGACCGGGGAACGCATTCGCGCCGGGAACGCGTCCTCGGACGACTACTTTGAAATGGGTTCCATCATGTTGAGAAAGAAAGTGTACACGCAAGCGATTCGAAACTTACAACTGGCAGCGGAGAACTGGGAAGGCGATGAGGAGGATTTGGCGCAAGTGCACAACGCGTTAGGGTTCGGATACGCAGAGATGGAGAAGTACGAAGACGCGATTAAGGAATTTAAGTTGGCGAGTCAGTTACAGCCGGGGTACGTGACCGTGTGGAACAATTTGGGCGACGCGTACGAAAAATTGAAGATGCAAAAAGAAGCGGTTAAATGTTACGAGGAAGCTTTAGTGTTAGCGCCGGGGAACTCGGTCGCGACCATGCGGTTGAAGAACATGAGAGAGCGAGCAGAGCGATTAGGATTGACTATTGAATAAAAATGAATTGATTATTATTAAACTTCTTCAATTATTTTGCTACTCTACACTTTTCGTTAACTCAAGTTTCCCATTTGTTGTTGTTGCGCGTTGTATTGGTCCGCTTTCGCTCTCATTTCCTCTTCCATTCTTTCCCTCGCCGCGTCTTGCTCCCGTTTCTTCAATCTCGCCTTCTTATTCTGAAACCAATTATACACGTTGCACTCTTGAATGGGGCCGAGCGCGCTCAACTCTTCCGTCACTTGTTTCAAATTTTCTCTCTGCGGCGTCGTCGTATCAATCGCGAAGAGCTGTTCTAAACGTTCAAACTGTGCCGTCGTCGGTTGCCATCGAACTTTCCCGGGAACGGAATACACTCCAGTGTTGGAGAATATCGAGGCTGGTGTTTTTCGCTCTTTGTGCGGTTTCTCTTTCTTCGGTTGTTTCTCTCGGGGGTAAGCGGAAGACGCGTGCGTCGCGTGACGGTCGTACTCTCCTCGCGCGCTCATTTGCAAGTCTCTTAATGCAGCTTCGTGGGTCAATTGCAACAGCTGTTGACAAATGTGCGCGTAGGAGGCTATTTGTTGCCTCAATGCGTACTTTTGTTGTTCCGTCATGTGTAGGGCAGCGTTTCTGGGGAGGTCCGGTACGTTGGCGAGTATTTTCGGACCTTCTTTCGGGTCGTACTTCTCTCTTTCTTCTTCTTCTTCTTGTTCTTTTTCTTTCTCTTCTTCTTGTTCTTCTTGTTCTTCTTGTTCGCTTTTTTCTCCTCCCGCATCCTCCTCCTCCTCATCGGCAGCAGCTCCGTCGTCAATCTCGGCAGCAGCAGCATTAGGAGGAGCAGCAGGGGCGGTGGTGGTGATGATGATGTTGTCGTTTGCTTCTTTCATTTCTACGTCGTCGTCGTTTTTATTCTTCTCAGCAGCATCGGCCGCGGTGGTAATTGTGGTGTCAACAGCACCTTCTTGCGCCGCTGCTTGTGGTGGTTGCTCTGCGAGTGATGACATCGCGTGGTGAAACGTTTCTCTCGTCTTCCAAACTCTTTTCAAAATGTGGCGATGATGAATGTTGTTGAGATGTTTTTGGGACGAATTTTCTGCTCGATGATTTTTGTGCGAAAAACTGAAATTAGAGTTTGTGTCCTGGGATTAGGGTATAGACCATCACTCCCCGAGACAGGAAAAGGTCGTTGGAGGAAAACAGTTAGAAAAAAAGTCTCTCTTCTCGGTGCGACGTTTCGGGAAAAGTCCGACGCGCGCGCACTCTAAAGAAAACATCAGTATAAACACACACACACGCGCGCACACACGCACACATCGAAGTTTCCGCGAGAGAGGTAGAAAACGCGATCTCGAACAATTGTGAGACTGGAGAGATACACACACACACATAGGAGAGAAAGGAAGAGACTGACACCGCGCGCGCGCTCTCGTTTAAAACCATTAATCCGCAAAAAACAAAGTGAACACTACGCTCTTGTTAGAAGAGAGAGAGAGAGAGATACAAAATGTTCGCGATCGTGGTCGCCGCTTCTGGTTTGCTCTTGCACCGGATGAAACAGAGATCAGAACAAGCGTCAGATACGTTTGATCCAGACGCCGTGCACGACGCAACCATCGTTTCCGAGATGGTACGAGTTGGGAGCATGAAATCTATCTCCTCTTCTCAAAATTTGTCTTCTCTTTTGAACACCTCTTCGTCTTCCTCTTCTCTGACGAGTAGCAGCGATACGATGAGCGACGATACAATACTAGAAGAAGAAGAAGAAGAACCTGAAGTGCGATGCAGATTTTGCTTCCAAGACGAACTGTGCGGGGATCTCATCGCCCCGTGCGCGTGCACTGGAAGCCAAGAATACGTGCACTTGAAGTGTTTGCGGATGTGGCAGAAGGTCTCTTTGAGCTCGAACGGGTGCGCCGAGAAGAATTGCAGGGTGTGTAAGCACAAGTACATCTTACCGTACATTCCTTTGAAACGACGAGTCTCGTTTTACTTCTCGTTAAAAGCGAAGGATCGATTGAACGAGTATACCAAGGCGTGGTGTGACGTCGTCGCGACTGCAGTCATGCAGGCGCGCCTGCAATCTGTGATTTCCCCGCTTCACATCGTTCGCCGGTCAAATTCACTCGCTGAATTAGCGGTTCTCATGGCCATGTCTGAACTCCGCATTTTTGCAAAGCGAGCGGAAACAAACGCACCGATTAGCGCGGTACCTTCTGCTCCGTCTTCTGCTCCGAAAATCTTCGGCGGAGAGAAGATCAAGAAAGGAGTAAAACTTCTCGGGTGGGGGTACACGACGTTAAATCTGTTCGTCAAATTTCATCACGCCGTGAACAGATAAATAAAGAAAAGCGAGGGTTGTATAATGTACTAGAGTAAAATTGTTGTAATACTAATATACGAATGTGTAATAACTTATGCATGATGAGAAAAACAGAATTTACATTGAAAACGCGCCGCCTAATTTCGCAGTTTCTAAGGCTTTTTCCATCATAGAAGGCGGGCGTCTCGGCGGCGGATACGGACCGACTCTCATTTTCTTCTCTAATTGACCAAGTTTTTCTCGCAGAATCGCCGCCAACGCACTCAAGACGCCACACAAATACGCCGGTTTCAAACCGCTCGCACTAGCTGATACCCACGCCGTCGACGAAGATATGCACGCGGCGACAAATGCCGTCGTCACCGCCAACGCAACTAATGAAAACACGCGCAAAAACTTGCGGAAGATGACAATCTTCGCCAACGCTTGGGCGCACGATTTACAGTTCTTCGTATGCGCGTGGTATCTGTCCAACAAAGCCTCTCTCGTCTCTTCTTGCGGTGGTAACTTTGTGCTCATACCTTCAGGCCAAGACGGACCACCGTTGGCAACGTCCACAATCCAGTTTCTAAACGCGTTCACGTACACGTCCGCCGAGGACGGCATGTAACACGCCTTGGCGTACTTTTCATTCTTCACAGTTCTCGAAATTTCAATCAAACGTTCTTGTTTATGCAAGAAGATTTGATCGTCTTCCAAGATTGCGTTTTGATTCGTGTGCGTGTACCATTTCGGGAACAAACCGAACAGCTTTCTCGGCAACGCAGCTTTGAAAATAAATGGAAATCGAGCGATTAAACGACACTTTCCCGGCGCGATGGGAACGGCGTACACAACCGTCAAGGTTGTAAACTGGTCCGTTCGGAGCGTGTGCCGCATCAACGCCGGCGCTTGAAACTCCGTGTATTGCGTGCCATACTTTCCTTTTCGTGGTCCTTCCTTCCACTCGCCGGTGAAACCGTTTCGTGAAACTTTCTTATCCTCCGTGGTGAGTTCTAACACTACCGGCGTAGCGTTTTCGCGCTTACCGACCGAGTTATGGTGCGTAAACGGAACGTGTGAAACGTCCATCACGTTTTCTAACAAAGTCGAATAGTCCATCGGCAAATCTCGAAAGACGTCTTGATACACGCACATCGGGTCGTCGAGTTCTGGAATCAACGGTAAAGGTGGTAAATCGTCCACCGTTTTCGTCCCGTCAATTTTCGTCGGGTAGCACCACAAAACGCCTTGCGCGACTTTCGTGTAATACGGCGTCGCGCACGCGCGCGGCGAATTCAGCGCGGTATCCACCGCCGGACCTTCGCTCCCAAGTTGTGGAATAGACGTGCACTTCCCGCTCTTCCCTTCAAACGTCCATCCGTGGTAACCACACTCGATTTCCCCTTTATCGTTGATGCGTCCTTCGGAGAGCGGCGCCAATCTGTGCGGGCACATATCCGCCACGCACGAATACTCCGGAGCATCATCGCTCGCACCACTCTTTTTGTTCTTCCAAAATACCAAAGGCGTGCCTAATAAGGTGAACGCGTACGGCGCGTCGTCTTCCAAATCGCACTCGAATGCAATCGGGTACCACTGCGAGTGCCAGTCGAAAGGCTCCGTGCCTTTGGTTTCCAAGGAAGGAAGAGACTCGTCCACGTCTAAAACCGCACCTCTCGTTTTCGTGTTCCGCGCGCTTTTTATGCTCTTGCTTTTTATCTTCATCATCGTTACTAAAGAAGAATTGGAAGAAGAAGATGAAGACAACGAGATGTGTCCTCTGTGCTGTTGATGGCTGTTGATGTTCCTTTTGATTTTCGCCGCCGTCGTCGTCTTTTTTGGTGACGTTGCATTTCCACTTCTCGTCACTCTCTTCTTCTTCAATAAAAGATGAGAGGAAGAAGACGCGACGATGGAAGACGCGAACGACATCGACGCGGAAGATGAGTGCATCGCGCGAATGATTCGAAGGTTTTAATACTGCTTATCTTCTGATGTAAAGAAAAGATGATTGTATGATAAAAAGCAAAGCGCGAGTACGAAGTCTGTAATGTGGATTGTTTTTTGTGCTGTGTTTTGGATATACTTCTTTTCTGTCTGTCTAATTCTCTCTCTCTAAAACGAGTACAAGAGTACATATTCTCTCTCTATCTTGTATTTAACGTCTCATGCCTCGACCACCGCCTCGACCGCCTCTGCCTCCTCCTCGCCCGCCACCACCACCGCCTTGAGCATCTTCGCTTCTCGGGTTTCGCACGGTTTCATCGATGGAAAGAATCAAACACGTGGCCTCGCACGCCGCGGCGATGGCGTTGCACTTGACCAAAGCCGGTTCCCAAATAAAGTTCGCAAAGGTATCTAAAATCCCGCCCGAGTTGACATCGACGCCGAAATTCAAGCCTTCGTGGTTTGGAGAGGCGTGTTTTTGCCGAAGTTTATTCAAAACGTCCGTGGCGTCGCACCCAGAGTTGTCGCACAACTGTCTCGGGATGACTTCTAAAGCGCGAGCAAACGCGTGAATAAACAGTTGCGATTTTCCTTCGACAGTTCGCGCGTACTCTTTTAAACATTTACTCAACTCCATATCGATGGCACCGCCACCAGGTACTACAGCCGCGTTTTTCGTCGCGCGACGGACGATTTCAATGGCGTCGTTTAAACTTCTCGCCGCTTCCTCGATGAATTGCTCGGCGCCGCCTCGTAAAACTAAAGTGCACGTCTTCGCTTCCGTGCATCCACGGAAAACGTTAAAGCGTTCGGAACCGACTTGAATTTCTTCAAAGATATCGCACGTACCTAATTGCTCATCGTTCAAATCGTTCACAGTCGTTTGCACTGCCGCACCAGTTGCTCGCGTGCATCTGTCCAAATCCGCCTGTTCGACTCTCCCGGCACAAAACAAGCCTCGATCGGCAAAGTATTGCGTAGCTAAATCACCAATGGCTAATCGAGATAGCACAACGTTCGCGCCCGACTGAACGCACTTCTCGAGCTTATCGTAGATGATGTTCCATTCGGCATCGACAATTTCTTGGTACTTGGACGGGTCGCTCAATCGCACTTCGGCGTTGTCTTTTTCCGATTTCAACTCCAACTCCAAATTTAACGCTAAAATCTTCGGTTTGACCATTTTCTTCGTCATTTGCTCGAAACCGGCGTACGAAAACGTTTTCTTAAACGCCACTCCATCGACGAGAAAGGAGTCTCGCATGCTCGCGCCTAAAACTTTCTTCACGCCAATCATTTTTGGGTCTAACAAGTCTTGGTCCAAGTGGCCGACGGCGTCGACGACCATCTTGGCGAAAAATTCCTTCTCGCCACCGACGAGTTTCGAGGACAACGTCGTCATCGCGCACTTTTTCAACATCTCTTCTTTCTCTTCTTTTGAGTTTCCTTCGATGGAAACCGAAACTTCTTTGACTTTTTGGACGGCGAGTTCGCTCGCTTTACGAAACGCGCGAATGATATTCATCGGATGCACGCCATCCTCAATGAACGGTTTCGCTTCTCTCAAAAACTCTCCGCATAACAAAACAACCGTAGTGGTGCCGTCGCCAACTTCTGCATCTTGCGATCGAGCGATGTCCACCAAAGTTTTCACCGCCGGATGGACTATTTCTAACAACTTCATGATCGTCGCCCCGTCGTTGGTAATCGTCGTCACGCCTCGGTTATCGACGACTAATTTATCTAATCCTCGAGGACCTAAGGTTGTTCGAATGGTATCCACGATGGCCATGCACGCGTTGATGTTTGAAATCAATTGGCCTTTGCCCTGTGAAGTGTCCGTGCCTTCTTTTAACAAAACGATTTGCGGCTCTGTTTTATTTTTCAAACAACAACAAAAGAAGAAGAAGAAGATTTATGATGAGTACAACACACAGAAAGAAGAGAACAAGTGTATGTACGAGAACAAATGAGAATAGACGACGAGGAGAGGACGATACGATGGAATTTTTCGGTGGACGCGCAGAGTGCAAACGTCGTCGTCGTCGTCGTCGAATCTCCCTCATCATCATCGGCGCTTTTCCCGGTCGTCATCGTTGACCAAACAACACAAAAAATTAGAGATGAAGAAAAAAAGAGAACACAACAAACACTTGCTACTATTAGTACTTACGGATCAATCGCCCGTCGGGCATTTGCATGAGCGTCGTCATCTTATCGTCGTCGCCGTTCAAAGATCTGTTGTTGTTTGATCTAAAGGTGTTTGATCTTTTTTTTTGTGGAAGCGGCGCGTTGTTCAACAAAAGAAGAGAGAAGAAGAACTCTTTTCGTTGAAAAATTCGTTCTTTGATTTTTTGTTTGTTTGCGTTCTTTTCGTTTTCTTCGGCATGTCGAAGAAGTAAAACATCGTAAAAAGTCAACCTCTTTTGTCTCTTCTTTTGTCTCTCTCCTAGACTGTATTCTTGATTATACACGCGAGCGACGCGCAAAAGCAGTGAGTGTGAAGAGATGGCATCATCATCAGAAGCATCAAAAGCAGAAGTAAACGACGATACCGCCGTGACCACGACGAGTAGAAACAACAACAACAATCCCTTTGCACGAGAACAAGAAAAACGAGAAGGACATTTTGACGCGGAAGGAAAAAATGAATTGACATCACAAACACCATCGTCGTCATCACCTAAAATCTCTGATGGAAGAACAAACGACGACGGTGAGAAAGAAGAAGAAGAAGATAAAAAGGAAGAAGAACAAGAGAATAAAAGAGACGTTTCGGACATCTCCAGAATACGGTTTCGGAGGCAGAGTTCCGTGCACGACATCGGTCCCATAGAACTTTCGTCCACGAAAACGACCGTCTTGGACATCAAGGAAAAACTGAAACAGTTTGTCACGGAGGAAGAACAACGCGCGAAGAACAACGAGGAAAAAAAAGACGGAGGAAAAACATCATCAATAACGAATAACTTAACGACGGACGATATAAAGATACTTTATTTAGGTAAAGTTCTAGACGGGTGCGACGATGCGACGTTGTTTCAGATCGGTATTCCCGCCGCCGGAATCACGACGATTATGCACGCGCACGTCGTCCCGCCAAACATGCGAAGGAGAAGTTCGGCGCAAAAGTTAGCCACGTTAGGGACAAAGTTATTGCTTAGCGGCGGAGAAGTCAATGGGAATGGTAACGCGCAACCTTCGTGTTGTTCGATACAGTAGTAGTTTTTTTATAGTCCACCTTTATTTTAGCAGATAAAACAACTTTGTATATATAAGTAGTAGCATTGAATTAAGCGTTGCAAGTTTACCAGTATTATTATTCTTCGCGCATATAATCATTTGATTAAAAAAAGAAAGTATCTAATACACGACACTTCCGCCGAAGATCTTCCATCCACCGTCAGAAGTTCGGCGCATTTCATATCGTGCTCTATATGTCGACTCGTACACATCGTCATCGTCCACTTTGGATCTATCCTTCAACACAGCCAACTCGGTCAATCTCGCTTCTACGATGGCTTCGTCTTCGTTGTAAATTTCAATCTTTTCAATCACCAGTTTATTCAACTCGTACTCCCAGCACCAGCCGTGAGAGGCGACATCTTCTGCTCTCAACGTCCATTGCCTCAACATCGGTCCGTCGAGAATATTGCTCAACGCGCGAGAATCGTGAGAGCTACCGAGCGCTTTTGCTTTGATTTGTTGCCATCTCTTCACGACCGACTCCGCAGTGCTTTCGTCCATAGGTTTCTTCACCGGTTTCGGAAGCGAGATCGAAGGGACTGAAATTTTTGGCATCTCAATCTTGGGAACTTCAATTTTCGGCACAGTTGGAAATTGTGGCGGCTTCAAACCACTGATACCACCACTACTATATTTGCTGTACTTGTCTTTCGTCGTCGTCTTGTAGTTGTTCTTATTGTTTGTGTTCTTTTTTGGCGCGGGCGTAGATTTCTTATTCGCGTTTTTCTTTTCGGTGGCGCTTCTTTGCCACGAGGGCAATTGCACGTTTTGAAAAGCGCTCGAGTTGTTGCCAAAGAAGTTCATCGCGCTGAATACGATCGCCCCAGTAAAAGCCAATCGCGAGATCACGCCTACACGGTACTGGGTAACAACTTTCTTCAACGCGACTGGAACGTCATCGCTCGGGAAAAACGAACTCAACACGCTCGCAGAACCTTTCGTCAAAGCGCGCTTGGCCGCAGATCCCGCACCTTCAATCTTCGCAAACGCCGGAGAAAGTGCGTATCTGTCCACAAAACCAGTAACCTTCGGATTTGAGAACCACTGTTCCAAAGAAATCGGTGCAACGCGCGCCGAGTCTCTGAAAAGAGGAAACGCGACTTGCTGAATCCATTGATCGACTAAGGCGCACACGCCTTCGACGACGTCGCCAGACGGAGAATTTTCTCGAACGAAAGTTGCCATTTCCGAGTTGGAAGTTTCCTCCGAAGACAAACCTAAAAGCTTACACGCGGCTTCCGTTTTACCGAGCAACACTAAGCACACCGTGCGCTCGATGGTGACATCCCCAATTTCCGAAGTTTGGTTGGTATTCTTAGCAGCGATTTCAAGCTGTTCCAAGATGTCATCCGCATCCACGAGCAGCAACGGGTTGCCACTCATTAGACCGGCGACAATGTGCGAGATGGAAGCTCTGTACACTTCTTCCGGGTCAGCCGGGACATGATCTGGCGCTTCAACAAACATCGCGGCGTGCTCATACGCGCTTAAGAAGCGAGACGACTGCGCTTGTAAATCTGCTTTTGAAATCAACGCCGCGTCGTCGTTTTGAGCTTCGTTTTCATCGGCCCCTGGCTTCGCCCATAAACACTTTTTCAACGCCATTAAGCCGAGCTCGCGACCTCGCCTTTGGTCTAGAGGCACCGCGAGCAGTTCAAGCGCGACGCCAGGTAACGCGTCGTCGAGTTCCTTGTAGATTGCATCCTTCAAATCCGGAGCGAAAGATTTGGACTTGCCACCCGGCGCCTTCTCCAATGTTTTCAACGCCAGTTCTAGCATGTCGCTTCCTTCCACGTAACTTGGTCGTTTACCTAAGCTATACAAAGCTTCTTGCGCGTATTCGCATGTGGCCATAGAGGACGTTAACGCGACATCGCGCTTCCCGTTGCTGTTAACTGAATCCCCACCTCTCCTATTTTTCGCCGTTAATATGGCATCTGCGTACTCTAAAACTTTTTGATTTTCGCCCGCTTCCAGCAACATCGCCAAAGCCGCCGGTGCTCGTTCGAAATCAATCGGAGTCAACACACCGTTTCGCAAATCTTCGTCGTGGTATGCTCGGGCTTCTTTATCGGATAAAACTGCCACGGCTTCCTCGATTAAACTTTCTCGGCTTTGACGCAACGTGTTCGAGTAGCCTTCAAAGACTTGCGCGTTTTTCATCGCCTCGCCGGCTTTGGGAATAGTCGCGCGCGTCGCACGCGCAGGAGATAAGTCCAAAATGCCGTAGTACGATATCGGCAAAAAGACGTGCGTGTTTTTCATCTCGTTCATAATAGAATCCTCTTCTTCAACCGGTGAGGACCTCTCCGCCGGAATCTCAAACACTTCTTTCTGCATCGGTAAATTAAACGAACTCATCGTTCCTGGTTCGTCGTCCATCTTCGCCTGCTGCTCTCGTTTATAATTCTCTCCTTCTTTTCCTCCTCCGGCTTCCTCCTTTTCCTTCTTCATGATGGCCACGCGCTCGGCGTAGGACAATATTTTTGGTTTTTCTTCGTTTGTTGCACTATTTGAAGCGGCAGCAGCATCTTCGACTTGTGCTGCTGGCGTGCTCCACGGCAACGGATCCTCCTCCGAAGGCACATCGTACTCTTTCGCGTCACCACTCTCATTACTTTCCTCATTCGCATCGCCGGCGTTAACCGCATCGTCGGCGGTCACTCGCAACTGTTGTCGTCGTCGCGCACTTTTGAAACGAAAACGACGATCAGTCGCAGGATTGATGGCGGGAGTTCGATTACAAAATTGCGACGAGGAAGACGTCCTCCTCCTTCCGGAGGTGGCGGCGGCAGATAAACTCGATCGATCTAGAAGACCAGAAGACGAAGAAGAAAACTGTTTCCTATGGTGGGATCCAATGCCACTCGCCGTCGAAGCAGCGGTAGTACGAGCAAACATTTGGATGATATTTTAAAACGTGTGTGGTTTTTTGGCGCGAACTCGGCACAAATTTTTCGAAAGATATTTCATGCATGATCGTTTTTCCTCGTTTTCTCAAGTATGAATACAGCTAAATATATGCATATTGTACATTAACAACAAACAAAGACTAGTTTTTAATCAATCTTCACGGCGCCGTAAATCACCCGCACGAAGACGTAACACGCCATAAATCCAATCGTTCCAGTTAAAATGCCGAAACCATACGACAACAAACCCATGTACGAAAAGTACATGATTGAAGGTACCGTTTTCTCAATGTCCAGATTTATGTAAAAATAGTACGCAGAATACAAGAACACGTATAAACTCGAGCTCGCGCACGTAAAGAACGATCTCCACTGCCACCTGTAATCCTCCGCACACAAGTGAAAGTAACACAAGACGATTGCAATTTCCGCGCACGTCACGCACAGGATAGCGAAAACTATAAACAAGACGCCAAAAATGTAATACACTTGGTTCAACCACATGGACGTCAGGATAAAGAAGAGCTCGATGAACACGGCGCCGAACGGTAAAATGCCTCCAACTAATACAGCGAAATTGTGTCGAATGAACCACGGTTGCGGTGGGACTTGTCTCGGAATCTTATTCGTTCGCACCGGCGACTCCGCCGCGTCCTTTTTGTATCCGAGGTACGACCCCGCAAAGACAAGCGGAACTGAGATGCCGAACCATAAGAAAACTAACGCGAGCAACGTACCAAAGGGTGCCGCTCCAGACGATCGCTGACCCCAAACTAACAAGTTCAAACAGAAGAAAATGACCGCTGCTACACCCGGGAACATCAACGCCGTTCTGATGGTGACGGATTTCCACGCTAAAATTTGAAACGTCTTGGCAAATCTACCGGCGACATAGCCTCCGACGATTCCCATCAAGACAAAGAGGAGCAACATGGCGGTCATTAAGCTCCCACGATTCGCTGGCGATAGAAAGCCAGCCACGGCGAATATCATCAGAACAAAAGACATGCCGAATAACTGCGCACCGGAACCTACGTAAACGGCCAAAGTTCCCGCCATTTTTGGTGGACGAAAAACATCGCCGTGCACGAGTTTCCAGCCAGTCTCTTCTGCATCTTGCGACATAGCTGCGTCGTCAAGAAGTATTTGGTCCAGTTGGTTGTAATTCGTGATATCACGTCGCAAGGTTCGGATCATAATCACCGCAACCATGCCGGAAAGGAAAAGCAAAATCATGACAGAGTTGACGATAGAGAACCAGTGAATTTGTTGATCTTGCATGCTTAAATAGGTGTCCCATCGCGATGCCCAACGGATGTCACTCATTTTGAATTTGACGTCGTACGTGAATATAATTTCCTCGCCTGCGACCAATGGTTGTGGCGAAACCATGCCGTCGTTTCCGTTCTTGATTTCAAATGGCGATACGGTGGCGGAAGAAGAGGAGAAATCCTCCGCGCCTTGCTGTTTCGTGCACGTTTCCAACCGCGGATACGCTTCGTTGAACTCTTTGCGCGTGTCGTATTCGTGCTTAATCGACATCGGTTCAACTTCAAATCCAACGACTCTGACTAAATCCGTTTCCAAGTCTTTGTGGAAAAGAATAGTAAACCGGACGTGGTTGTTTACGAAGATATCGTCATCGGTCTGGTACCCGACTGGGAATCCTCTGTCGTATGTTTTGTACTCCTCGCCTGTTTGTGAATCGATGTTCTCTTTCGCAATGGCAACGGGAAGGTTGTCTAAAATCATATTCACACGATATTCGTCCTCGATGATTGCTTTCAACCTCTCCGTGTCCTCAGACGACAACGGATCGATTTTGCAAAGCACTTTACAGCTCTCGTCCGTTCGCATTTGTATTTGATACTTGGAATTGTAAATGCGATCGCCACGTAAAACTTCCCCGAGGTTCTCCGCCGAAGACATTATCACGTTTGGTTTACAAAAAGGTAAGTCCGTGTAATAATCTCTCGGCAAGTGCGATTTCATGGATGTTAAACTGTTCACTTTCAGATTGACCAAATCGTCTCTCTCGAAATCTTGAGGAGCAACTCCGGGGAGATAAAACGCGTTCGCAAAGTTCGTCGTCGAACAACAACATATCGCGAGGATGATGATGACGATGACGACGATGGAAGAAAAGAAGGAGGATGCGTACGAGGAGGAGGAAAGTTTTCTGCTCTTCATCGCGCGTGAAGTTGAAGAAAGTGAAGAAACAGCACACACAAACACACTTATGACAGCTCGCACATCAGCAAACACGACCGAAGGAAAAAAATTCAAAAAACAAAAAATCAAACATCTGATATGCTCCACATCCACAACAACAACACACCCCGCCCGGCCCGTTGAGAAGCAGTCAAAAAGAAGTCGAGAGTCGAAAAGAGAAAAAGAGAGAACGAAGATAAGAATGTTTAGCATGTATCCTCACTCGACGGCGACGATGGGAGCCTTTGCCACTGGCGCTGGTGCGACATCCACCAACAGAAAACAACATCATCACCTTCGTCGTTATTTGAACACGTTTTCAACTAACAAAAATAATAAAACGAGAAGAAGAAGTAGTAGCAGAAGAAGAAAGGGAGACGAAAGGAGAACGATGGTATCGGCGAAATACTCGTCAGGTTTACAGAAGTTGGAAAACTGCGTGGACTCTGGTCAGTTCGATCGTCCAATGATGGAAGAGTTATTCACAATCGCGGACGAGATGGCCAAAGTGAAACCCGGCTCCAAGGACTCTTTGTTGTTGCAAGGCTATTTGATGTCAACGCTGTTTTACGAAGCTTCCACGCGTACGAGATTATCGTTTGAATCAGCCATGGGAAGATTAGGTGGAGGAATTGTATCCACGGAATCAGCTGGTGAGTACTCCTCCGCGGCGAAAGGCGAAACGTTAGAAGATACCATGCGCACGGTGGAGAGTTACTGCGACATTGTTGTTCTCAGACACTTCCAAGCCGGGTCCGCGGCAAAAGCGGCAAAAGTTATGCGGGCGCCGTTAATCAACGCTGGCGACGGTCCGGGTCAGCACCCAACGCAAGCGTTATTGGACGTGTACACCATTCAAAAAGAGATTGGTCGATTGGATGGTTTTAAAATAGCATTCGTCGGCGACTTGGCCAACGGGAGAACCGTGAGAAGTTTAGCGATGGCGTTGACAAAATTTAACGACGTGGAGTTTTTCTTCGTGGCCCCAGACGTGGTAAAAATGAAAGACGACATCAAGCTGTTCCTGGACGAGCGAGGCGTGAAGTGGTCGGAAAGTACGGATTTGATTGCCACGGCGAAGAAAGTGGACGTGATGTACCAGACGAGAATTCAAAAAGAACGCTTCGGCGACAGATTGGACGATTACGAAAAGGCTAAAGGAAAGTATATAATCGATCAATCTGTGATGGATGCTTTGTCGGATACAGCCTGCGTGATGCACCCCTTACCGAGAGTCGATGAGATCGACCCAGCGGTTGATGGCGATAAAAGAAGTGCGTATTTTCGCCAAGCGCAAAACGGATTGTTCGTGCGCATGGCTTTATTGAAGGTACTGCTATTGAAGTGAGTATCATAGAGAGAAAGAGAAAGAGAGAGTGAGAGATGAAGAGGAACACACACACAGACACAGAGAGAGAGAGATTAAGGAGTAGCAATGCTCGCTGTTGTTGTTCTTCTTGTTATGAAAAGATATATTAATACACCTCATGTTGCGCGAAAAGTACCCAAAAAATAACAGAATGTCAGAATCGGGGGTACCGGTCGACAAAAAAAAAGTGTCGCCGGAAGGAAAAATATCTCCCATTACAACACGCGCATAGGGGAGTATGATTCGAAAGACTGCCGATACTGCTTCAACTCGGCGCTCATCTGCGGCGCTACCGTTTCTGTGCGCGATCTTATCATTCAGCGCAGTTTGTTTGGTCGTCGCAATGAGTTGTCTCGCGTCTGGTTTTGTTGTTGCGAGTGGTGGAGTTGGTAACAACAACAACAACATGCAAGAAAAAGTAACGAAGAATCTTCGCACTCGGCTCGATGCTGTGCACACAAACGATATCGATTGCAACACGTGCGTAAGAGTGAATGAATTTCTTCACGCCGAGTTAGTCGAGATGGAGGAAGAAACCAACGTCGATGCCATAGAAAACGAGGAGGAGTTGGCGAAACACCACGCGAAAGAAATGAAAACGAGAAAACGAAAACTGTTACACGGAAGAAGCGAACCGAAAATACGGGACACGGTATTACACGCGTGCGTAAAGTGCGCGGATTACGACCGCAAGAAGACGTATTATTTGCAAGATCACGACTGCGATGCGTGTCACGTGATACTTTTCGGTGGCAAAGAGAGAGGGCGAGTATTACTAGAAGGCAAAGACGGCGAAGTAGAAGAGGACGAGAGGCGACTGGACCACGCGTTCCACGCGCTCGTCGATCACACGTTTGAATTAGGTACCCCGGAGCTGCAAGAGATGGTAGACTTTCTGTGTGTGCCTCATTTCTGTCGAGTGAAGGAAGTGGAGCAACGCTTCTCTGGCGGATTTGAGGGAGCACGACACGAGGAACTTTAAAACTAAATATTGTACCATATTTTATTCTCATCCCTCTCACTTCGTCAGTCTTCACACCTTTTTTTTTCTTCACAACAATTCATAAATATTCAAACAACAACAACAACAACATCAACGAACATGAACTCTCTGGTGTCGTCTCTTTTATCACCCGGCGCCGTTGTTGTTCCGTATGATACCCATCGAATACTTCATCGTCGTCATCGTCACATTCCTCGATGCAATGCAAAAGCAGCAGCAACACTGACAACAAACGTCGCCTCTTCGTCGTCGTCGTTAGAAATCCGAGTCGAGGAGGCCGTTAGGGGAATGGATGGATTCATAGAAAAAGCTCTCGTCGAATGCGCCGAGAATGTTCCAGAGATTACCTGGTCGAACGAGCAAATTAAAGAAGAACTAGGGAGGGATATATCTCGCGTGTTCATAGCCGTTGAGGTCGATGACGAAAATGGTCATGATAATGTAGATGAAGAAGTGAAAAAGCAACTCAACGGAGCAAACAACAAAAGAGTGCTCGGGTTTCTCGTCTGTTGGCTCGTCGCCGGGGAGACGCAGATTTTAGAACTCGCGGTGAGAAGCGATCAGAGAAGAAGAGGCATTGCGCGACGACTTCTCGATGCAGCCGTGAATGCCGCTCCTGAAAACGAGTTGCACTTGGAAGTTTCCGAGAGGAACGGAGCAGCGATAGCTTTATACAAAAGGTACGGCTTCGTTTCTTCCTCGCCGGAAGCGGTTCGGAAAAATTATTACAAAGATGGTTCGGGCGCCATTTTAATGTTCATGAATAGCAGTAGCAGTAGTAGCGGCGGCGATAGTGATAGCAGTAGCGACGCCCAGAAAAACGGAAATGAAGAAGAGGTGGTGTCAACTCGCGAATTGGTGAGGCGTTTGGCCGGATTACCAGAAGAGCTCGCGAAAGTCCCCGCCCCGTTGGATCCAAACGATAGAAGCGACGTCGATGGCGACTCATCGACGCGATACTTAAAAACGCAAGCACCAATACGCGAGGTACCTTTCGAACGCAACCGTGATGGGAACGACTTCTCGTACCGACGTTCGAATAGGCGCAATAGTCTTTTAGATGGATAATTACAAGTTTCGTGTACAAACAAAACGTGCGTTAATGATATCCTCCTCCTCCACATCTTCCAAGCGATTATCTATTTCATCTATATCCTCGCTCGTGATTAAACGTTCGCTAATGATTCTATCTTCGTTTCGTCTATATCTTTGACTACTCATCTGCGTCCGACATGTCTGTTAGTTCAACGAAGCGAACCTTGGAGGAATTCGAATACGGCGACGCGTACATCGCATCACTCACTGCGATTTCATCGCTCCAATTTATTCTCCCATCTCTTATTTTTAAGATATTAGCTACGCAATATCCAATCGTGCATATCGAAGTATACAAGATGTATCGCACCCAGGCGACAGCGCCTAAACTGACCAACAACTGACTCGTCGCTAAAACACCCAGCGCCGGTAACCACGGCACGAAAGGCGTTTTGAAATCACCCGCCGTCGGAATATTCATTTCTTCCACATCGAGCATATAGAACGAGCCAGTTTCTAAGACTATAGATACTGCCATGACAATCAGCGACCAGGACGGTTCATTTTGTATGTACAATCCCGAGAATATCATCGACGACGCACAAAGAAGTGCACATCTCAGCAACGCAGGCGATCTGTCTTTGAAAGAAGTCCCATCTTTTGGTGTGTATCGACGCACCAACAGCCCCATGTTAACGCTCAAAAATATTGAGAGCGTGCCTATTGAAACTAATTGCGCTAAAATATCTATATCTACAACTAAAGCGAGCAAGCCGGTTGTGACTCCGGTGAAAATGGATGCATTTGCGGGTGTTCCAAATCGAGGCGATACTTGCGCAAACCACTCTGGGAGCAAACCATCTCTGGACATTGTCATATAAACTCTCGGCTGCCCCATCAACGAAGAGAGTAAACTTGTCGTGATTGCAAAAACAGCACCAACGGAAACGACTACGGAGGCCCAATGTTCGTGATTGTTATCAAAAGCAACCGCAAAAGGAGCATCAACGTTAATCTCCGTGTAATGGACCATGCCAGTAATCACCAACGCCATAAAGCAATACAAACATCCGCATATTGTGAGTGACCCCAAAATTCCAATCGGCAAATCTCTGCTTGGCTTTTTCGTTTCCTCTGCTAACGTCGCCACGGTATCGAAACCGACAAACGCGAAGAATACCATCGAAGCGCCAGAAAGAATACCTCGGAATCCAAACTCCGGAGGTACGAACGGTTTCCAATTCTCCTCGTCTACACTCGTACTCCCGGTGATTAGTACGAAAACGACCGAAAGTAATGCTGCGCTCGTCACTGCAATATTAAACTTCGCCGTCTCTTTCATGCCGACGACAAGTAATACAGTTAAAACGCCCACCAATAAGAATGCGACGACATCAATCTCAATCAAAGACTCGTACACGACGAAGCGAAGAGCGTTCGGACTTTGCCCGATGAGAGTCGAGAAGTAACTTGTAAATCCACGAGCAACGGCGGCGCCCGCAATGGTAAGTTCGAGAGCGAGATTACATCCAGTGATGAAAGCGATGTATTCGCCAAAGGTCAAGGCGATGTAATTATACGCAGAGCCGGTGACAGGAATTTGTATGGCAAACTCAGTGTATGCTGTCGCCGTAATCAAGGACGTTATTGTCGCGAGTAAATACGAAATAACAACTGCCGGCCCTGCGTGTACTTGTGCCGCAGCGCCAGTCAAGACAAACACGCCGGCTCCAACGACACCACCTATGCCGAAGAAAATCAAATCCAATGCGCCTAACTCTCTCTTTAACGACGACTCGCTCGAAGAAGAAGTTGCTCCTTCCAAACACGACCTCTCTGATTTCACTTTCAGAGCTCTAGTGCACAGCAATCGCGTCGCATCGAGGATATCTCGGCCAGTTGGCATGATATGACCTCGAGCTCAGTGTTTGCGTTTTGAAGTTTTAAAGTTTTTCGAGACTCTTTCCAACCAACTGTCTCTCTCGAAGTGTCGAAAAACAAACAACAAGAGAAACACAACCCACCACAAAAAATAGAGACACCTACCTACGTGTAGATGATATGAGTGCGGCGTTGTGGTATCACCAGAGAAAATCATTCTTGCGATCAGCGTTTATATTAGTTTTACTCTTCAGTGCGACAGTCGTAATACTCTTTGGTGATGTTTTGTTTCTCGCTCAAAGAAACTCATCAGAGACATCAACATCATCGTCTGCTGCATCTTTTGACGACGGTGTAGGTGCTTCGAACCAAGCAGTCGCACAAGACGTTGATAGAAAGGAACCCACAGAATCAAAACAAGTAGAAATTGAAGAAATACACGGAAAGGTTGATGTAATGGAAGAGAATTTCCTCGATGAATCATCAACAACAACGACAACAGAAACAGAAACGACAAAAGCGTCAAAACTGACTCAAATGCAAAAGGACACGTTAAAAAAAGTAGTAGGCGCTGAATTCTTCGATGATCTCATCCCACCCGATTATGTTCCGCAAACCGAATATAAGTCTCCTTGTTGGAGTGCAGACGATAGTTTACGATGTTTGCCGTTTTTCTACGTGTTGGGACACTGGCAATCCGGCGGCCAGGACTTGATTGGAAGGCTTGTTAAACATCCAGAGGTTGTTGGATCTCGGCATTTTCATTTTTGGAACGAACCGAGGCCGCCGCGAGAATATTGGCAAGGCTACGGTTTCGCCACAGACACGATTAGAAAAAACGACGATACGAAAGATCTTATTTTTGGCGACGACTCCCCGGGGACATTTGCAAACTCCTGGAGCGAATCGACGCGCTTGCATCTTTCCTTTGCCGAAGACGTTAAAGAGTGCTGGTTGAAGTGCCAAGAAAAACCAAACGATATTCCTGACGGAAAGACGCAAACCGAGCGTCGAAGATGTATAGACGGTGATTTAGAAGACCAGAACGCAGAACCAATTGGATGCGGACGACAAGCGATGAAAAATGACCCTCCTTCCGAACTTGGAGGACACGGCATGAGCGTACCTCACTTGATGCGCTACGTGTATGACATTCGAGACGAAAACGCCCGCGGCGACGAAAGCATGGCGAGCAAATTGAAGTTTATACTTTTGCTCAGAGAACCAGCAGAGCGATTACACGACGCATTTTGGCACTACGACCATTACCAGAAACATTTCGGCGCTAGTGAAGACGGGTTTGATCAATTCGCGACGGAAATGACGAATCATTTTAAGGTGTGCGAAAGCGAACACAGCGCAAACGGATGCGCGCGAAGATTTGAAACCTACCATCCTAAATTTGAAGCCGTGTTCTTCCACGCAGACCAGCTCATTAAAAATATGTACTCAGTGTGGATCGAAAGATGGTTTCAAGTGTTCGACAAAGAGCAGTTTTTGTTTTTGCGCAGCGAAGACGTTTTCGGTCTACCTAATCCAGTTTCCGCGACACCATCGGATTACGAAAACAACGAGAAGTCGAGGAAACTTGGCATGTCTGAAGCGTTACAAAAAGTAGCGAGACACTTGAATCTCGGTGAAATGTCAGATGCATTGATGGAGCAGATGGTAGAAATGCCGGAGACGGACGACGCGCGTGTTTTGAAGAAGGGCAAAATGTCACCCATGCGAAAAGAAACGAGAGCGTTACTGAACGAGTTTTATCAGCCGTTTCTAGTAGAGGTAGCCGAAAAGATTGGAGACGAAGCATTCATGTGGGATGATTTTAGACGTTAGGAAAGCGATGATTTAGTATTTATAGCCATACATGCATATACGCATGTCTTACATCATGTGATTCGCTTCTATGATTCAACATACTTGTATTTCAAGTATTTCAAGTTTCAAGTTTTTTCAACACATGCATCAACAGACTTTAACAGAATGGTTCCTAACAGAACACCCCTTTTTACTATTCATCTTCATTTAAATGCTTTACAGTATTTGTCATACTGTTGATGTTCCCTTCATTGGTATTATCATCTCCCGTAGTTTGCATTCCCTGCACGTATGTGTATTCAACCGCGTCCACTCATCGAGTGCGCGCACCGCGACGGCGCGTTTTCCCCCGATTAGGGGTTCATAATGCAGTTCAGCAACACACATACAGCAAAGAGAACGATGATGTCTTAGCGAATTCAATACTATCAAATGGAAAAGTCACAAAGATTGCGCATCAGCTACTTCGTTCTTGCGTGCGAGCGGACGATGTAGTCGTAGATTTGACCTGTGGTAGAGGAACTGATACACTTTTGTTTTTAGAGCTAGTTAAAGCTGATGGTTTGATTGTTTCGCTCGATATTCAACAAGAAGCGCTTGACATCACAAGGAGAAGAATACGTGAAGAGTTCTGCGAACACATTAGCGACGAGGCCGAACGAAAGAAAATAGAAGAGAGAGTGTATTTTGCCCGAACATGTCACTCTGTGTTTGAATCCGTCGTTGACGGGATTGCGGAGAAGAAAGGAAAGAAAAAATCCGAAACGAACGAAATAGAAATAGGAGCGTTTACGATGAACTTGGGATATTTGACCGGGAAGGACACGGATAAATCAATCGTAACGAGAACTAGAACTACGTTAGAGGCGCTCGATAAAGCGAGTAAATTGTTGCGCGTCGGTGGTTTGATCACTATTTGCTGCTATCGTGGACATGAAGGAGGTTCAGAGGAAACCGACGCCGTTCTCGATTTTGTTTCGCGTTTTCCACCAGAGATTACGGTTACAAAAATAGACGTATTAAACCGGTCTGGGCCTGTATTGCTTAGCTGCTATCGCCAACGGTGATGATATATAAATAGGAATTGTAATTATATATTTTCACTTGCATTTGTTGTTCTTGTAAGTATTTCAATTTCCTCTAGGAAGAAGCCGGAACGGCTTCGACGCCAGCAGCCGCGCTTTCTTCCTCTTTTTTTACTTTTACTTCTTCTTTCTTAATCTCTTCTCCTACTTTTGTCTCCTCTTCTCCGTTTTTATGAGCATCAGGTTCAGATTTCACCGCCGCCGCCGCTTCGTCCGAGGCCGCGGATGATGGCAACAGAGCCGCAGGTTTTCTCGCTACGCTCGCCAAGAGCGCTTGCACTCTGTCGTTGTACGCTTCTGGTAGTAATCTTTCCAAATACGGGAGCATATCCACGTACGAATTTCGTATCGTTTGTTCCGCCATTCCGCTCACGGCTGAAATTTGACTCACATTGGCTATATCTTTTTTGTCTAATATGTTCGTCGCTAAGTATATCGCCGCCGCGGCTATCGACGCCGGCTGTTTCTGTGAATATCCTTCTCCCGTTTTGATTTCCCGGAATTTTTGAATCGCCGAACTACACACTCGAATGAATTCAGAATTCGCCAAACCCAAGTTACCGCAGAAGCGATTCGTGAGCAGTTCTGGCGTAATCATTTGCTCGTTCATTTGCATTTGTAAGTCCAATCCTTCACACACGCGTATGATGAAGCGGTAACATCTCCCGATCTCTTTTACGGTTGAACCGACGGCGGCGCCGCAAATCTCTTTAAACGTTCTCGTTTTACCTTCTTGTCGACAAGCGATGTATAAACACGCGGCAAACATAGCGACCGAGCTTTTGCCTTGCGTGGAGTGCGAGGACGTCACCACTTTATATAACTCACACGCTCCACTCTTGATGGTTTGATTCATCGCCATGCGGTCCGCCATATCTCCAATTTGCGAAAATGCCGCCATTAAAACTTTATCCGGGTTGCCTTCTCTGTTGTGCAATCTCGTCAGCGTTTGGTTAAAAGTCCCGTCTGGATTTCGTCCTATGGTTGTGCTTAAACCACCCCCGGAAAGCATGTTATTCGTCGCACCGACGGTTCTCGACGGATCACCTCCCGCTTTGTCCGAATCTGAAAACGTTCTCCATTCCGAACACTCATCGATCGTTCGACTTTCGACGACTAAACCGCACTCGGTGCAAATCAAATCCCCTTGCGCGTGGTCTTCGACTAACGTCGTTTGTACTTTACATTGCGAACAAATTTGCGAGAACTTCTTCACCTCTTGCTGCGCGGGAGAAGGTCCGGACATGACGCGTTTCCGTCGTTCTGTGTTTTCTTCTTTTCACCTCTTTTTGGTCGCGTTGTCGTCACAAAAGTATTATGTGTGATGATGACACGGAGAAGAAAGTTTAATGAAGTTTGAAGTTGAGATGAGTTCTTCTTCTTTCTGTCTGATGAACACAAAAAAAACAACATGCATCAAAAAAACACTTCAGAAAAGAAAAAGACGATGTCGCCTCCGATGATGACATACGAGGAGAAGGAGAAGAAGAATCAACAACAGTTACAACCGTCGTCAAATCCTTCGACGTCGCAATCGCTGCTCGATATCGAGAAAAAAGACACGACGCGACCAAACGGAACGGCGACGACGATTGGTTGTGGAGCTGCTTCGAGTTTGTTGAACATCGTTCAGATGAAAGAAAATCACTCAAACAGAAGAAGGAGCGATATTTATACCAACAACATTGCACTCAACGAAGAGATACAGAAACAAACGAATAGCAAAGAAGAAAAAGATGTGCTGATAAAACCAAACAGAATGCCATCAATAGCCCCTGCGCAACCCTCGGCGCTTTTGAGTAAGTTGTCCGCGTTTTTGCCTCAAATGCACGAGGCGAACTTACAGTTGGAGGAAAAAATTCAAAAAAATCCGATATTAGCAAAACGAGAGATTGAAATCGACGCCGTCCTCGACGAAGAAGCAGATGATGCCACGGACGATGCAGAAGAAGAAGAAGAAGGAAAACCACAAATTGAGATGAGTTTAGGTATGGGCGTTGTAGATTTGAAAACGGCGGAGGTGGTAGAAGAAGTTGAAAAGTTGGTTGGAGGTTTCGCTAATAACGAATGGAATAGTAAGAGCGAGAAGACCAACGACGACGCCGAAGGAGAAGAAGACGAAAATATCGAAAAAGCTCACAAGAAGAAGAAAAAGAAAAAGATAGAAGTGTTGTAATGAATGCATTCCACAAAAAGGAAAGCGGCGCGTGCACGCGCATAGGAATCGTGCAGACTTGTGTATTTTCTTGTTCATTGTTGTAACATTTCTAATAGTCTCTTGGCGAGAGTCTTCTCCGCGAATGCTCGCAAAGTAGACGCATCGTCCGCAACATTCACTGAAACCGCTATGGAGTTCAAATTTGCACCTTTGCCTTCATTTCCGTTTTGAGTGTGTACTAAATTCAAGAGTCGCTCGGCGAAGGACTGCGCTCCGGTTTTCGCGTCGCCGCCCAAAGGATTAGAGCTCGCGTATTTAAACGAACTGTTCATTGAGCGAGCTTTGGTACACACGGCGAGTCTATTAAACGTGCTCGGATCGCTCGTTCCGACGTAACAAAACGCACATTCCGTTCCGAGTAAGATTTGAAAGTTCAAAACCGCTCCCGGTGCTTCAACGGAGAAAACTAAATTTTCCCACTCTTTCTTTTGATGTTCTTGTTGTTGCCCTTCCATGTTCACGACAAGAGCACAAACCTATGTATTGTAATGTAATCTATGTTAAATAAAACTTTTCTTCCTCTCGATCGATGAATAGAGACCACGTCCTCCTCCTCTTTATTCTTCTTCTCTTTCTTTATTAAATTTCTTCCTAGTCGTTCATGACGGGTTTGTTTTCCGAGGCTCTCGGTCCTTTGTCCGTCGGTCCTTTCGCGAACTGATTCTTGGCCCCGCCGGCGTTCTTCAAAAAACTTCTGAAATACGGAGCGTTGACGTCGTAAATCATCTTTTTATTAGTAGTGGTACTGTTGTTTTACTGTTTCGTTGTTGCTGTTGCTCTTGTTGTAAGCGCTTTTAGAATGAAGATCTGATCTTATTCTCATAAAAAAAGGGGTTTCCATCAAAAAAAGCAGCAGAAAAAAACACATCTCAAACAAGAAGAAGAAGAAGAAGAAAATGGTACGCACGTACAATAAAACTGGGAAATACTCGAAGAAGAATAAGTACGCAGAAGAGTTGGACGACGACGACGAGGAAGAAAGGGAATCTGGCTTTTCCCTGGACGACGATAACGACGGCGAGGATGAAAATAATCGGAATAAACAACCAGCAGTTATCGACGAGTCTAAGTTAACCGCTCGACAAAGAGCGAAATTAGGACAGTCCACGGACTTTGACGAGAGTTTAATGTCTTTAGATTACGGAGACCCGCGAGGGAGCATGTTGAGTAGCTTTAGCAGACGGAAGAGAATGAAAATGACGGAGGAGGAAATCGCCAAAGCCGAAGCCGCGGAGATATTAAAGAAAGAACATAACTTGAAAATGAGTAAAGAATACAACAAGAGGAAGAAGAAGGAAAAACGCGAAGCGATTATGGCGAAGATGTTCCAAGCCACGGTGAAACGAGGTGATAAAGAAGAGCAACAAATTAAAGACGCGGCTGAACAGCGATTGAAAGAAAAACGGTCGAAACGAGAGTCTCTCTTCCCAGATCAAGGATTTATTCGGCACATTTCGAGTGCGACAAAAGGCGGCAGTTTTATCATTTTACCGGCTGGCGCATCGAGCGAAAACGTATTCGCAGAATAATATTTGCGCTAGAGTGTACTTGTATTTTTAATCTTCAATAGCTACGCGTAGGGTGATAGGCCGTAATCGAAAGACTCACTCCGTCTCGTCGCGCCACTTTCGTCCTTTTCATAAAAGTTTGGTCCGCTGTACGGATCATACATTTCCCGCAAGGACCAATCCAAGACTTTCATTCTGTGGTACCTTTTCTTGGAGAGCTCCAATACACTATTGAGACGATCTAAAATTGAGACGCTCGGGTCGAGACGCCATTGCCAACCTTCGAGAACCATTACTGTAACAACTGCAATCATAATCGACGGGTCCAAACATAACCTATGTTCTTGCACAATCTCAAAGACGCGCGACATGCAGTCTCCCGCTCTCGGTGGTCCAGCCGCAAACTGTTTCACCGCTTCTTCCATCTCTGATTTGAATCTCTCGGACTCGATTGCATTATTCTGAATGGAAGTGTCTTTAGAGGATGGCGCCACAAACTTCAAAATTCTTTCCGCGACGCCGCGTCCATCCCAGCGAAGCATTGCTGAAAACATTTCCGCTAAATCTGATTGGTTCTCTCGCGTCAGCGTCGCGGCGAGCCCGGTATCTAAAATGATAATTTCCGGTTTCGGAGCATCCGTCATTTGTCGTTCGCCGTTCGCTTCCAAAGTTGGTCCGTGATCGTCGGCTTCTGAGCTACTAAACATCATGTTTTTGCCCGGTAATCGAACTAAAATATTCCCCGGATGCAAATCTGCGTGTAAGAAGTTGTCGTCGATGAGCATTTTCAATAAAGTTTGCACGCCCAACGCGGCTAACGTTTTGTTTTGTTCCGAACACTCGAAACCTATCTTCTCTGCTACTTCTGGCGATACTAAATACGAACTTATCGTTGTCCCAGATTCAAACGTTTCCACCAGCACATCTTCCGCGGATAAGGACGTTATGGGAGTAGGAAAGGATACCGCTGGCATCAACAGGAAGGATTTTCGAAACCGGTTCAAATTTTCAGCCTCGACGCCTAAATCAACCTGAGACAACATGTGCACCCCGAATTGACCGACGGTATTTTCGAGTTGCAAAGGTTCTAGCCAAGAAATGTTCTTCGTGAATGATGCGAACCACAGAAGAATTTTAAAGTCGCGCTTCAACGCGTCAACAACGCCCGGATGTCTAACTTTCACCGCCACTTCTCGTCGTTTTTCCTTTCTTCGCCGTTTCTTTGTCACCACTCCTTCTCCCCCTTCACCAGCGTTTGTTCCGTTTTCTTCGTCGTGCACGACTTCGTCCAAGTGTAAGAAATGACCTATTCCAGCAGCACCATCGTTCCACATGTCGCGTATGCCGTCCACGACGGCATTAAAACCTTGACCAGATAAGAGCATCTCGACGCCCGCGATGAGCGCATAGTTAAATCTCGAGAATAAATCCTGTCGTTTCTTCGACGATTCAGCGACGCCCTCGCGAAGCGTAGCCCTGTGTACTTGCGCAATTGATCCAGATGCCATCGGGTGTTCGTCGAAGGATTCAAAAATATGATCGAACGTATCGCCATACACCCTTTCTAAAGTTGACTTTGTGTGCTCCCATTTGTGTTCTGGAGCGGTAGATTGTAACTTTTCGAGTTCGTGACAGAGAACCGCCGGAAAAACGTCGTATCTCGTCGATGCCCACTGTCCCCATTTAATGAACGCTGGACCTGCAAACTCCAGTGTCTTTCGAATCAACATGTACCAGAGTTTTTTATACCACAGCGGACAGCTTTTCAGGTACGTCAAAGGGGCGAAGACGAGCGCAGGCGCAAACAAAAACGCCAAGTGTATTGAACGCAAAATAGTCATCACTTTTTCCTTCGCATGATCGCTCAACTCATCGTTGACGTGTTCTGCCGTGCTACTATTACTCGACGGTGTTCCAGATGACTCGGCTTGATTACACTTAGCCAAGCGATTGTCGAAGTAATATGTCTTGGCTACCATTCCAAAAATCGGTAACGACGCCGCGCAGAGCGAACCCACTACGATTCTATTATTTCTTTTATTCGCGCTTCTGAGTGCCGCCGTACTACCACTATTACTATTACTACTACTAATACTACTTTTAGTATTCCGTTTTACTGCTGTTTTCCCGTTGATGGACGTGTACATTTTCCTTTGGGCAAAGCGCAAAGCAAAATTCGCGTTCGATATCGTCTGCGGAGTCAAAGCGCTCTTTCTCGCTATCGCCGCTTTGTGTGTCGTTTTCGTTGCCAAATGCAGCGCTCGGAGAGAGTGAGGTACACTTTTTGTCGCGCTATTCCATCTATTCCGATACATCGCTTTCATCGCGCTTGAAGAATACTGTCGTTTGAGTGGGATTGTTTTCGCGGGGGCAGATGTGAGGAAAAGTCTCCTCGACGCGAAGTAAGACGCCGCCGCTGATGATGATGATGATGATGATGATGATGATGATGATGATGATGATGATGTTGGCGACGGCGCATCTGCTAACAACCACTTTTTCCCTCCTCTTCTAAAAAACAGACTCGACGCTGCTCTGTTTGCTGCACTTGTGTGAGAAGAAGAGGAAGAAGAGTACAATGTCGACTGCGATGAAGAGGCGAACTGATGCGTCGCTGCCCGAGAAGAGGAGGACGCTATCGTGCGTGTCAGTTGGCGTCGCATTTTCTTTTTGTTTGTTATCTTGTGTGGTTTACTCGGGGGGTTAAAATTGGGATTTGCTACTCCGAGTAGTTTTTGCTTTTTGGAAGGTAGAGGAATGATTACAAAACTAAAAAATTTCAAAACGCTCCGTCGATGGTTGGTGGCGCCGGTTTCTTCATTTGCTCCTCCTTCTCGTCGAACGTGCGCTTGCACTGTTTTGCGAATTCCCAAAAGTACACCTCGTTTCCTATGCTCATGATTTCGTTCAAAACTAAAGTAGCCGAACGCCCGGGTTTCAAATCCACTCGACTCGCACCGACGACGGTTACGCCACGGTTAATTTTTCCCGCTTCGTCTTCTAAACCGTTCACCGAAAACGGTCGAGTCGTATATACGGGATCTTCATTCGCTTCTCGCTGCGAACGCGTCAAGTGGCAAAACCGTTCGGCGTCTTCTATGGACTCAAAAGCAACCACGTGAAACGTATCTTTCGGTCTCTCCTTTTCCGGTATTTCTCCCGGAACCATTTGCATGCACAGAAACTCCTCGTATTCTTGGTTTGGTCTGTTGACGAAAATAGCGTGGACAGCTCGTAACGATTTGTAATAGTATGGATCGCGGAGTTGCGGGTGAAGATTACTTTCGTCTTTGCTTTCCTCGCCGAAATCCATCTGCTTGTAGAAATCTTCCTCGGAAGCGCCGGTTTCGTTTTTTGGCACATTCAAGCCGTACTTATCCAGCACGGCTTCGTACTTTTCAAAAAGCTCGTCTTCGGTGTATTTCATCGTCATGAAATCTCTATCCATATTCTTAAGTGCTTCCTCTAAATCTGCAGGCATTTGTTCTTCTTCGCTATTTTTGCTCGCAGCGCTACTCGCAGACGAAGAAAACTCTTTAACCTTCGCTTCAACTTTTTTAATCTCTTCTCCGCTAATATTATCCACCGCGGCGCTATCGATGCTATCGGTAATGTTGCTAAAAACAGTTTTCCCGTCTCGACCAGATCCGTCATATCCTTTTCCATTTCTTTCGTCAATCTCGGGTAGCAGCGTGGGAATGATGACATCATCTTTTCCGCTTGCATCGTCTGCTTTATCTTCTTCCGTTTTAGCCAGAAAAGATTTTTGCAATTGTTCGACGTAATCTTCCGGTTTCATCCATTTCAAATTCGCGCCCGGGTGCGGAGTTTTCATCTTCTTACCAGCGATATCTATCGTTCCTGTTTTCAAATCGACTATCCGCTCGGCTTCTTTGATGGCACTTTCCGCGCCCTGGGCGTCGCCGACTCGTTCGAGCCATTCCGCGCGTTTTACTTCCGCCTCGGCCTGTTTCATCTTCATTCGAGTCAGCATTTTCAGTCTTTCCGTAATCATAATTTCCACTTTTTTAAAGTTTTTCACCTTTGTTCTGTCTTTGCGCAACTGTTTCAGCCTCCATTTCAAACGCGCTCGTTCTATTTCCACGCGTCTCTCGTTCACCGGAAGTTCGTTCAAATCTTTCTCCTCCATCGAGAGCATTTCCTTCACCAACTTTACGTCTCTCTCGTCTCGAAAACGTTTCAAAACGACGTAAGTCAGCGCGAGCGCAATCCATTGCGGGGAAAATATAGAGGATAACACGTTTCTCAACACCGTGTTCATCTTTCCTTTCGAGGACGGCGAAGATGTGGATGCCTTGGGTCCTGTGTATTCCACCTCGACAAAGTTTCGAGAGAGCTCTTCCAAGGACAACTTTTCCACGTCCTTCATCTCTTCGTTATAGATGCTCACCGGGTCGTTGTTGTTATTATTACTACCACTACTATACACAATATCGTCTGAATGATTCGCTTTCTTTCCTGATTTTGATGATTTTGATGATAACGACGACGATGAAGAAGATGAAGACGAAACAGAGTTTTCGTCGTTTGTATCGCCGACGGCGGCATTTG
>JACLAB010001270.1_pt1 | contig 43325 bp, 27 predicted proteins | sample 8027921 | NCBI WGS metagenome assembly JACLAB01 (sample SAMN15725117, study PRJNA655200) | protist metagenome | isolation source: fluorescence activated cell sorting (FACS) single amplified genomes of... | place: USA: West Boothbay Harbor, Gulf of Maine | collected 2000-07-19 | reverse complement strand
CAACTCTGAAAGAGGGGGAAGACAAAGAAGAGATGCTCCAGACGGGTGCCGTCAAAGGCAGTCTTTCTAGGTCCGTCATGGCGCTCACGATGGAAGGAGCAGACCCTACTGCAGCACCCATCACGAAGATCATTTCCGAGTTTCACACCGGAAAAGTGACGGGTCTTGATTTAGCCCCTGACGCACATCTGGCCGTCACCTGTGGCGTGGATGGCACAGTGCGCGTGTGGGACTATGCCACCAAGAAGCTGCTTTCTTCCAGAACGTACGATGTAGCGGCCACCTCGCTAGTGTGGGTGCCCAAAACGTTGAACAACGACCTTGACGTGGATGGAAAGCACTTTATCGTGGGCTTTGCCGATGGGCTTGTCCGAGTGCTGTGCATTGGTGTGGATGATGATGGCGAGATGGTTCTTCGTCAGAAAATGGTGTTCAAGCCGCACACCAGTGATATCTCTTGTATGAGCTTCAACCCAGATGCCACTATGTTGGCCACCGCATGTGTCGATGGTACTGTGTTCCTGCTAAAAACGCAGAAACTAGGCCAGGACGCCGCAGATAGCGTGGACCTGTGGATGCCACTGCGATTCTTCGTGGTACACCCCGGAGGCAACCCCAAAGCTCCCACGGCCTGCGACAAGCTCTCGTGGCACTCTGAAGGCAACACCATGCTGTTGACATGTAACGATGGAGTGCTAAGGGAGGTGGATCTTGCTGGGCTGGCGGACATTCCGGTGGAGTGCGATACGTACGAGCACGAGTTCCCCTTGACCCAGTTTGCGGGCAGGATCCAGCAGCAGCAGGAAAAGGCAAAGGAGGAGGAGAAGGAGGAAGCCACGGTGGAGGCTGAGGCAGGGGGAGGTGAAGTTGCAGAGAAGAACGTCGCAGAAGAGAAAGAGACGGCTCTTGCCATCACTGCTCCCTCATCTCCCACAAAAGGAGCAGGAGACGAGAAAGCAGCGGAGATCGTTTATCTGACCATGAAGGTGTACTCTGCTCTTTATATGCTTTCAGGCGCCTTGTGCATAGGCATCACGTCGTCGGCATACCAGTCACATCTTCTAGAATTCGAGAAATTCCAACATCAGGACCTGCACAAGGAGTATGGAATGGGCTTGTATAGCGCCGATGGAAAAGCGAAACTCAAGTCCCCTTTGCCCACCGCCATCCAGTACACCCAGAGCAAGCAGTTTCTAAATGTGGGGACTTCAGATGGTAGTGTAATTGTGCGTCCTGCTGAGTTTGCTGACACTTTTCTACGTATCGCTGCCCATAATGGGGCTGTGAACTTCGTCGCGAACAGTTTCGACGATAAATTCGTCATCTCTGCGGGAGCGGATGGCGTGATTGCCGTGCACTCTCTGAACCAAGAACACATTACAAGGACTGCCGAGCCGCTGTTCAAGGACCTGGAGGCTGGCGTGTACGGCGACGAGCTGATCAAGAAACCCTCTAAGAAAGTGGAACCCAAAGAAGGTGAAGCCGCGGAGGTCGAAATGACGGGTGTGTTGGACGACGAAGAGCTTTTACTCAGTCCCCGCTCCTCTGCACTGCCTGCCATGGCGAAGGCGCCTGAGGATGCCGAAGACATCGATCCTGGCGCGTACAGCATCCAGGATGCCAAGCTGAAGAGCGAGGAGGATGCTAGGATGCTCACAGCAGAGGACGTCAAGGACAAGCAGCGCGCTCTCATCAAGGCTATTCAGAGAGATTATGACCATTTAGTCGCGGAAAACGCCAGTCTGCCTGCATCTGTTCGTCTAAATAACGAGGATATGTGTATAGACAAGGACTATTTCGCTGGTCTGCTCGCCCATGGCGAGAACATGATATCAGAGGTACATAAAGAGGAAGAATACCAGGCAGAAAAGGCTGCCAAACTTAAGCACAAGGTCAGATCTACTCTAATGAACGCTCTCATTGTAGAGCAGATGAGTCTTTCTGCGTTCCCCGCCCTGAGGGGTCGCGATTCCCTTTCCCAAGTCTGCTCCATCCGCACCCAGGGGCTCCCGCCACATTTGTGCGAGATCATTGAGGAGGCTCACAAGGGGATGAAGGAGGTGGTGGTGACCGAGCAGATGAGCGTTGACGAGGATCGGTCCGTCAAGCTACAGGCAATGGACCTTAACCTCGGCGTAGGTGATGAAAACAAAGAAGGAGGGGAAGATGATGATGGAGAACATGCCGCTTCGGCCGCAGCCCGACGAGAGATGCGTCGCATCCGCAAAGAGAACATACAGAAGCACAAGAAGGAGGAGCCGAAGGACAATGAAGACGATCCTCGCGATGTGCTGGCTATCGACAAGGCCACCAGAACTATCGGAGACTATAAACTTAAGGTAGCAGATGATTATGAAGTTCCTGCTGATCAGCACACAGATGCCAACAAGAAAAGAGTGCAGATGGCACTTTTGGAAGATAGTATCGTCAAGATGAGACTAAGTTTCAACGATAGATTCCTGTCTTTACGTGACTTAAAACGCGAGATCATTTATGCGATCCGCCGCTCAAACGAGCGCATTCGCGGCATTGATAGAGAACTAGGTCAGAGCGAGCTATCCACCAATCTCTGGGACCCAAAACTCGATCCCAAAGAGTACCCAGACGATAGAGATGAGATCTTGCTGTATGAGCTAGAGAAGTACCGCGCAACGCGGGAGGAGCAAAAAGACTGGCTGCTGGCTGATGCCCCCATGAACTCTACCATTTCTCTGCGCCCTCACCTAGTGCCTAAAAACTATGCCACGGGTGAGTACATCAGCGACAGTCCAGAGCTGGAGTCCACATCGCACCGGAACCTAGATATTACGTTTGGCGATGCCAACAACATTACTGACCTCCCTGAGTCTGTGACCGCGCCTAAGCGGTATGAGGTAAACGATGCCCCTCTCAAGGCACTGGTGACAGAACAGCAGAAAGACACAGTTAGTTTGAGAAAAATAGAAAATGTGATTCCCGTACTGCAGATGGTTATGAATGCCAAGCGGAAGACAACTGCTCTTGTCAATGCTGATCCCAATCAACAGTTGTGCAAGGAGCAGAGGATGCGGAAGTTAGCGTACGAGCGAGAAATGCTCATCAAGAACACGAACGATAACGTCAGCGCTTTCCGTGAAGCTGTAGACCAGATGAGAGTGGAAAGACACGCATTGATGGCTGATCTCAAGTTAGCAGAGCTTAAGCTATTGTCCTTGTTCCAGGAATACAACATCTTGCTAGGGTTTGAAAATCGTGACAATTCTCTGTCTGAAAAACAGACCAAGAGCAAGAAGGAGATGGTGCAGATAGAGCTGGAAGTGTCCGAATACGAGTCAGCCCTCGAGGCTAAAACTGCGGAAAAGAAGGTGTTGATGGAGGAAGCCGCTGTTATCTTTACAGAGTTTGAAGACATGCTGCCCACATCGCATGCGTATTTCGACCAACTGCGCAAGATCTACAAGAAGAAGGTCAAGCGTAACTCGCTAGACGACGGGATGGATGATGATGAAGACGAGGAGGAGGATGAAGATGAAGATGAAGAGGAGGAGGATGATGATGAGGAGGTAGAAGATCTTTGTCCCCCTGGCTGCGACCCTTCCCTGTATGAGAAAATTTTGGAGCTGCGTGATCGCAAACTCGATAACGACGAAGCATCAGCCGCGCTAGACAAGCAGATGAGCGAGACGAAGAAGGCATATGATAGACTCAAGATTAGAAGGACACAAGTCGTCAAGGACGTCAAGGGATCCGCTCTGGAGATCCAGGCATTCCAGTTGCAGAAACAGGCTTCGCTCAATGAAGTGCACGTCTCCGTCCCGCTATCCATGTCGCAAATCTGCATGTTCGAACTATCGGGAGCCCTGACTGGGCCTGAAAATCCTGTTGCCGAACAGCGGCCAGAATCCGCCGTCTACGAGGCCGAGAAGAACGCGGAGGGAAGCAAAGATGAGAACCAGGTAGATCTTTCGCTGCTGCATGACCCTGCTAAGCGCCAACTGGTGCGTGAGGCGGGCATGAAGGAGTTTGTTCTCATTCAAAAGGAATCTTTGAATAGCCTTCGCGACCGCATTGGGGGGCTCATCGCTGAGACGAAGGAAGCCAGAAAGCAATATGGAGAGCTCCGCAAGGAACGTGTTGTACTGGCTAAATTGCGAGATGCACAAGTGGAGAAAATTTCCACTTGGAAAGGGAAATGTCGCGATTTGCAAATGCTGAAATTCGGTAGAGAAATTGATCTGGACGACTTAGAAGCAGGGTCAAATAGAAGCCGCGAAGAAGATGCCGAGAGGTTGCTACAGGAGCAGGAGGCACTTACTCAGTCTATAGTATGGAAAATGACCAAGGATGGCGAAAAGCTGCGGGAGAAGCTGAGCAAAGCGATGCTGAAAAACACAGAGCTTCTAAACATCGTAGGCGAACTAACGGAGAAGAAGTTGGCGATCACCAGAGATCTTAACAACCCTGTGAATAAAGTATCCACGGAGTCCAAGGACGAAGGTGCGCGGGAGAAGGAGGAAAGAAAGAAGGTGGTGGCATACGCGCAGCTGCAGGCTAGAGAGATCGAGGCACTTCGCGCAGAGCTTATTATGCTCAAGCGCAAGGAGGCCCCGCAATTGTCACAGGCAGTGGGCTCCATGCCCCCCAACGTGCCTGGCACAAGTATGATGGGTGCTTCGCAGGGGCAGCAGTATGAAGGACAGCTACCTCCCATTCCTGGGTCCAAGAAGTTGTCAAAGACGAACCAAAGGTAAAAGTGAAATTATTGAATATTGAATCAATAAAATAAAGAGTACATAGATGTAAATAATCAAATGGTTATATCCTCTCCATCTCACTAATCTGTTGTAGTTCTTAAACTATGGGACCTCATCACTCTTGAAGACGCACCACTAAATCCACTCTGACTGGCCGAAAACCCAATCATCATGCTCGTTGTCATCGCCATTCGTGGTCGTATCCATATCCTCAGTTTCAGTTTCGATCGTCACTGTACCTGTATCTACAGTCTGTGCACTTGTCGGAGCGCGGCTAAGAATATCCGAGGTGTTCATTTTTGGCAGATATGTAGATGCGATCAGATTCTCCAGCTCGACGGTGAACTTAATGAATTCATCATCGAAGAGGAGTTGTGTGATGATCTCGATTACTGCAGGATCGCTCAAATCTGGAAGCCCAGAAAATAATCTATGCCTTTTTGTGAGCGCATATGTGGACTGCTGAGAAGTGCTTGTATCGGTCATGCTTGACTTGATCTTCTGAATAAGAGGATAGTCGAATTTCTCCAGCAGTCTGCCGAACTCTTGCACAGATTTATCATTGTCGAGCCTGAACCCCATCTCTGGAGCGAGTGTGCTACCAATCGGAGTCATTCGCAAAGCATTTCCCGGCACAAGCGCGAAACTCTCAATCGAAGCTCTCGGAATGTCAGCCACCAATCCCTCTTCGCCGCGAACACTGATCGAGGCATCCGTGATAGCGACGTTAACTCTTTTTTTCAACATGTCCCACGCTGCGCTGCCATCTTCACGCAGTCTGCGCTTCAGAAAATAGCTCGAGAGCGACATTTAGATATTTGTAGAGCGCGCAAGAATCACTATTCCTCGCATCAAAAAGTGTCCTGGAATGTTACTCCTTCTGGCGCACGTTTTCGTATCTTGATTTGGATTTTGGAATTTGTTCAGTTTTGTGGTCTTTAGTATCGATTCCCGGGCTGTTCTTATATGAGCTGATAAAAAGCATACTATATTAAGAAAGTGGGTAATAGATTCTTAATTAGTGTGTTTATAATGATTAATGAATGTGTATGTGTATCTCAAATATAAATGCCTTTGGTATCGATGAAGCTGATAATGCTACCTACTGGCACATGGAATTGCTTACTTCTAGACAGAGATCGAATTATGCATGAACTCGGCCTTTCGTGTCTCTTGTTCTAAGCATTGCATAATGTGTGTGTTTGAATCTATCCCTATCCAGGTGTCTGCTGCTAATGCTATATTGGGAAGAGCTGATAACTTATTAAATGCATTAATGCAAGCCATCTCATCCATCTGAGTTATGCGCATATATTAAAATAGCTATCGATGATGGCGCATGCCTACTTACGTTTTGGTTTGCTACTGTTCCAATGTATATATCTGGTTTAGTGCATTGAGCACATTGTGCGGCAGACCCTTGAGGACTATACCTTTAGAGCCATACGGGGGCTTCTTTGCTACTGGACCCTCTATAGGGATGATGTGTGCGAAGGAGATTGAATTTGTAGTAGCAGCGCTATTGGTACCTCTTTCAGCAGTTCTGTCACTAGCTCTATCAGCGACATCAGCTACTGAAGATTTCGGTTTAACTACTGAAGATGCAGCAGCATTAGCAGTTTGAGATGCCATTTTTGTCACTTTCGATGGCATCGCCAGTTGTAGAGAGTGTGGCAAAGGCATATTGCACTCCACGAGCTCAATGGACTTGTCTGCCGTACCTGAATTTTGCGCGTACCGCACGTCCGGGCACTGCTCGTCGTTCCAGCGCTTGAGCATGGTCAGCGCTAGCAAATTATGTTCTGCCTCCGCTTCCGTCTGCTGGTCCGCTTGGGTGATGCGAAGGGTGTCTGTCACCAGATCGTGTATATGTTCAGCGGAGGATCCATTGCCCCCTACCCCGATGTCCATTTCCATGCACACGATCTTCCGAATGAACGTTGTGTGCACGTGCTGCGTGAAGCGCATGACGGCATTTGCTGTCTCTATGCTCACGTCGTGCGCTGTAAGTGCAGGGAGCACGCTGTTGAACACTGGCGCCACGATGGCTATGCCTGGCAGCTGCATCCTGTCTGCGGTTCTCAGCCCACCGATGATCGCTTGGACCAGAGCCTCTTTTTGTCTGCTGACGGAATCCGGGCTGGCCACAGGGCTGAATCCTATTGAGTCTGGACTTATGGAACCTATCGGCCCGTCCAGTTTCGGCCTTACCCGTAACATAGTCTGTCCAAGCTTGGCATCGGTATTAACCAATGCTTGTCCCTGCTGTAATAGATCGATCTCCGTCGGTTGTAAAGAGGCATCCGCATTGGTGTCCAGCACTAGTAGCACTGCCGGCACCCCGAAGTCGAAACCCGCGGAGGTCTCGTCGTGCACCACCCACACATCAACCCACCTCCGCGCAGGGTTCTGCACTTGCAGCCAAAGTAAAGGGTGCTGGGACTTCGAATCAGACGTACCAGACTCACCCGGTGCAACTTCTTGGAGATTACCCAGAATGTTACCCAGAGGGATGCCTGGTGGAGCTGATGGGTCTTCATGGTTCTTCGGTCCCCCCCCAAAACGAATATTGGGAATGAAAGGTTGATACACGGCAGACAGAGATCTGCCTGCCTGATCCTGAGCGGCATTTTGTTGCATATTCGAGTCCTTTGGTGTTTCTGCTGGAGCCAAATCTTTGAACACGATTACGTGTGTGCACTCCCTAAGATCTTGTACGGTGGGTTCCATGACGATGTGCACACCGTGGGAGCCCTGGAGCTCCTTTACAGCGGACAGCTCCCTGTTGCACAGGTTGTCGTATATCTTGACAGAGACCACAACGTACACGAACTGTAGGTTCTGGGTCACGGCAAGCATGAACTTTTCGACATCATGGGCAGCCCTATCCACCAACCCCGGCTGGCAGCCTTCGCTTTCTTCTATGAGCATGCACACTGAGGCGTCTTTCTTGTCCCGGTACGGAGTGGTGATCTTGACTCTGTGCTCTCGATGCTCCATGATGAGCGTGCTGAGCATGAGCTTGATACTCTCTTCGAGAAAGATGAACCGCAGCGACTGGTGTGGCCAATGGATCACCGCGCTGCTGGCAAAGTCTTGGCCTGCAGGGCCTTTAGGTACTGGCGACTCGAAGCCAGGCGGTTCGCCGCGTGCGCATGATGGCGGGCCGCCTGAGAAGGTCATGCCTTGGGGCTTTAGCGCAGAAGCGAATGTCTTGGTGGGCGCCTGCACTGATAGAGAGTGCAGTAACTGAGGCTGGTGCACGTTCAGCTGGGGACTAGTGGGACCTGAGCCAATAGCACCCACGGGGGACACATTACCTACGGTGCCTAGCTTCGGCATGGCGTCTGCGGCTTCTGCGAATGACATGCTCTGCGCTCCCATCGGGGATGGAAAGAGGCCCGCTGCAGCCTCTGCGAAGCTTGGAGATCCCTGTGCACTGGCAGCCTGGGCAGCCAGGGACATGCATGCGCGCTGTTGGCTTTCTGCTGCTTCTGCATTCGCTTCTGCCGCACGCTTTTCTGCTTCCTCTAGCATGGCCATAACCCGGTTCAGGGCCTTTTCTGTGGGAGCCCAGATCTTGGCCAATCCTGCAAAGCCGCTCTTCTTGCGGCTCATCTCGTCTAGCCGCAGACCTACCAGACCGTGCTCCTAGGTGTGGATGGTGACATACATCCATGGGGTGATTTGAGTATTACGGTTGGGTATAGTGGTCGTCGTAGTCGTGGCATGGACTTGCAGCCCTTATAGAAATTCAACACTCATATATACATAAATACATACCTTGATGAATTCTTCTCTTGTGGACTTCATGGTGATGCGCCTCGCGAACCGTGAGGAGGAAGAGATCTCCTTCTCAGACACAAAGTACTGGGAATCGATGGAGTTGAACACCTCTGCGTAGTGCTCTAGCGCATGTACCTGCTTCGGCGTGGCAATGGGTCCACTGATAGTCACAGTGCAGTCCGCAGGGAAGGACATGCGCTTAAGGCCCTTGGTATTCATGGGCGGCTTGATGCGGATGTTGATATACCCTTCGGCCTGCATGGGGTCCACAAGCGCAGACGTGTCTGCGCGTTTGCGTGTCGATAGGATTGGTTGATTGACGGAGGGGTCGATATTGATTGCCATTATTAGTATAAAGAGCTTTTGCATATACGGCTATGCAGGAACACGCGTATACACACATACGTACACGTACATACATACGCACATACATATATGCATACATGCATACATACACACATACTCACGTACCAGGGCTGATCCCTTCCGCGCGTCTGCACTGCTTGAGATAGTTGTCGCGGATAGCGTGTAGCTTAGTGTCCTGGGTTTCCTTGGTTTTGTTCAGCTGCTTGTAGTGGGTGGCGTCCATGCGGGGGAGGAATCTGTAAGGATATGATGCGAAAGGACATGATGCGATGTTGAAGGGTAATTATTAGCGGGTAGTTATACTGCATGTTCATGATTTCTAAGGAAGCGATAGAGCATTACCAGAACTTCCGCATGAATTGTCCAGTACAGAACCAATAGCGCGTACATCTGCTTTCGGCCCAGTTTCGCGGCGTTCAGGGTGTTCGTGAAGTGGTTCACCGCCTGCTGCACCTCCTTGATGTGATCACCGTACAGATCGATCTTCAGCGCCCGGGTTCGCTCGTCCCGAGACGTACTGGCTAAACTCTTCGCAGCTGTAAGTACGCACGTACAGACATGCACGAGGGACGAACGAATGACGGTTGACACGGTGGACATAGTGGATGGAATGGATGGTGGATAGGGCGAATTTGTAAGGTTAGGTGGTTAGAACGGCAAGAAAGAGAAGTAAGTCCCCATAAATTTTAGATTGTGCTCTACCAATACCTACCTGACGCCATGCCTTGCTTGTGTGCGCGCCCCCCTGCCCCACACTGGTCTTCATGCAGCTCCAGCGGGGCGATCTTGACGTTGAATCGGTGGCTGATGTACAGGTTGAGCTCCGTCTCGAATGCCTGGTAGAATATGCCCGCTTCTCGGTCCTGGAAGGTAAACGACATGCGGTGTTTGAAGCGCTTGGTAAGGGTCTTTCTGTCTTCAATCTTAGTATCCGATGACGCAACAAACAGGCAACTCGACGTATGTGCTTCTGTCGCTTCTCTCTTCGACTTCTGACTATCGAAAGTTTTATCTGAAGTCGACGAGGCAGAGAAATAGCGCTCATCCTCAGAACTACTGTTCAAGGTTAATTTTGGGCTGTTGTACGCACTTGAAGGCGGGGTAAAACCATTATTGTGGTATCCTTGGGATTGGATACCATGTGGAGAATCAATCCGGAGGGGGGACGAAATTTCTTTCCAAGAAAGCGAATCGGGCTTATCTTTTTTAGGGGCGAGGGCTCCAATCTCGGGATGCAACGCTCCCTCGAGGATGCTCTCCAGTGCTAACTCGGGGTAGTTATCGAAGCCCCACACCTGCACAGAGCTGTTCCCGAAGGTGCTATCTGTATCTGCCTTCAGGCCGGTAGACATAGAGCTAGAATGTCTGTATTCGGGGGCGAGTATCTCGCATGCGAATTCTGCCAGGTGGGACTTCGTTGGTACAAGCTTTAGAGGGATGTCCCACACAGTATTACGAGGGGTCAGTGCCGCTATGAGGCTTAGCATCTTTCGCGTGCGTTCAGAACTGGTTGAAATGATGTCCACGTATATTGCGATGTGATCGTCCTGACCCCCGGAGGCTTTACTACGGTCTGCTATGTCTGTCTTGGAAGATCCCAGAGAAGCAGGTGCGGGTTGGGGGTAGAAATAGGCAATAGCTGTGTTGTTCTTCTGCATTTCTTTTAAAAGCACGCTGTTGTGGATAGCATCACAGTGCTTTACTGCCCAGTTCACCAAGTGGCTGGTACAGCTGTGCATTTCCACCAGTGACAAGAGAGATTTGATGTAGTTCATGCATCTTTCCACGTTGCTTTCGCTCCTGCCGCGCACAGACAGCTCATAAATTGAGTAATCATCATCGGTATTGAAGGTGATGAGAATATCTCCTAACTTCAATGTCTCCGACTTGTCCGTTATCTCGCCAATTTCTTGTAAGAATTTAAAGAATAGCAAGATAGGCAGACTCTTAAACTGAATCTTTTGCGTATTTGCGCTGGAAGAATCTTCCCATAGCTGTTTTGTTATCACCGGTGGTGGGCGCGTCCTCGGGACATGCAAACCCAAATCATGTCTGCACAGAGCATGCTGACCTTGCTTGTACTCTGCGAAGTCGTAGTACTCATGATCACTATCGGCAAATTCGTTGCTGTTTTCGCCAGAATTTTCATTGTTGCCAAAATACATGGTATCATTAGTGCAACCAGCATTTTTGAGAGTGTCAGTGGTGTTCCTCCCGTCAGACTCGTCTGATACTTTTTCCATTTTAGTATCATCGTTTCGTATTTTTTCTTCTTTAATTGATGCTGAATACTGGGCTCTAATATTTTCATTTGATACTGGGCCTGTAAATAGAACCACCACAGTAGCTCCACTTTCCGTATCAGCACTGCACTCTTTGGACTCAGTTTTGCCCCTGGAACTTACCACACCGTGATTTTTTTTGCCTATCATGAAAGATTCGTGTTGCATGAAAATCAACGTATCGCTTGAACCAGCAAGGACGAGAAAGCAGCTAATATCAGATGATTTTTGCCCCTCGTTCTCGAAATATTTCTTGATAGCTTCCTTCCGAGTATCGTGTATCACTTTGACGGCCAATAATAAAGGTTGCTCGTCCCAGTCGAAGATAACGTCGGCTATATCCTCCAATAGAAGCTCGCACTGCCTCTGGTATGATTCATCCTTGAGGCGACTCAAGTATTCAGGTGAGGTATGCACCACTGCTGGTAGCACAAATATGTCTGCGTATTCACATCTTCTCACAGATAGAATTTCATCCCTCATTATCTTGCTCAAATCTGGTGCTTTTAAGTCTTCGAAATGGATCCATCCTCCTTCTCTATTTGAATAGAATGTGGGGGATTTTCCTTTAGGAATGAGGGACCTCTCTCGAAGATCCCTGAGGAGTTTAAAACTCGCCTCCTCCCTTTTCTGGGTGTCGGCATCAGATGTCAAATCATCAACCCACTTCAATTCAATAATGTTATCAATAGTCATATTAGATGTTTTAGTAAAAATTACTGACAGACCGTCGTCAACTGGAAAGCTGCGCTTTTCGGATTTATTTCCAGCACCCGCCTTCTCCTCAGAAAGATAATCCAACCCCCCTTCATCTGGCGAATCTTTCAAGAAAACGATCGCATCTCGACTATAATCTTTTCTGCCCGTAATACAAGACACTGGAATCTCAAATAGATAAGGATTGTCTCCCTTTATAGACTCCTTATCAGCTTTATCACCATGATAAATTCTCTCGAAAGCCTGGGCCAAAAGCTCATCTTTCGAAATCACCTCGTCACTTCGTCTTTCCTCTCCCTTAAGTTGCCCTAACATTTTTATGATCGGCATTGTGTATCAGCACAAGTACAATATGCGATCTAAAATACCTCCGTTTTAAGCATTCCTCGATTTCGATCACTTCAGACGTGCTGTATATATACTGCACGTCAATTTCAACACGTCTTAAAGCTCGCGACATTTCATTGCTAGCACTTGCTTGTGAAAGTTTTGAGTCAAAGCGAATATAAAATAGGAAGTATGGCACAGTCAGTGACCCAGTACATATCATTTTTTTTGCTGATGCTGAGCCTTGTGTGCTTATTCGCCACATACAGCCCAGCGGATGAGACTCACTACTATTTGTACTTTGCGACTTCCGCAGTGATCTTCTTTTGCGGATATCTGGTAGACGTGCTCTTTGGCGCACACCTTACCTTTGTGTATGACCCCTCGCCCGACAATTGGCGCAGAAGAACAGACCCTCAATACTAATTTCCATTCGTGGATATAATGATGGGGAAATGAAATATATACATATGTAATAGAGGTTCCATGTTGTAATAATAAGCACAAATCTACAAACGCCGCTTCTAAACAAATTCCTACTCTCATTTTATCACTCCTCTGACCCATCTTCGTCACTATATTCATCATCGTTTACGTCGTCGTATTGAAAGTTCTTGTCCTTATTCTGGCTCTGGCTCATGTTAGCCCACAAATCGTTTGACCCTGCCCCCCCATTCCCATTGGTTTCCAAGTGACTACTAAAATCACTATTGGAATAACCATATGGAGGGGGATTATTCTCCCTCTGTCCACTCGAAGCCAAGGAGCCGTAACTTTGCGCCGCCCATTGAGTGGGAAAGACATTCTTTAACGCGTTTTCGATGTCCACATTTTGTAAGGGTCGCATGGTAACGGATTTCTCCCCTCCACCTCTTGAACGTGCGCTCGCAGGCACAGTCTGCTCTTCACTATCCACTGCATCATTGTCTCCATTACCACCACTACTTTCACCATTAATCCCTTTGTTTCTATTGAGGCGCCTCTCCCTTTTGCGCTGTCTAGCACGAGCCATTTGAAATTCTCGAGTAGGCGCATGCAATGCCGCTTTGCACACCGATACGATATCTGATGGGGTGTACTGCTCAGTCATCCTAGCACACGCTCCGTAGTCGAATGTATCTGCAACATGAGTAAATCGCAATACAGCCCTGAATATCTCATCTCTAGTCCTCAAATCGGGGATGCCTATGATATAGGACATTTGAAACCTGCGTTGAATGGCAGGATCGAGGTCTTGCGGTCTGTTCGTAGCTCCAATAACTAATACCCTTGACCCCTTCGAGCGATTCAGTTCGTCCCACAGTTGCATGAACTCCGTCTTAACCTGTCGGTCTATGGCATTGTCGTCAAAGTTGCGGGATCTGAACAACCCGTCCATTTCGTCGATGAACAGAATGCAGGGCTCTAGCTTTCTGGCTAGGCTGAAGCAGGCTTTTGTGAGCTGAGAGGTATCACCGACCCACTTGCGAAGCAAGCTACTTGGTGAGATCTGAATCATGGGTAAGTTGCTTTTTCTAGACAGCGAGCGGGCTAGAGCAGTTTTGCCGCACCCAGGAGGGCCGTACAGCAGCACCCCATGTACAGGCTGCAGAAGCCCCCCTAGGTTCACTTCATGATCGCCCTCCCTTTCAATCAGTATCGTATCTACACAATCAAGCAGAGAGTTCTTGAGTTCTTTCATGCCTCCGAGAGCAGCAAAATCAGTTTCTACGAGGTTCGGGTCGTTTACTGAAGAGGCCAGGACTTCTCGCTCGAAATCTGTAAGCGTGACATTCTCTCGGAGAAATTTAGCAAGTTCATTCACATTACTCGTAGTATCGACACTGCTAGTGACATTCATACTAATAATGTCACGCGCTGCATCTCCAAGGGCGCGAATCATATTCTTAATCAAGTAAGCATATAAGAAAGCGCCTCCTATATTATTAACCAACCCTAGCGCAGAAATAATTAGCTCATCACGAGGGCCCTCTTTATTGCTGTTGAACGAAGAAGAAGGTGTAAGATTAGACACGCCACTTTCAACGTCGCTTGTTGATATAACCTGTGTGTTCCTCTTCCTCCCCTTGCTCGTTCGGTCTCTTTTGCCCAGCCAAGAGAGAAAACTTGGCTCACGTCGGACCGATTCAGAAACTGTGGTGGATATCACTAGGAGTGTTATGAAAACTAATTCACGCTTCATTTAATTGAACAAGAGTCTAAATACAAAATACAACACACTTCAAAATTCGCAAAAAAAAATCAGACATCAATTTGATCCGATTTCAACAAGATGCAAGAGTTAGGGTCATTTCATCAGATAGTGCAATACAGCAGGCTAGCTGCATTTCAAGAAATTCGTCTCAATTTCTGTGGATAAGATGAATTTGGACCAAGTGATGACCGCGTCGAAAGAAGCTCTACGAGTGGTTTTTGACCGACAGCAGATGGTGAATGAGGACTATTCGAGTCGCCTTCTTCGAGACATTATGAATTTGCAATGGGAAAATGCTTCGCTGGCTTTCAAGAACGAGAACCTGCGAAGGAACTTTCAGCTCATTGAAGGCAAGTATAAGGAGCTGCGCCAAGAGCCTCAATCTTCTAGTAGTTCTTGTAGCCAGAAGCAGGGCTTGGGGAGGACGAAGTCCGAATTACAGTCCCGTGTCGTTAGCAGTGAAGCGCAGAGCTTAAAGAGAAAGAAATCCATAGTACAACGACGTGAAGACGAAAATGACCAGAACTCACAGAACCCGCAAGAGGATATATACACAAAAAGGGTTAGAGACAAAGAGGCAAAAAAAGAGTCGAAGCATTCTGTGATAAAGCGAAAAGAAGTAAAGTGCATTGAGGTTGTGCGGAAAAAGACCGAGAGAGCCGCGATCCCTGGCCATACTTGCGACCAGTGCAGTGACTACTGGACCGAGATCATGCGGCAAGGGTTGATAACCAAGGACCAACTCGCTCAGCAACTCATGGACTGCTCACGACATAAGGCCAAGTGTACCCCTCCCGACACCCCGGCAGGCTTCTGGGACGACAACCTCTCCATGCCCACGCCTGAGAAGCTCCATCCTCCTTACGAGGAGTGATGCATAAGACCTAGTTTAAGACGTGAGAAGTAAGAAAGTGTAAAGAATATAATAAATGTATCACTTGTGCATGTATTAAAAATCGATACAACAAAAAACAAACTCTATTAACTATAATCGAATCGAACCTGCATTTCACGTTTCTTCTCTTTCTTCTGGACTGGTTTCGTAGCAATCATATCTTGCACTTGGTGTTGTACCCGCCTATTTTCAACAGTATGTCGCGAATCTAATTCTGCATATGAATCCACTAGATACTGCGTGGCTATTGAGCGCATGTCCACGTCAATATTCTTATGGTGAGTCTGTTCGAACTTCCTCGTCACCCACAAAGCCAATCTGTGTGAGGTAGAGGCACTTCTCCCAATCCACGTACGCATGTGGTGTTGCAGTAGCCACCGCTGGTGTCTAAACATAACTAGCCTCTCCATACCCCTCAAAGTGGCATCGATGTGAGCCTGGTCAGACCATGCGAAGAGCACCGCTCGCAACATGTTAAAGAGCTTGAACACGCTCTCTGCGTCATTCTCGGAATAAATGATGCCAAACAAAGCAGCTCTTCGTTGGATGGGTGCTTCTTTTCGGATTTGAATAAATGAGCGGTGGAGATTTTCCTTTTCAATTCTGGCTTCTTCCATCAGAATACGCTTATCTTTGCCTGTGGTGACACCCACCAGCTGACTGACGGCGCGACCCCGCTCGTCATTATATTTCTTCATCTGCTCTGCCTTTCTGAAAGAAGCTCTTCCCGGCCAGGTAGCCATAATGAGTCGCTTCAAGTACATAGCCTTCACATGCTCTACCTTGTCGCAAGCCGTGCTGAACCTCAGTTTCACCACATAGAAGCGCTTCCACGAAGAAAATATTTTTTGTGCCCTTCTTCTGTGCTGGTACGGGACCAGCGCTTGGTGGAAGATTTTTTCGCGTTTCATAGTTCGCAACTCGTCGAAGAATTGGCGACCGCGGTATCGATACAGCGCCATGCGGGGAAAGACAATTAAACACTGATCGACTACAGTCCGCCACGCCTTGATGAATATCTTCAAAGTAGCGCCCTTGTGGTGCAACCTAGCTCCCGCTAGAGCCTCTCGCACAAATGTTGCTTCCTCTGCCATAGCATGCAAACACACCCGCTGCACCATCTGTAGATGGCGCAATTTGGCTTTCTTCACAGCCACGATGGCTCTGCGAAAGTCGCTCCAAGCGAAGAAGCATCGCACGACCAGGGTGGCTCTGCAGTATAGCAGCGCCTTCTGCTCCTTGCGAAGTTCCGCCTTCTCCTTGTCGTTCATGACCATCCACTTCCCCCAAGCTGTGAACACCTCGTTCATCCTACTGAAGGAGGAACGGTTGTACCTGTAACGTGCGATGGATATTTGAGGGTCTCTATTAGTATGGTGGTTGTATCACACGTTCATGATAGGCGTACAGAAGACTGAGCTACTGTACGATTCTTGTATCGCACGTTCATGATACTTTAGGATATGTGCTAGACCTTGGACATGAACTATTCAGTATCAAACACGATACTGCTGGAATAGAGCTATAGACCTGCGATGACCGCCAATATAATGTACGTACATAAGCTCCCAGCGCAGTCTCCATCGCAGGTCGCACAGCTTGAAGACTGTCTTTAGCTTGACTATTCTCTTGATCTTTGTCCGCCATAAGATTACCACGGGATAGAGCACCCGTCTGCTGACTCTGTTTCGTATCTTCGTCATGCCTCTGATATGCGACTTACACCATATCCATGTACGCATGCTCTTCCGCAATTTTAACATGTTGTGTTTCAACACTAGCAAATGACGTGCTCTTGTGAGGTGCGCAATCGTTGTCCAAATAGACAAGGACTTTTTTAGACTATTTCTAACAAGCAGCGCGTTCACTTGTTTCTCTGCTTTTTGTGGCCTTGTAACCCCTTGAAAGAACAGCCAATCTACAACCTTCTTTCTTGCCTTAGTCTCGGAAACCTGCTTGCATAGTGCCATCACTTTTTGAAAGTGACTAAACACCTCTTTCCATGCCATCATCGATTTAACTCTTTGATATGCATTGTCTAGAGCTTCCACCTTTCTTGCAGCAATCGCTAAAGTAGAGTTTCTTTTCAACTTACACAGCGCCCAACGCCCCTCCTGAATCAGTTTCAAAGCACAATCAATGGGCGCAGCTGCACCCACCGCGCCTTCATCCTCTACGCTCTCACTCTCGTCCTCAGTGCTGTGGTGGTGTTGACGTACGTAGAATGCTGCGTCTCTAGCAGTGATCTCGAGAGACCGCTCCAGCATTCGTTGACTAGCAAAACTACCTTGCTCTCGGTTGTGAAGACCGAAATAGTTTTTAGGATCCAACACAACCGAGGCAGGCTTATCGCTCCCTGCTCTACCTGGACTACGTAGCACCTTCGAAGTGCTGATGCGCTTTTCGGCAGAACCCATCTTTACTTTCCGGATCGATTCCGCGGAAGAAAATTCAAGTTCCCTGTCAGAAAGGTTCTCCAGGTACTGACTCTTTGCTTTTGATTTCTGCACCGTGTGGGCGTGTTTGAACAACTTCACCAGACTGGAATCTCTCATATTTGGACTCGTGTTTGGACTCATGTCCGGGCTCATCATGTTGTTGTAGTCATTGTCGTGAGGAAGAGTATCCCCGTCACTAGAGCATTCTGATAGGTCCATGCGAGGCACTCTCTTCGACCCACGTTTCTTGTGTTTGCTGCCGGTACTGGTGTCAGTACGATAACTGGTAACTTTGTTGATCTTCTTGATAGAAGAAGCAGCGAACGGGGGGTGTCTGATTGCACTGGCTGACTGATTCGCGGCATTTGGATCTGCAAGTCGGGACAAGTACTTGTGGTAGTAAAAAGATGCATCGGCCGACTCATTCGCCAGACTGTCTTCTCTACGTTTTGTGCTGCTCACCTGCAAGTTGTCCAGTTCCTTCGCTATCTTATGCGGGGACCTCTTTATTTTTTGCAGCCGCAATGCTCTGGCAGTCAAAGACTCTTTGCTACTCTGCAAAATAATGGAGTTATTAATGTCCTCAAGTAACTTCCCCGCAGCCACCGTGTCGTGCTCTGCCTGCACGATCAGTCTCTCCTTCGCCTCCGCCCGCAGCATCTGCAGCGACGCTTCCAGCTCCAACACGTCTTTGTCGTGGGGATCCACCCGGGATGTGCGAGCAAGCCCAGCGGAGTCCTCCACCCAGTCAGCTGCTTTGTGCACTAGCAAGAACTTTCCGGCGTCGGTGCTGATTGTCCTCTTGTCTTTTCGAATGCGGCTTTCCAATGCCAGTCTCAGCGTGGATTTGCGCACGTATGCATAGATCCACGAGGAGTAGGCTTTTCCCATACACGCACGGACGCTTCTATTTATGGCCCACTGGTGTAGCAAGCGCCCCCTCATCTCGACTACCGAGTGACTTCGCAAGGCGACCAATCCCAGCCGCAGACGACATTGCACATACGCTGTGTCTGACAGGTCGGTTATAAGCATTTGGTAATTGGAGAGGACGCGGCGATGACTGATGACATCTAGGGCTTCCATGCCCTTGTTGGATTTGAAGAACATCTGCCCACGCTGCAGGCCCTGGTCCTCGAAGTGCTGCAGCAGGATCTTCCGTTTGAAGCTGTACATGCTCTCTGCCAGATGCCTCTGTCGGCGCAAATCCTTTGCTTTCTCGGTACTCAGATGCTGACTGTGCTTCTTGCAAGATTTGAGCGCTTCCAGCCCTTGGAACAGGCTGTTCTGATAGTAGAACCAGTCTGCATTCTCCTGACACAGTCGCATGTAGGCGCTGCTCTTATTTCTTTTTTGAAAGACTTCATAAGACGCGACGAAGTGCTTGTGCTCTCTTTCAACGGCGCTCTTGATGTGCTTCTTCTTCCTCTTATTTAGACTGACCCAGCTTCTCCATACAGACATGGCTTTCTCCCTAATGCGAAACGTACGGAAATGATCACCTGATCTGAAGCACTTTCTGACATGTCGCTTGCCCTTATAATGCTTGAAAAATTCGCTCATGGCTACGCTAGTATGTTTCTTCATTAGGTGGTCAGACGTCTTGTTATGCGCTCTCTGGACTCGGGTTCGACAGCACCTGTTGCTCTTCAATCGCTGCACTGCCCCCCTCTTCGAGCGCGTCACTCTGAAGTACATAACTAAGTGCATAGAATGCTGGAAGAATAGGCGCAGGCGGTTGTGTCTATTCAGCCTACTCGTGCCTATGCGGCGCAGATACCGCTCGTAATTTTTCTTACCTCTTTCCTCGGATGCGCGCTGTGTTTTGTTCTCATTCCTGTTGTCATGGATCACCTGGTAGGCCGGATACAGGAACTTCTGCAGGATCATCAGGTTCGCTTTAACGTGACCCCTGCTCACCTGGCGACGGTGGTCCAGAAAATCACACATGATGGCGTAGAAGATGATGCGGATCAGCTTCTTTAGTCTCTTCTCCACAATCGGCTGTACCGCTAGGCGAGCATTCCTGATGGATACCGCGTGGTGCCGTAGGGCTTCGAAGTATAACTTGTACTGCAGCTTCACATTCAAAGATTGGATCAGTGTGTTCTTATACACGGTTCCATCCCAAGTAGATTGAGCAGGAGACTTATTGTAAATATCGCCCACAGATTGAGAGCGCAAAGCTGATCGATGCAGCACCTCTGGACGCACCAGCAACCCCTGCACAATCAGCTTTTGTTTTAATATATCGTCCTTTGATGCATCCACTTTGTTAAAATATTTCAACCCCTGTACCTCTGTTGGATATTGAGAAGTGGTGTGGCTTTGATTCTCCTTTAAATGAGCCTTGGACTGAGCGTACCGCTGCTTTAACGCCATAAGCCGCTCAGAGGACTCCCGCCGCTCATGAATCCTCCTTGTTTTATACTCATGCACTGATCCACCGAACAATGCGAGGTGCTCACTACTGATGAAAGATTCCAAGTTGTGCAAATCCTCCTCTAGCACGTGAGCGTAGGTCGCAAGCAAGCCCTCCTCGCACATCCAGTTGTGGCCCATTTTCATTGACTTATGTCTAAGTACAGGGCCCAATGAGCGCCTGTGCTGGATATCTATCTCATCTTCCGATATCTCAGAGTCACTTACATCCATAATAATCTTTCATCATCAATATAATCCCAATTTCCATGCCGGCGGTTTGCGGATGCGGTTGGATGATAGGTTCAGAAAACCCAACAATTACGGAAAACTGCCAAGATTTTGAGCTTTAATTGAAGCCGTGCGTGAAGCGTGGTGAGAAGTATGGTTACTCTGACTCCGGGGAAGCAAAATAATCACATCTTCAAGAAAAGTAGCAATCCGAGCATTTGGAATGGGAAGAAGCATTTGGTCTTACTGTTTGTGGCTGTCATGGCAGTAGTAGGCCTTATCTCATTCATGATGGTCATCCATTTTAAGCACACGAGCCCTGCGGCCGCGAGCACTATGAAAGAGGAGATGAAAGCCAGCAATGCTGCTGAATTGGATCTAATTTGGAAGAGCTCGTCGTTGAGTAATGAAGTAGCTAGACAAATTGTGGAAATAGACAAAACGCACGAAAAGCACGCGAAGCTGGTAGATAAGATGCAGGAGAAGAGATACGTGAAAAAGTGGCTAGACAATGTGAGCAAGAACGCTCACCACAACACCCATACTCTCTCGGTCCAGGACAAGGAGTTCACCAAAGAGGAACCAGCGATCAGACGACCCCCCCATCAGCAAATGGTAGAGGAGGCACATCAAAGCACGGTAAAAGAATCGCATGGAAGTTTACGCAAAACGAGCGATCGCTTTCCTGCTGCGAAGAAGCAGGAAGAGGTAATTAATAGTCAGGCGTCCGCAAGTAAGAACACCGATGGCCATGGCAATCGCAGTAATAAGCTGCATACAGTGACTTACGCCACGCATGGTGGGAAAGATGACCGATTCTGCCGGGCTGTAGAGTCTTCTATACGCAGCGGCTACGACTTAGTGATCCTAGGCTGGGGGGCCAAATGGAAAGGCCTGTCCCAAAAACTGGAAGCAGCACAAAAATACGCTGACAACCTCCCTGACGACCATTCTATCCTCTTCACAGACGCGTTCGACGTGATGTTTATCCAAAGCCCCGACAAGCTTCTAGAAGAATACGAGAAGTTCGATACGGACATCATCTTCTCGGCCGAGTGCGGGTGCTGGCCGCACGTCATGGAGGAGGGGGGCAGGAAGTGCAAAAGCAGTGCAAATGGCGGTTACCCTGAGTCCCCCACCCCGTATCGCTTTCTGAACAGCGGCACCTGGATCGGCAAGGCGGGCACTGCGAGTGATATGCTGCTAGCGGTGATGGAGGAGGCAGGGAAGGACTTCACGTATGCGAACGATCAGAAGTTAGTAGCCGACTTCTACATGGCGAGCAGATTTGGAATCAAACTGGACTTCTACAACAAGCTATTCCAGAGCATGCACATGACACTGGACCCGCCGTTGCCATACTGCAACCCAATGGACGATGTGAAGATCACCCCCGACGGGACCTACTACAACAAGCGAACCAAGTCCTCGCCCGGTGTTCTGCACTTCAATGGGGGCGGCAAGCGGCACCACTTGGCTATGGAAGGTAAAATGTGGTACAAAGCTCTAAGCCACAACAGTCCGCAGCAGAAGGAGCAGCTCAAAGCGCACTCTATCACCGCGCCCTCTGACACCAACCCCAGTCGAAAGTTGCGCTTCGATGAAATTTGTCCGCTCTACGTCAAATAGATAGATTAGAAAATGTACGTTTTGTCTTATGAGACTTGTAAACTTGGAATAGATTGTTTCTTTTTATTAATCTCACTAAAGCAATAACAGGGATGCAAATAAACTACAAATTAGGAGCACTATCAGTGCAAGCAATTTTAAAACTAATACGTGTACGTGCACATTCTGTCATCTAGAGTCTAATGGGTTTCGTGTGTGTGGGTCTTATACCTGTTTGTTATTATCTTCGAGAAGTGGGTATTTCAAATGCCACGATTATTCTAAGGACTAACGATTCATTGAGCACGGTGACAGACTATTGATTGGTGCCAAACTCCACTAGGCGAGGATCACGTCGGATCCGTACAGAACTTTGCGCCTTTCGTCAGTATTGAGGTTTCTGTTGAATGTGAGGCGGTTTAACACAATAATGGCGGTAACAAAATCTGTGCTTGTAAACACGTTACCTCCTACTTCGACCATTGGAATAGAGCTGATGAATCTAGATATTTGATGTGTTGTTGTGGGGGGTTTATGTACGTTGTCATTGGGATCTTGCTTCAAAACAGTCCATTGACTGCCCAGTAAAGTCCCAGCGACATTAAAGTCATGCAGGAACTCTTCTATTCTCCGGATCTGCTCCCCAGATGTGCCGTGGCTGGTCTGCAGCGCAGCCTGGAAGCTGAATGCAGGGGTTTTGGGTGTAGTGGAGTCAGGTGGGGTGTTGGCCTGTCGGTACATTGAGTCTTCTGCCACCACTACAGGGGACTCCCGCGCCCCAGGAGTGCCTGGTGGCTGTTGCGAGACAGCTGGCACAGGCCTGACATTCGGATTTACCATCACGTCGCGGTTAGACGCGCCGGGATGTTTTAACAACTTCGCGTAGCAGTCGCGGATATAGTGGCAAATGGCCCGTACGTAAATGCGGCTGCCCAAGACCATTTCTCTTATGAGGACGCGTAAGGCATTGTTTATCACGGCAGTAGGGGAGTCAGACGCATTGTTTCTGCAGAAGAACCAGGACACGCCATAGTTCGGATCAGCATTGATGCAGCGTCGAATGAGATTGACCAGGATAAGTGCATCGCAATCTGATTCCTTTATACCAATGTCAAATTCCAGCTGTTCCATGGCTATCACATTCTTCAGTCTACGCATTCTGGCTCCCTCCGGACCATCCATATTTCCTGCCTCTGCCGAACCAAAGTCCAGATCTGATGCTTTTAAACCTTCCTTAAGGGCAGGTGCGGGGGAGGGCATGAAGTCTCCCGCGCTCAGAGACAGTACTTCATCTTCACCACCCACGTGATCGAAGTCCAACTCTGCCTCATCAGCACTAATCTTTGCTGCTGCCGATGAGTCTTGCTTGTTTTGCATGCTTTCGTTGTTCAGGTGCATAGCCTTGACCGCATGCACGGCCCTAGCGCTGAGGGAGTAGAGGGACTGATGGTCGGACAGCAGACAGCCCGTATCTGTCTCCATATCAAAAGATATGAATTTAGATAAGAACAGCCCAACAGGCAGACCTAGGACAGCTAGCACTCTCGGTATGAATATCTGGGTCAACAGCTCCATTCGCAGCACCTCAATGAAGGTATCCCCATACTGCGGTGTGAACTGCATCGCGAATCCCAGGAACTTCTGCGCCCCTCCCACATCAAATGAGGTATTTTGTAGAGGATTCAGACGACACCTCGCCCCTTCCGTCCACACCTCGCCGGATTTCGGCACGTCCCGCAGTGCGCGCAGCAGGATATCTTGCTTGGACGGTACTACGTATTTCTGGCCTGTAGCGTTTGTTATGGAGAAGGCATCAGCAATCTCTGTATCTGCCGCAGGGATATGTGAATTAGGATATGAAGGGTGTGAACAATGCGAAGCAGCATCAGTAGCGCGAATAGTGCCTACTGTGGGTGTGGGGGCGAGGCATTCGAGGCGATGGCACAACTGCACGTAGATTGCCCACAGCCGCCCCGTGCCTGGATGAACCACTAAGGCGAGGTTTGCCACTTCAAGCGCAGCGTGCACATTCCCACATCGGGCTTCCAGCAATACTGACTCGAGGAATAGCTTCCACTCTACGCGAACTTCATCACAAGCCTTTTGGAGAATCTTACGCGCTGCATCTACATTACCGCAATATTCTTCGATACGGGAACATTCGAGATATACACTGGCGCGGGATTTCAGAGGCGCCTCACATAGCGCTTGGCACAACAACCGACGCGCTCGCACGATCTGCCCTGCGTTGATCTCGAGCCTTGCACCGACCAACCAGACCTTCCACCGCAGGTTGGAAGGACAGGCCAGCACACTTCGCACTAATGCCTTTCGTGCCTCCCCTAGAAGTTCGTCACGCGCTTTCACCAGGGATCTGATGTCTGAGGCATGTGCGAAAAGTCCCGCAGCGGCCGCATCAGCCGCACGTTCCTGGGCCTGGGAGTGCTCGAAATGCACTTTCCACATGAGTTCTCTGCTGATGACGCGCACAGAGGACGCGACTTCGTTCTTTAGGCCTGCCAGCACAGGCATTCTGCCGTAGAAAAAAGAAAATCTCTCGGCAGCGAAATCGGCTTTTTCCACAATTTTGAGCAGCCCGAACCACAGAGGACCGTATCGAGGCAGCTCTGCCAGACCTTTGCGCACGATGCTGATAGCCGAGTCCAGATTGTTGTTTTTCTCTTCTAGCTTGTACGCCTCGTAGTAGATGGGCCCGTACCAGGGCACATTCTGGATTAAGAATTTTAAGACTTTGCGGGCTACACTCAGTCGCCCAGCCCGCGCCTCTAAGAGGGCCCCCTCCAGCACTGCGCGCCACACCTTTTCTATGCTTTCGTACTTCAGCACACTCAGCATGCCTCGGGCGTCCTTCAGCTTGTGTAGGCGCTCCTGCTGTCGTATGGCTTTTGTGAGCAATCCTTCATTGAAATTACACATTTTTAGCCCGTGGCGTAGGATCTTCAATGATTCTCGCAGTTTTCCGCACTCTTCTTCCATCTTGCTCCACTCCAACCAACCCTGCGTGGCGAGAGGTTGTATTTCACACGCAGATTTGTAGAATTTCCGCGCTTCATCGAATGAATTCCTTCGTTTAGAGAGATCCGCTAGTTCCAAGTACACACGCCACTTAAGATTTTCTGGTATGTGAGACAATGATTCAAGAGCGAATTGTTCGGCTTCGTCGACAGACGATTTTTCCTTTGCCCGTAACGCGCGGTAGAACTCCTTATAGGCGCTCTTCGTGGCAGGAGACTCTATCAACTCTCGACGCGAAGGGGGTTGGGGGCGAGAGCTCCCAGCATCTGTGCCATCAGACGTATTAGATGCATTACGAGAGCGATTACCACCTTGAACTGCCTTTTTCCCTTCCCTGCCCAGCGCTTGGCCACTCCTACTCAAGCTATCATGACTTTCAGTACTACCCAGCGCTTGGCCACTCCTACTCAAGCTATCATGACTTTCAGTACTAGAGTCCCAGTCCGTTTGGAAGGAGTCGGCGCGTCTGCCGTTGCTTGTGTCCCTGCCTGCTCCGCCTGCCTGCCCACTGCTACCTCTACTACGATTGCATGAAGCAGGATTGTTGCCTGCGTTCATGCCAGGATTGCCCATGCCATTCACACCTACTGGTGCTTGTCCATTGGCAGCTGGGATACTGAGATAGTCGCTAGAAATCATTCGATCCCTGCTATTCGGATGGCTATTGTTCACGCGAGGATGAGAATTTAGGCCATAAGAACTATCCCCCTGGTTATTATGCCCGATGCCTCCTTGTCCGCTGATAAGGCTTTCATAGGATCCATGCGACAGTATGACCTGGTGCTGGTCCTGGGATAGCTGTTGCGGTGTCATCTGAGTATCAGGCTCCTGTTGGTTACTATGGAACGACGATTGATGCTGCTGTTGGTGATTATAACCCTTCACTTGGGAGTTCATGTTTCCCTGCTGCTGCTGCTCTTGTTGTTGTTGTTGTTGTTGTTGGTGGTGGTGTTGGTGGTAGTGATGATGTTGCATGTATAGCTGCTCGTTCGATCTTCGACTAGGCATACGCTGCTGCTGGTTTTGCGGATATATTCCATTGTTTTCATTCTCGTATTGCTGATGCTGTGTCATCCTACCTCCCTGCTGCTGTTCCATTTTGCGTTGCTGGTAAGACTGTGCTATGCTCCTCCCACCCTTACTTATGTACATGGTGTCCTCCGTGTTGCGACCCATCTGCAGGGCGTTGCCCTGGATCTTGTTTCCTTGGCCATAGCGCTGTTGCCGATGAACTTGAGACGAATATATCTGCTGCTGCAATCTAGGGTCAACGTCAGAGTGCTTGTACTGAGAAGAGTACTTCGACAGAGAGTGCTCCGCTGCAAAGAGCTGTCCATCTCCAGATCCTGACAACCCTGATCCTCTAGATCCTGACAACCCTGATCCTGATACTCCACCTGAAGTCCCGCCCTGACCCAAGGAGTACTCTCCCCCCACTGAATCGATGGAGGAGCTGACGGAGTTACGAACATCCCAATTGCTGCTTCCCTTCCTGTTGCGCTGTTGCTGCTGCTGTTGAGATTGGATGGGATATCTGCTCTGATTCAAGTTCTGCGTGTACCTGAAATTATTTCCTCGGTTGTCGTAGTCATATAAAACACCAGCAGAAGAGCCCACATGACTGCCCTGGTCGTGGTGCCCTCCATTTGCCTTCAGCTGATCATCAGAAACGCCCCCAAACCCGGTGGCGTCCAGATAGAACCCATGTCCTGCACTATCAGTTCCATTAACACTAGCAGAGCTGAGCCCGAAATCCTGGTAGGATTGCAGCCTGGGCCTACCGTCTATCCCATTACCGGACCTATCTGACTGCCCGTCCCCTGATGAATTGCCACTGCTGCTGATGATGCCGACGCCGTCCCAATCCCCCGGTAGAATGGAATTATTGTCAGTGTTGTATGCCTGGCTGTGGTATGACTGCTGTTGTTGTTGTAGCTGTTGTTGGGCATCTTTGAAGCGGCTGGAACCGATACTGCAACTTTCGATGCTGCTTGTGATCTCACTGTCCATACTAGACCTGAGTGTCTGATCGTCTTTACTGCTGCCAAGAAACAACCCCACGTTGCTATTCTGCTGGCTCTGGCTCTCGAGTGTGAAGAAAGTGCTACTGCTGGATTGCTGGGACTGGTGGGAACTGTTTGAGTACGTGTGAAAATCATGACCCGCGCCGCTGTGGTAGTTTTGAATACCAGTCACGGTGCTCCTCGCGTTGCTACTGCCTGTTTCCTGCTCGTTGACAAGTTGGCTGACTAAGCCCATGATGTCAGGACTGGCAGTGACAGCATTCCGAGACAGGGAGTTCGGAGAATCGTATCTGTTCTCAATCTTGTGCACCACTCCATTCAGCGGTGACGATGGGATTTCACTTTCAACAGGATAATCACTATTGGATGTTGATAAATATGGTGCGCGATGATCGAACCCCCCTAATGTTGTAAACCCTCTTGCCCTAGAATCCGTCGTATCTATATTCAGAAAATTAGCGCCCATTGCTCCAGTGTAATTCATTCCCAAATTATTGCCATCCATACTATTAGACTTCTCGCCCCCAATACGGTCGGGCTTGCGAACTGTGCTGTGAAAGCTGCGGTCTTCGTAACGAATTTGCAGCCCTGGAGACAATGTCTCTCGAATACTACTGTTGGGTTGACTTGATCCTGGAGTGGCACGCGGCGACGAGAATGCAGATCCAGAACCAGAAAACGCCCGCCCCGGTGGATCCCTTATATCTTCATTAGGCCTCCTTGAAGATTCCTCCATACTTTGATCTACCTCCGAGGTTGAATCGTGCAGTTCAAGACCGCAAAACGCCACAATTTTGGATTAGCAGAATCTTTTCTTCTTTTTCGGAATTTATAAACGTTCAGTAGCAAAACGGCAATCATCTCTCCTCAGAAAACGAGTGTTGGGCTTCAATCATGAATTTCCTATTATTTATTTTGGCTCTTAGCTGTTTTTTTGGTGCTGAGTCACGGCTGAGGCGATATGAGGACGTTCTTTGTGTGCTCACGGGTTCACCGGCCCGAGATAAGGCTGAGATGCACCACTTTGCTAATGTGGGGACACAGAAGTGCCTACTTTTCCCCGGCGGTTCAGCGAAGACCATCCACCCAGGCCATATGCTGTATGTTACGGTAGGCACGCCAAATGATAAGAATTTCGTGTTCCGCTTGTCCACAGCGAATATTGAGATCAACAAAAGTCATTTGGACCAAGGCACCGAACCCAACGAAGTTTCACATGCGTACATGCATCAGTTAGATGATGCCCCTTCTATAGACCCTGCTGGCACTGCTGTCACAGGTCAAGTATTAGGCTCAATTCTAGGAGGTGGAAGGGAGCAACAGAACTTGTTTCCCCAATCCGCAATTAGTCAATCCGATTACAAGGCAGTAGAGCAAAGAATATATGATTGCCTAAACAGTGGTAGTGCCCACAAAGCTGCCATTGAGTGGAAGTTCAACTATCAAACTGGGTTGAGAACACGGCCCTACAGCGTGCGCTACCAAGTACATTTCTTCGGCGAGAACAACCTCTCCTCCACATGCGCTAACATTGATGAGACATTCAATAATTAATTCAAGACCCTACTTCAGAAAATAATGTCGGGCAAGAAAAAAGAATATATTCAATATATAGCCATATTTATATTTGTACATAGCGTTGTATTACCACTTCAATTAGACCTTTACTCTTCTCTTGGAATCCTTTCCCTTGTCCTTTTTGTCCGCCGCAGGCATGTAGCTGAGCTCCCTCGTGAAGCCAGACGTACCCTTGAATACTCTCTGCTCCATTTTGCCCAATTTCTTCTGTTCTGAAACGCGTTCCGAGAGCGGAATGCTGCCTTGCCTCTTCTCCTTCTTTCGCATGGCCTTGGCAGCATCGTCGTTCAACATGACTGCTGTTGCACCAGCCGACTTGCTACTAGAGAACTGATCAGATAATTCATAGAATTCAGTCCTTTTTTTTAACTTCTTTTCTATCTTTTCAGCTGCTTTCTTCGAAGCAGTGAAGATGTCCCCTTCCTCTTCTTCCTCGTCATACTTGCTCTTCTTCTGTTTCTTTATCTCTTTGGCCACGTTTTTGGACGTTGCCTTGACCTTGGCCGCTCGCTTTGCGTCCCTCTTTTCCATGAAATCTCTGTCGTCAGGGTTATAAATCTCCAAGTCGGAGTCCTCTTCTTCTCTTCCACTCTCATCCTTCTCATCGTCATATGACCCCAAACTATCATCGTCGTTCTCGTCATCTTCCTCCTCATCCACAGCAGTGAACATGCCTCTAAGATCGTCTTCACTATCCACTTCTCCCCCCGGCCTCTTACTAGCCAAGGTAGGGTTACGCAGTCGATAATCCTCTGTGTCCTTGTCAACTTCGAACTCCTCTCGTTTGAACAGAGAAGCGAAACGGGCGTCCACCACTTCTGCCGTCTCCTTGGTCCTATTTGCCCCCTTCATCATCTTCTGCGCCAACTCCTTGTTGACCTTGGGCAGACGTTTCTGCGCGATGATTCGGCTTTGGCGCTTCTCTTCGATCTTGTCTCTGATCTTCTTCTTCCGGTGCTCCTCGTACTCAAAGGGCTTGCTCACGGCGCGCAGCTTGCTGTACAGCTTCATCTCCATGAAGTAGCCGTGCATGTAGCCCTTCAGCATGGGAGTGCCCACCAGTGCCGTAGCTCCTAGTTCCTCGAGCTCGAGTTTGGTGACAAATTTGTAATCTTCGTACACACTGTTGTTGGTGGACTCTTCCAACTCCTCGGTGAGTCCCTCGAGAAAGGAGCACCAACGGGGCGCAGGGCCTAGCTGGGGCACGAAGTATGTCATAACTCTGCTCTGTTCGCCTGCTACCATGATCATGCCTGACTGGCCCCTCTGGTCTGCCACCACGTGCACACCGTTGATGTCCGCGGGGGTCTCGATGTTCGTCATGATCTTACCCATGTTGTCTTCGTTCCTATCCCATATCTTGACTACTTTCTTGTCGGTAGAAATGACACTTCCTGAACTGTTGTGGAAGCAAACATCAATAATGGGTAAACCGTACTGATGTTCCTTTTGATAGACAGGCTTGTTAGAGCGAATATCATACAAGAAACAGTTTCCATCCCCCGTGCCGAGCCCCAGAGTCAACCCATCTGTGTCCCATTTCAGAGCAGTCACCGCGGCTGTCGAGGCAGGGTCCACCTTGTGTTTTGCTACAGATTTCTTGCTTCGCAAGTCCCAGAATTCCACTACGCCTGCTTCGCCTCCACAGCCCAAGAGCCTATGCATGGGGTTCGTTTCGATCTTATTGCACCCTTCGAAACTCAGGTTCAGCGGCTCCTTGAATCGGCCTGATTCCAAGTTCAGTCGGAAGACTTCTTCACCAGAAGAAGCGACGTATAAATCACAATTTTCCCAATTGTACACCATGTCGCGTCCGAATTTTGGTACGCGCACTTTGTAATGTTCACCATACGGAGCATGAAATGATAACGTACGATCTGATTGCAAAAAAACTTGCTTTCCATAGTCATCACTCAGAGATTCAAAGGCGATAATGTCACAAGTCAGCCCTCTCTGAAACTTCAAAGCCAAATCAGATACTGTATAGCATCTCACTAGGGGAGGATAGCCGCCTGTCACTATAATGTGCTCACCATCCTTCGTCATTTTGATACATTGAGCAGCGGTGGTCATTTCAAAGTCTTGGATTAGATCCAGCCGTCTCCTGTACTCCTCATCCTTCGACAGAGCGCGTTTCTTGGCCTCGGAGAGCCACTCGGGTTTGCTGCGGGTTTGGGTCAAGCTATAAACCTGACACCCGTTAAAGTTAGCAATCTTCATAGCCATCTTATATATTATTGATCTATTGCCTTTTCAAGCTTGAAGGTATTGATTTGTGCTCAATAGCCGGACTTCTTACTTTTGGCTATTTTAATATACTGCACGTCGCAATTTTTTTTAGCACTTTTGAGCTTTGTAGCAGTGTGTCTAATTCGAGGATGGCTGAAGAGAGTATATCCCATATGCTGAGTGGTGGGTATAAATCAACGAAGCAGGTTGTTACAATGCTCGAAAATCTTCGTTTTCGAAACGCTGCGGAAATTGACAGAGCTCTGCATTGGCGCATGTGTTTGGGGGTTCTGCCAGTGCCTTCGGACTCAGAAAATGTTGTCCCGGGATTTGTTGAAACTTTGAAGGTCAGTGTGGGCAAGTATTTTGCATTGAAGAAAAAAGTGATGCCTTCTCAAGATAAGGTGGAAGCAGACCCCTTGTCTGCGCTTGGTCTTGACGATGCCGACGGAAATGGAGATGCATGGAAGGCATTTGAGAAAAATGAGGAGTTGAAAGAATTTATATTAGGCGATCTGGATCGTTTGTATTTGACTGGTATTGATGATGAATACTTCATGGAAGGTAATAGAAAGGAGAGGATTTTGAGCATATTGTTATTATGGTCTAACATTCACAAAGATGTGTCTTATCGTCAAGGTATGCATGAAATCGCTGCACCCATATTCTACACATTAGAGCGCGAGTTAGAAGCTCTACAAAGTAAGCACGCGAGTTCTCCCTACGCTGTATGCTGTAATAACGATGACAGTCTGGAAGCGCACTGCTACTGGATGTTCGAGGCAGTGATGAAAGATATTTTGCCGCTGTACGATCCAACCCCTAGGAAGAAGGGGACAGAGAACCAGCCACAGATTGTGCACTTCGTCACTGCCATGCAAGAAAAGTTCCTCAAGAACTTTGATCCAGCTTTGTGTGAACACCTTGACAACAACTATGTGTATCCACAAGTGTATGGCATGAGATGGTCGAGACTGCTATTTGGACGCGAGTTCCCAATGACCCACACCCAGAGTTTCCGCATTTGGGACTACATGTTTGCTTCTCTATGTACAAATACTCGTGAAAACAATAAGCAGACAGGGCGGTACGGCACTTATAGCCCTATCATGCAAGAGATCGGAGATGTAATGTTGGCCATGATGCTGAACATGCGTTCAGAGCTCATCGCAGGTGACGGCAACGAAACCCTAGGCCTTCTCATGCATTATCCGACCATGCCAGACGTAACCCCTATCCTGCATGTGGCCGATTCTATCGGGAAGGGAATGTACAGTCACCCACGGGAAAGCAATGCAAATGCCCAGCCGCCCCATACAAGCACGGAAGACATGTTTGATGACACAGATAACGGTGCTGCAGGTAATTCCAATAGCAAGTCTGCAGTGGAGCCCGAGAATAAGGCGCTTCCTTCTTGGATGGCGCCCTCAACAGCCAGTAAAGCATCGGAGCAAGCTGCTGCCGCTGTGTCGTCACAGGCGCATTCCATAAGCAAAGCGTCCATGGAGAGGGGGAATATAGATAATTACGTGTCACCTGTGGCTTACAATGGTATGCCTAAGATGAAAATCGTGCCTAAAGCGAATCTAGACGGTGATCTAGGGCTTAAAGACACGGTGCAAGTGTCGTCTTCTCGTCTAGACGACCTACTTGGGGACAGTAATGCGGAGTACGTGCGTGATCATTGTGAGCTTTCGATGGTTGTAACTATGTACCATGACTAATGTTCAATTAATGATAGTTCATATGAAAAGCCTGATATAGTTCTGTCGCATCCTGTAGTATCGTGACCATTACATTAAATCATCATACTCATAATGAACCCTAAACATCACTACCGCACGTCACGGCCATCACACCCCATTATCATACTCATAATGACCCCTAAATACCATTTTACAGATACTCCTCTGCCTTCAGATCTCCGGTCATCGACCCCTCGCCCAGCTCTGTCCTTGCGAAGACCATTGATGCTGATGGGTCTAAAGAGGTGGGCTCTGGGTCAACAACGGCCGCTGCATCGGTGACTGTGTCTTCATCTGCTAAGGCTCCTACACCGCTTCAAGCCCATGCCTTGGCATCTGGGGTGCAGGTCGGGGACCGGCTGTTGGATATCTGTCAAGTATTGTCAAAAAGGGGGGATTCTGCAGCTGCGGAGAAAGCAATGAGGAAAGAATCTGCACAGAAGTTGAGGATTCTTGCGACGTTATTGGAAACGGAACCGATACCATCGTTGAAGGAATATGATGAATTTCTCACAGGAGCGGATGCTGGATCTACAAAGCAGCAGTCACCAGGAAAAGCACTTGATCTTTTACTAGGACTTTAATCATATTGAATACAAACACACAAATTGAATTCTATCTCATTCTTCGTCGACTTAGTCACTTGTTTAGACAACTGCTACCCCCTTAAAACCAGGCATCTCCATCATGGTCTTCTGCTTGTAGCCCCATCGCAACGAGTGCTCGATCAATTTGAAGTCGTTGCGTTGTATGTCGTAAGCTTTGACCCTAAACTGAGTCCTTACAGTGCTAAGCAAGGCTCCACTAGAATCCTTCGATTTTGCGCACCGAATCAACTCTCGATACAGTTTAAACACATCCTTCTGAAGACCACTATATCTCACCATCCTATTCAGTCAAAATCAAGATCTAAAAGATATTGTGTATAGATGATAACCTTACATTGTTTCCTAATTTTTTTTAGAAGTCGGCCGAAACGCAACTTTACAGCAGTCTACGGAATCAGAATTAAAAAAGCCGCAATTATTACATTCTATCAATAAGGGAGCATTCTCTTTGATGACCGAATAAAAAGAGCTAATAAGTTTTTCCACTCTTTTATATTGGGAAATGGGTGCAACTGCTTCCGCGCTGGAGTCGGAGGGCTGGGCCGATGAAGGCCTGAAGCCCCTGATAGAGGAGGTTGAGCAGATGCAGTGGAATATTGCTGAGCATGAGAGGAGACAACTTATCGAGCAGAAAAGGTTCATGTTCAAGGGCCATGAAGCGATTCAGCAGATCATTTGTGGGAAATCCAAGAGACAGTTGTCGCAGCACATGATTCTGCAATCGTCGCGAGATGACGTATCCTTTACAAAGAAGGATCTGAGTGATTTGCTGGGTGGCGGTGAGTATGGCAGATTCATGTCCAGGTTATGCGCCTCGGCGCAGCAACTGAAGAAACATGATATCCATGTTGCAACAAGCGGTTTGGGCGCGGATTTAGAGTCCCTGGCTTACATCCTTTGTCTGTCCACACCTGTGCAGATGGATGAAATAAAAAAGATATGCAACGAGGGAAAAGACCCATTCGATCTGCAGGAAAGGATGAACTCCAAGTTGAAAGAGGGGTCTATCGAAAGAATGTTTTTCATCGGGGTGCTCAACAGCAAGCGCAGCAATGATGATGAGGGGGATGCTAACAACATTGCCTCACAATTGATGGAGATAAAGTCTAGTGGACACCTATCCGATTTCGTGAAGGAAGTCTTAGATCTAAGTTACGATCAGATGGAGAGAGTGAGCAGGGAGTTGTCGACATCTCACGATGTGACTTTGGAACAACTCGTCAACAGGCTGTTTCATGATAGCCCCATACACGGCTACCTGGGTATGTGGATACAGCGCCCGACAATAGCTCTTGCAATGGCAGTGAATCTGGCTGGCATGACAAAGCACTATAGAACGTTAAGCGATATTGTGACTAGGCATGATAAGGATATGTTGCAAAAGGCAGATTTCGAATATAGAAAAATGTATAGTCACGGCATGGACGAAGTGTTGAAAAGGGAATTCGGGGGCAACCATGGGAAAGCAGCTGCACACTGGTTGGTACTGCCGTGCCCGGATAATGGCAAGGAGCTGCAGATAGAGGAGTTCATCAGGGAATACATGGCAAAAGGCTACGATTTGAAAGCACTATTGGAGTGGGATGAAAGCTGCGAGCAGATAAAAGACATGTTCGACAGAGCCAAATTCGAGCTGAGTCTGTACATTCAGAAGAACCACATAGGTCTTGCGGCGGATATGGTGCCTGAAGAGAATGTGGAGGAGTTCTTGCTGAAGCAGAAGAAGGGCCCCGTGTCAAGCAAATACAAGGACAAAAACAAGGAGAATGGAAAAAAGAAAGAGAAGCCGCACACACCAACCATTGAAGAAGAAATGGAAATGAGTTTTGCCGCGGACAATGTAGTGTCTGCTGACCATCTCGCTCACATTGTAGTGGACGAAGGCCGTCATGATAACTTCGACACGAAGCTCGAACTGGTGACACAATATCTGTCAGATCTGTTCTATGAAGTGGACTTGGATAAGTCAGGCGCGCTTCATTCGGAGGCGTTTTGGCTCCTGTTCGATCACCTAGAGGTGATGAAGATGGCCTATACTAGGGAAGAGATAGACGAGATGAAAGCTTTCTGTGACTTCGACCACGACGGATACGTCATATATGAAGAGGTTGTCTATGAGATAGCAGATGCGATGATAGCGGCGCTAGAAGAGAAGGGGTACCAGATCCGCAAGACCATCCGTGAACTTCACGCAGTGCACAAGGAGGAGATGGACCGCAAAAAAAGCGCAGCCGGCTATAGCGCAGACCCCCAATTGCTGCACTACCTAGTGGACACCTTTAAGGAATTCGATGTTGAAGGCAATGCGGTCATTCCGCGAGATAAGTTTTTTGAGATGATCAGTGGAATGAACCTTGGTATAAGCGAGTATGAATTAAGCAATTTGTCCTTGCAATTTGAGGATACAGGAGATAATAAGATTAACATCCATGATGCCATACCGCACTTTAGTGACTTACTGCACGAAATGGCCTCGAGTCACCGAGACCATTGGATAGGATTGATAGACAAGAACTCCCGCAGCGGGTTTTGGTACGTATGTTGATGGTTTTATCACATTCTTGCTCGTCTTAACCATTCATTCTTACCCTCCTATTAATAATGAACCCTAAACATCCCTGTCAATGTACAGGTACAACCTTGCCGACTCCTCATCACAGTGGATGACGGAGGAGGAGCAGACAGAATTCTTTGATAAACGAGCTAAGCGGCCGAAGGCCAAAAGGTCGAAAAAGAAGAAAAAGAAGGTGAACAAGGAGGCAGTGCAAAAGCACGAGGATGAGTATTACATGAAGGGAAACCTCGCATATTTGTAATGTTGTAGACTATCCACCTGTGTATTTAGCGAGTGTTTACTCACAATTTATAATACCAATAAGAAATAAGAAAAGTTTGTAATTTCAAGAGTCTTAATACACTAGTTATACTATTGAACAACAATTGAGTTTCATCTCTATCATTTTCTAATCGAGTTCCTCTACTTTTGGTGCGTCCATGTAGAGATTCTTATAATTTTTAGAATTCACTCGTTGGTCTGCTGTTTCCCTTTTTAATGTAAAGAAGCGTAAGATGCCATCCTCGTTCTTTAACAAACGCTTTACCTCAATCAGAGTCTTCGGAGAGGCATCGAAATAGCTTGAGACGTATCTGGCTTCCCAGAAATATCTCTGTCCATCTCTTGTGGCGAACTTCTTCTTGGCCTTCTCGGGGAGAGGTCGAATACCATTATTCTCCAAACCACGCACCAGCCCGCCATGGTCTTGAATCAATTTCGTGTGCTTTCGGAATAGCTGGACGAGATTCTCTTTCGGCAGCTTTGGAAGCATTACTATAATCTGCTGATACAATGGCATCTTCAAGTGATTCCGTGTTTAGCCCGCTAGCAACAATTCTAGCACTACTCGTTCTTTTGAAAGTACGGAACCAGGTGATTCGGTGAAGCGCCGGGAATGGCGTCATTGCACGTCATTGACGTTCGCTTGAACGATATTTGTGAAATTAAATTTGCGGGTCTTCAGCAATAATATAATCATGACTGGATTTGCAAGCCGTATCAACGTCATTAGCTTATCTGGTTATGCCTAGAAATCGGGTCAATAATTTTTCCTCTCGGGAAGATGGCCTCGATTCGCAAGGATACCCCAAGATCGATGAGTTGGAGGCAGATTCCTGGCTATACCCAACGAATTATGATGTACGCCAATATCAGCTGCTGATAACTGAGACATCTTTGTTTCAGAATACCTTGGTTTGTTTGCCCACTGGTCTTGGCAAAACCTTGATCGCTTCCGTAGTGATGCATGCTTACTACAAATGGTTTCCCAGTGGATCGGTAATCTTTCTTGCTCCAACAAAGCCTCTCGTGAACCAGCAGATAAAAGCATGCCATGATATTATGGGGATTCCTGTGAATGATACAGCACATTTGGAGGGATCCATCAACCCTGAGAAACGAAGTGAATTCTGGGACAGCAAACGCGTGTTCTTCTGCACCCCTCAGACACTAGTGAACGACGTAAAGAACGGTAGATTAGACGTCAAACGCGTAGTTTGCGTAGTATTTGATGAGGCTCACAAAGCTACTAGAGGCTATGCTTATACAAGCGTGGTACGAGAATTGGAAGATAATGGGGCGAAGTTTCGCATTTTGGCATTGAGTGCTACTCCTGGATCAGACATGAAAAAGGTGCAAGATGTTGTCTACAACCTCAGAATCGCCAATGTGGAGGTGCGAACAGAAGATGATCCCGAGATCGCGCCGTATCGACATGACAGAGAAATAGAGACGGTTAAAGTGGCTGAAGGGGGCGTCGCCTCGATCAAAGATGCGGTTAAACAAGAGCTCGTTGAACTGATGAGACCCGTGTCCAGAAGACTCTATGACAACCGAATTCTATCGGTTGATAATCCTAAAAATCTCAATGTCTTCGCGATTGAAGAGGCAGAGTCAAATATTGAAATTGCATTACAGAAAAAACCAGAATTTAGCAACGGAAGTAGCATGCTGATGCGACAGATACTCGGAGATGTAGAACACATGAAAAGTATTCTGAATTGCAAACGCGTGCTGGCGGATGCAGGAACTGGTGGTCTGCTGAATCTGATGAATGATATGAAAAAAAAACAGCTACCAGCTTATGTTGCAGCCCACAGGAGTCAAGAGGGATCCCGCAGTAACAGCATTAGCAATAACAGCAATAACGTACTGATGGACTTGGCCGCCACCCCACGGTTCGCTAAGCTGCTGGAGACCCTGCGACGGACGCAGAACGATACCCAGGTGTGTGTGTTTAAAGCGGTGGGGCTATCTATCACTAGTATTACATACATTCCCCGTCTCACATACTAACTTGCTCGGCCTTCCTTCCTATCACTCACATCTACCCTTCCCAGTTCTTGGAAAAACGTGCGCCTAAGGTGGCCAAGCTGAAAGAGATCCTAAGCGAGCACTTCGAGCGATATGCAAGGGCCAATGGTTCTACGAGGGTGATTGTGTTCGGCAACCTCAGGGCCACGGTGTGTTCCAATCTTACTAGACCTAATATATCATATTGTTATAAGATGGCTATGTTGCCCTTGTCTCAGTATTATCACCCTGAATCAATCTTTTTATCTGTGCCGATATGTGTTCTACTGTGCTCTCGCAATTCAGTCGGTAACAATAATTCTCTGTCCACCCTTACGCCCCGCCCGCTCACTATTACGCCACAAAAAAAACAGATCCACGAAATAGTGGTGGAGCTCGCTGACAGCGAGCACATCCGCCCTCACGAGTTCGTGGGCCAAGCCAGCAAGGGCGCCACCGAGGACGGGGGCGATGCGGTGCCGGGCCTAAATCAGCAGCAACAACAAGAGGTGCTGCAGAAGTTCAATAACGGCGAGTTCAACGTACTAGTCGCTACTTCCATTGCTGAGGAGGGGCTTGATATAGCTGAAGTGGATATGATTGTGTTCTTCGACATCGTCTTCTCCCCCATTAGGCTAGTGCAGGTGCGGAAGAGTTGGTCTTTAGAGGGTTGCATCTCCATGCAATATTGACGTGTTATAGATGTAGGGTCGGTATTCAGAGTATATCCCATCACTATTGACGTACGGTTGGTATTCAGAGGGCTGTATCTATGTCCTACCCTCAAGTATCCTGACCGTCACACCCATGTCGTCTCTTGCATTACATTCTTGATCCTTATCGACCCACTGTTACCTCAGCGCATGGGGCGTACCGGGCGGAAACGGAAAGGGAGGGTATTGCTTCTGCTGGCAGGGGATAAGGAGATTAGCAAATACGAGCAGTCTAAGAAGACGTCATCAAACCTCTCCATAGCCATGCGCAACCCGCTTCAGAGTTTGACTATGTTCACCGCCAGACACCATCGCATGATCCCAGAACACCTTCCACTGCCCAGAATGTTCCAGCAAAAGATGGAGGTGCGCGTTTTTTTTTACGTGGGCGGAAGGCGCACTTCGATTGATGAACAAACAGTATACTTTCAACTAATAATGCCTCTGGATTTGCCATCAATGTCCAATCATAGGTACCTGAATTTCATTTTAGCCAAGTGGCGGGACACTCCACTGCGCCAGAGAAACAGTCTATCCGTACTAATGATAACAACAACCATCCGAGCGATGGTCCCAGTATCCAGTCCTACTTCAATACCAACGTTGACCACGCGATGGGGTCCTTACCGGATTATTCTGGGTCAAATCAGCCTCCCAGCGGCGGCTGCGGTCTCATTGACCGGATGCCTATCCGGTCAGCAGGTGGGGTGAATCGCCACTCCCGTCTGCATAAGAGTAACTTCATCAGTAGCAGTAACAACAACGTTGACAACTATGGTGTCAACGTGGACCAGGGAAATTCTATCACTCCAATGGGGTTAATGCACAAAAGCCCTAGCCCCAACAAGTCCCCGTACCGCCCCCGATATGAGCATTTATACCTGGCGGACGATGATAGTGGTTTCTCAGACCGGGGGTACGAGAACATCGGGAACAATATGGCGGGTAGTATAGGAGATAGTACAGGTACCTCGCCGCCTAGAGTTGTCTTTCAGCGTGCATTGGGCTCGGACAGTAATAACGGTAATATGGGAGATGATGTAGTGATCCTGAAGCACCGCGTGTGCTGTCTGTGCAATGCCCAGTTCCTGCCTGCGAATAGAGAGGAAGAGGATACAGCGCTATGTGCCAGCTGCTGCGAGGCTATGGCAGAATCAGAGTCTAGCGCCGCAGCTCACAATACCAGTCACAATACCAGTCAGAATACCAGTCAAAGCAATCAGAATAAGGGTCATACAGCTGTTATCGACCTGGAAGATAGTCATGATGGGGACGCATATGAGGACTTCCAATACCTCTCACAGAACGACACTGGCCATCAATACCATGATGACGGCCAGCAGAATTTTTTTTTAGAAATGGATCACACCAACCGCTCAGTCCATCGCGGGTCCGTTTCCGCCATAGATGTGTATAAGGCTCTGCTGCATGGCAGCCACCATGAGGATCTAGCACATTTAGATGATATGGACTGTATGAACGGACTGAGCAGTATGAAAGGTCATAATACTGCAGATGAACCATGTGATCCGGTCTCCTCCTGGCTAGTGCATTCCTCTTTCGGCACGCTAGCCTCCTCTGGACCTACTAGTACTGCGGCTCGCCCCTGTACAGTAGCTGCAGCAAAGGCCTCTGCCTCTATCCTAGGCCATGCTGACAATTTCAAACCTAGTGTGCAAGCTTCCGCATCTGGTGCAGCGATTATCGCTGCACCAGATGCGGAAGCCTCATCGACTGTAGACTTTTCCTCTGTCAGTGGCACAAGCAGTGGATGTAATAGTGGGGCTAAGAAGGCGTTCATTCTTCCTGATAGTCAAGAGAGCGACAGCTCCGATGATGAGGAAGAGGAGCAGGATGTAGATGAAGGAACAGAAAAGGATGAGGGTCCTAGAAAAAGAAAATATGCAGTCCGTCTGAGTGGCGCATATGGTGCCAGTGCGGCCACAGGTAATAAGTCGAACTTCATCTTGCCCGACAGCCAAGACAGTAGCAGCGAAGAGGAGGAGGGAGAGGGGGGGGAAATTGAGGACGAAGAAGTGGAAGAAGTGGAAGAGAAGGTAGAGGGAGAGGTTGAACCAGTCATAAACACCGACACTCATACCACTATGAATACCGTAATCAAAACGTACAGTGCATTCATCCTTCCCGACACCCAGGACAACAGCAGCGAGGAAGAGGAAGAGGATGGGGGGGAGCGGGATGGCTTCAATCGTGTAGGCACTGGCACGCAGCCTGACACAGAACAGAGCGAGGATGGAGATGATGTGGACCCAGACGAGACCCAGCTTCCTGGGGGAAGGGAGCCAGACAAGGATGATAGTCTCGACCTAAGCATGGTCCTCGATAAGCTTTCAGACAGTGATAATGGCAAGCAAGAGTCTATGACGAAGTTCCAGTTCCTGTTGCCTGAGAGCGACAGTAGCGACAGTGGTAACGACAATGATGGGGATACTTCGTTTGCCTACAAAGACGCAGTAAACATGGATATCATAGACAAAGACGCCGACAGAGGGAGTCGGGGGGAGGAGAGCAGACAAAGCGAGAAACAGGCTTTCTTCGACAACTCCTTTAACAAATACTATGAGGTGGAGGATGCCACCGTGTTGTTGGATCCCACTTTTGGCGCAAAAAACAACCCTCTTCATGCTGGTACCGGACCTAATAAGATGGAGTTACCTGAGGGGTTAAATGCAGGCCATGAAAATCGCGAAAATCATGAAAATTATAAAGAAGTTGATGCAAAAGCACCTTACAAGGCAGAAATAGACAACGACTTTGAAAGCGAAGTCGATATCGACGACAGCCGCTGCATGGTTTGTCTAGACCCCGATCCGCAGGCGAGTGGTAAGGATCGGCTTCAGATGGATGTTTCTCTATGCAATACTGACGTGCTATATATGTAGAGTCCGCTTGAGATGGCTGTATCTCTACATAATCAGCATGTCATTAAGGGATTGATTGCTTACTGGATATCTGGGATGCAGCTCTATCTCATGTTTAAGTATCATGTTCATTATTACACCCAACCCTTGTGCTCATACTAACCTTTTGCATACTTTCACCCTCACACCCAACGCAGGACCGTGACCCGATGATATTCTGTGATGGCTCATGCGAGGCCTGCGTGCACATCACCTGTGTGGGACTCTGCGCCACCCCAGAGGGCGAGTACCACTGCGACGCTTGCCTCGCCAACTCCCGAAAAATCTTTCCCCCACCAAAGTGCGCGTTGTGCTTTAGCACCGACGGATTCATGAGCAAGAGTGCAGACCCGAAGAGACACGGGTATACGCACCCATTGTGTGTGGTGTTCTGTCAGGAACTGGCGATAGACAATCAAGCCCGCGTCATGAACTTGCATAGTCTAGATAAGGAACGAGGTAGCCTGGTGTGCTCGCTTTGCGCGAAGAAGGGTGGCGCCTGTGTGCAGTGCGTGCACGGGGACTGCTTAGAGGCGTTCCATCCGTACGTATATTGCTGAATATTGGAGGACGGGAAGTCCATACCATCAGTACTATATTCAATGCCGAGTTGGACATATGATTGTTCTATCATAGTTCTGCCACCTTGCGCAACATCATGATCATATCGCACTACCATAACACTTACACAGACCCCCTAAATCCCACCAAATCGCATATATATGATACAAGGTATTGCGCGTTTAAGGCCAACCGGCAGATGGTGGTGCGTGCCTCCTCCAACGGCATGGTGCACGACTTGTACTGTGCGCAGCATGAACAGCTCGCCTCTGCCAAAGACGTCTGCTCCTCTACGAAGCCCATCATTCCGAATAACAACTATAATCATAATAACAGTGCCGACGCCACCTGTCCCGCAACCCCCTTGGGTACCTGTCTGAACGATACACAGGAACTATTCAATACCGACGAGAAGTCAGGCCCAGGGCATGGACAGGCAGGGTATCTGAGCCGTACGATGAGGCTGGGGCACGCATCCAATAATATCAATAGTAGGCCTCCGGTGCAGAAACGGAAGCGGTTGCAGAAGATCTCGGAGGGTACTGGCAATGGAATTGGAATTAGTAGTAGTAGTTGTAGCAGCAGCGGCAAATTAAAGCTAGTGACCGAGAAAAGCAAGAAGCTTAGCGTTAAAATGAACAAGCATGAGCGGATAGAGCGGCACAGGGTGCAAAAATTTTTTGAGATGGAGGCCGAGCTGAGCGGCCCAGATTCGGGGGATGACGACACAGAGGAGGATGGAAAGCACGATACGTCCACCCAACTGAGTGGGAGCTTCATCAATAACGGTGACTACACACAGCACACTGACGATGAAGAGGAAGACGCTAATCTGTTATACTACAAGGTGAATCATCTGGAGCAGTTTATGGGCTCCGATGGTTGGGACCGTGGGGAAGCAGGGCAGAGAGAGGGAGAGCGAGGCAATGTGAGGAGTAAGAGAGGTATTACGGCTCATGTTCCACCCACCTTCTCGCCCAGCCCGCTCAAGTTCGGCTTCCGAGGTACGTGCTATATACAGGCAGTTCGCGCTCTGGGGGGATTCTCCAAACAACTTGACTAGGGC
>JACLAB010006506.1_pt1 | contig 43419 bp, 55 predicted proteins | sample 8027921 | NCBI WGS metagenome assembly JACLAB01 (sample SAMN15725117, study PRJNA655200) | protist metagenome | isolation source: fluorescence activated cell sorting (FACS) single amplified genomes of... | place: USA: West Boothbay Harbor, Gulf of Maine | collected 2000-07-19 | reverse complement strand
GGGCAAGATAGTGCAGTCTATACTATAACTGCTGTATCCAGTGCCGAGGCCACTCCGTAGTCTCCGCTTCATCTTTTTCAGCAACGACTTCTGTGATAATCCCAGGTGTTTCATCCCAACAACAGTCGTCTCGAGAAACACAGTTACTTTCTACATAAACCTTTTGGCTCTTCTTTGTGTCTGCGTACATTTTGTTTCCTTATTGTAAATTAATGCTTGTAAATTTACTTATAGTAAACTTATACACAAAACCACTCAAAAACAAGTCGTACGTTGTAAACGAAGTAAATCATTTGTAAATTTAAATTTACAAAATTTACACCTTGCAAGGTACTGTTAATCTGCTAGTATAAGTCCCATGCACACTGTTCTAAATAATTCTATGTACACTCTTGAGAAACGCAAGATGATATACATCGTCAGCAGAAGACCCACTTGGTACCACACCCACTGTCTGACTCCGGAAAAGAAACTACCACTGTGGTATGACCCAACATGGGTAGTAGGCGAGTGTGAGTTGTGCAACATGACCATCATGAATCAGGATTGGTGGAACAACACTTCCTACAACACATCGCAAAGGAAATTCTACGACGAGCTAGAGCAGGAACTTAAACTCTGGAAATAATTATTTGAGGTAAGGACCTTTTGACGTTGACGTGGTCCTCAGACGTTTTACTTTAACAAACTTCTTTTTGCCGAGCTTGTAGATAGTGGGTTTAGGAGGTTCATACGATTCGAACAATTTTTTCTTGTACGCCTCAAACCATCCTCTGAGTCTTGCAAACATACTAAACCCTCCATCGTTATACTATTTCTTCCAGAATTTTAATTTCTCGATGTGTCCTGGTATTGCTTCGAACTTCTCGTTCACATACCAACCAGCCGCGAAACCAACTATTAATCCAATTGTTAAAAACATTTTGGTCTCCTTTTACTGTGCTTCAACTGGTGCAGGTTGACCTGACCAAAGCATCCATGCGAATATGATTACAACTACTGCCGCACCAATCCACACTTTTTTGTTTTTCATAAAATTTTTCATTTCATTTCCTCCAGTTAAGATTAATCGTATTTATCGGATACTACCTGTCCATTTTCTGCTCTTGCTTGACAGATTCGCATGTGTCCGGAGAGAACATGCATGTAAGTGCATTAACTATGCCTGGTATGTTTTGTACACCACTGCTCTCCTGGTCGACGGGATCAGACACAGTGTCTGGTAATTTTGGATTGTTTGCTGTGGTTATTTCTTTATTTGCACATCCGCCTAGCGTGATTAATATCAGCACAAGGAAAATTATTACGTACCATTCTAATGTTTTATTCATACGAATATTTACTACCGATCGTTGTGTGTATCTAATGTGTGTTTACGAATGAGATTTTTGGAAGCCTTCTGCGATCTTACCTTTGTTAGGCCCATTCTTGATCACATACTTCTGTGTGCCACTCGCACCGATCTCTACTTCTGTACGAAGATGTCTTTGCAGTTGCTTCTCTTTGGATGCTCTCTGCTGTTTTGCTATTGCTTCGTTTATTGCTTTTGAATCTCTCATAATAATATTATACAAAATATTTATGCATTGTCAACAGGGCTGATATGCTTATATTACATACATACCCCTACAGCGTCTTTAAGTGTGTGTATTAGCATGAACATACAAGATATCCTAGTTGTACTTTACCATGCGTGTGTGTGCTTGTGTGTGCGTTTAACAGGTAGACTAATACGGGTTTATCGTGTAATATAATTACTGTGACGCCGCTTTAGCTCATTAGGTAGAGCAACTGATTTGTAATCAGTAGGTGCCCAGTTCGAATCCGGGAAGCGGCACCACAAATACCAAATCCACCGTTATTACCATTAACACCAAAAATGTCAATGGTCTCAGAGGGTTTGGTTGGTTTGGGGGATTAGCTCATCTGGGAGAGCGCCTGATTTGCATTCAGGAGGTAGCAGGTTCGATCCCTGTATCCTCCACCAAACGGTCCCTTCGTCTATCGGTTAGGACACGTGGTTTTCATCCTCGAAAGAGGGGTTCGACTCCCCTAGGGACCGCCAGACAAAAGTGTGCCCGTAGTTCAGTTGGATAGAATACGAGTTTCCTAAACTTGGGGTCGGAGGTTCGAATCCTTCCGGGCACGCCACACACCACATAATTAATTGTGTGAAGAAGTTTTACTCAATCAAAATTAAGCAGTTCAAGGAAAACATACCACCGGCACTGGCAGAGACAATGTTGTTAAACGAATCCAAACTTGTAAAGTACCTTTGGAAAAACAAAGCACTGGAGTTTAGATATCCTAAAAGCAAAGGCAGACTCGACCTATATGCTGATGAGAAATATCTTATTATGGGCAAGTTGAAATACCCAAACATGTTTGGCAACAAAACAAGAATGGGGTTTATAGAACTGTACATGGTACACAGAATAAATCAGCGTATGAATCTTGCAAGGGGAAGCACATAATGAAGATTGGACACTTCGACGATAAAGGACTACCCGAAGGGTTTGGAAACAAGAACCCGGATGGTGCACAGTACACACTGAACTCTTTTGGATATAGGTGCCCTGAATGGTCACCAATGCCTGACGGTAAAAAGAACGTGGTCATACTAGGTTGCTCACACACGTTTGGCCAAGGCCTCAACGACGACGAACATTGGGTTCATTTCTTGTCACAGCACAACACACAACGATTAAGATACTGGAATCTTGCTCAGCCTGGGTCGAGTGGCGATAAAATTGTAAGGACATTGTACGGCAGTGAAAAAATAATAGATCCAAGAGTCGTGATAGTATGTTGGCCAGACTGGAGTCGTCGCGAGAGATTTGAAAAGTCGCCTATTAACTTATCAGGAGGGCATAAAACTTTGAGACATGAAACAGACGAGACGGACCTTAATAACTTCCTAAAGAATGTTTTCTTTGTAGAGAAGTATGGAGAAAAGAACAACAGCAAGGTCTTTCATTGTTTCGCACAACAATCTTATCACGAACACATAGACGGTCTTAATGTTTTGAAAGAACAAACAATTTATAACTGTTGGCCATGGTGGCACAAGGTTAGTCAACGAGAATTACAATCAAACAGTACAGCCAGAGATGGCCTACACTATGGGATAAAGCATCATGAAAGATTCGCTGAACTGTTTCACACTCAATTTGGTCACAAATTAAAATAATCTTTATACTCTATACCTCGCAAGGTATCCTGCTTGTGTATGAACTCCATCAGTTGTTCTGTATTATCCTTATCTATAGCAACATGATCCGGGTATAGATGTCTGGCACGTTCTGTTAATACATTTTTGTATCGCACATCAAGAGCCCTGGGCATAGTTAGGAATGCCCAATCGTGTGGTATGTTTTTGTCTTTACAGAATTCTATTATGTCTGGTAAGTTGTTAACGTTCAACGAACTAACGGTGGTCCAACAATCTAGTTTTAATAACTTATATTTTTTTTGTAGTTCCAGGTAGGCTTCCATGGTCTTAACATAGTCGGTCCACTTTATGGGCCACCTTGCATAATCGTGCACCTTGTCTATTCCGTCGAGGCTCATGGTCACTATTACAGTTGTTCCCCTTTTAAGTACATCTTCTATCTCGCTGATCATTCTCGAACCGTTGGTGTTCATTCTCACAATTTTTACATTAACAGGTAAGTCCTTTAAAATCTTTTTGTAGTTCTTGCTGGCAGTTGGTTCTCCACCGTTCACGTCAAACTCGATGATTCTTTCCTGCGGAAGTTTTTTGAAAACATCATAGTTGTCTACTCGTGGAAAGTCTTTCTTTGATTCCAATGCTCCTATCTTTGTGCTGAGATTTGAATTGCAGGATTGGCAGGCACTGTTGCATATATTATCAAGTACACCACCTACTATAAGATAATCATTACGCAAAGGTTTTAATATCTTATGCCTTTCTATACTATTGGTTCTAACACTTTCGCCTTTAACTTTTTCAGATTTCTCACACCTTAGACACTCTGCAGGCCACTGGTCCTTGCTCATTTTGTCTTTAACGTCCTGCAACCATTTGCTTTGATCTAGAGCTTCGAGTGTGTCGAATCCTTTAGCATTTAACATATGTCCACACTTACCCACAGATCCGTTACGATTCAGTCTTGTGAAGTGTTCTAACCTAGGACAATACATTTCTATACCTCTTGATCAAGTAACCAATGTTGACAGTTTCGTTATAGTACTTTGTTAGATGCCGGTCCACTTCCACAAACGGTTCGCACACAGGTAAGTCCATCTTGACTTTACTCTTGTGTAAATGCACGTCTGTTATATTACTGATGTGTTTAAACGGACGTATAGTTATAAACCCTTTATAAAATTTGTACAAATGCATCAACCAAATGTATTGAGGGGTGAAGTGTCTGTCGTGCACCTTCCCTTCATTTACCAACTTCCAAGTCTCATTGACATCTAAGTTCTGTTGTCTACAGTATTCGTTAACACCCGAAACGAAACGCTCCTCTGGTTCTCGTATCATGATGTCTATATGATTGCAGTGGTGTATTTCTAGATTAACATATTTCGTATCACAAACAGACATCAATGTGCTTTGTCCTACTCTGAATATGGGATAGACTGTGTGTGGACCCACGTCAACTACAATACAATCAGTGTTCAATAATTTATTCCAGTGTTTAAGCATCCAATTCCTCAAATAGTTTTTTAAAAACTTTTGTGCTGTTGACATTCCTACGCTTGTCCATACTGTCAATTTCTTTCCTAAACCTTGCGAGATCTTTATTCCATGGTGTGGTAGTGAAATAGCTCAAACAATTTTCATAACTGTTTTTCAAATATCCTGTTGCACCCTCATTGATTCTCTGTTTCAAACGATCGGTCGCCTGTGTTATCATGTGCTCCGGTAAGTTTAACATGTTCCACCAGTAAGGTCTGAACAACGGTCCTGCTATAAAACTGTTGTCATGGAACCCTTTGGCTCTGAGTAGGTCCACACAATCGTGCAGACTATCTCTGTTTAGTATGAAGTGTAACATGTTGAAACTTATTTTGTGATCCAATTTATTAATGGTATCGAGGTTGTCGAGGAAGTCGGCCCAGGATCCGTGGTGTCGTATATATTCATATTCTTGTTCTATGGTGTCCACACTTACAGTCCAGTGTACGTTTTTGAAAGAACACAGTAGTTCGAATATACCTGTTCGTGTAGTACTCAAGTTTGTGTTGACTCTGATATGGCATTCCGGATTCTTATCCTTCAACAGTTCTAGAAACTCCTTGTTGTCCCTCATCAACATAGGTTCTCCTCCGGCAAGGTATACGTTTTGTAATTGTTCGATGTTTTCAAAAACAAAGTCTTTGACTTCTTGTCTCGCTTCCTTGTTACTTTTGATAGGTTGATTCATCTCCTGCGACCACTTACTACTCCATTCGGGGTTACAGTAAACACAGGCCTGGTTGCAAGAGTTAGTCCAACGCAGGTCCACGTGCTTCAAGTCAAACTTGTTTACGTTGTCTAACATAGAGAGATCCATCTTCGATGCTATTTCTTTATGGTAATATAATCTACTGCTAATGCTGTTAAGGTCGCTTCTTGCTTTCTCCTGCAAATGACAACCCTCACAGTTAGAGGGTTTGCGATCGGCCAACATATCCTGTTTAAGTTTAATGTTTGCTTCGCCATTTAATATATCAGATATTTTTGTATGGTTGATGTTGCCTAGTTTGTTTCTAGAAATAATACAGTTTTTTACATCGCCGTTTGGTTCCAATTCAAAACCTGTCCACGGCAAGGTACAGACACTTTTGTTTTTTAAGAAAGACTTCGGATCCACTACAGTGGTATCCTGTTTTTTGATTTTGCTATAGACACCTGACTTAGGTGTATACTGTCGTGTAACGTGAATATGTCTATGACACTCTTTGTCCACACATCCACATTTTCTCCACCTCGGCCTTGTGTATCCACTTCACCAGGACGTATGACAGATATGTATGGTTTTTTATCTTTCCATGTCAGTTGTCTCGATGCTTCTTCGAGGGCAAGTTTTTGCAATCGGTATTGATTCATCTCAAGGTCGTCTAAGTTATGAGGTATGTTGTTTACAGGTTGCTCGGTCATCATTGTAGAGATGTTCCATATGTATTTGTCTTTGCCTTGCCATCTCTTCCAGACCTCATACAGCAGTTCTGTCTGTGCGTAACTCGACTGGGCGTTGTTAATGAATAGGTCACAGGGTTCGATCAACGAGGCTATGTGAGGAATCCTTCTGATGTTCTCACCTTCACTACGACTTATTCCCGTGATCATGTGTCCACGTTCTTTAAGTTGTTTAGCAAAGGATTTGCCAATTCCGGCTGTGTGTCCTGTAATCGCAATCTGCATAGGAAATATTTAAACAATACAAGAAGTGCTTAAATATTTCCAAATGTCAAGTATTCACACAGTAGAAGCCGCTTATCACCCAAAAAACAAAATGGGTTTCCTGATCGATTGGTTATTGACCTTGAAGTGCAATTATGACTGTACCTATTGTCCAGTTGGACCATTAGGGCATGATAACTCCAAGGCTCATCCCCCAACCGAAAAATGTATGACCATGTTAAGGCATATGTATGAATATACAGACACTGTAATGCAGTACAAGAAGAATGCCTTCAAAGATGTCATCCTAAACGTGTATGGCGGAGAAGCATTATACCACCCCGACATAGAAAATATACTGATTGGATCCACGAGGGAATACGAAAAATATGCTGACCGGTGGAGATTGCGTAGGAGGCTCACGACCAATGCCACAGCAACAGCAAGAATATGGAACACCGTTTGTGAAAATATAGAAGGGATCACTTTCAGTTATCACAGCCAAGGCCCGGACAAACTAAAAACTCAGTTCAAGAAAAACATAGACCATGCAATTAAAAAGGACATAGAGCATGACATAATTGTTTGCATGTACCCGAACGAAAGATACTGGCAGGATTGTTTGGACTTCATGAAATACTGTACTGAAAATAAATTGAATGCAAGACCCAAGTTACTAGACGGCATAGAAGGAATTTACAACGAAAGTCAGTTGGAGGCACTCATACCTTACTTGAAAAACTTTGGACCAGAGGATATTGCAAAGATCGATAAGACATCTAAAATTGCCAACCAGACAAGGGGTTGTTGTGGTGGAAGACCCATGTGCATGAACAGAGATATTAAAAATTACACATCCATGATCCCGCGTGATTTAGGTTTCAAGGGCTGGCACTGTTCAGCAAACCAATTCTTCTTATCAGGTAACAACATCTCTGGAGAATACTCTACTAACAAGGATTGTAGAGTGAAGTTAGATGGTACCCGTGGCGCCATAGCAACAATAGACACAATGGACGACTACATAGCACAAATGAAATCACAAACAGAGTTACCAACGTTGATGTGTGTCCAGGACAGATGTAGATGCGGTACTTGTGCACCGAAGAGTGTTCACAAAGAAAATTTAAATAAAATATTACAGATATACAACCAGGCCTAGTCTTTCAGATACCTTAACGGTTCTTTAAAGAAAGTGCAGGCCAACACGATTCGTGGGAAGGTGCATTCCTTTTCAATAACAATATTATGTGCTATCTGACTATTGAACACAACAGGTCGGGTCAGTTCTAATTCACCAAGCAACTTTAATTTTGAGTAGTCAACGTTCTTAAAAATGTAATATTTTTTGCCAAACAGGTTAATCTCAGGCCGGGTGTTGGCTAAAAGTTCTTCGGGTATTTTGTACCATCGGTTGTAACTGTTTTGTGTGTTTAGTATGGGTATATTGATTTTAGCAGTGATAGGCAACTCGTCTATGTGTAGATCTACGTCTTGCTGTTTGTTTATAACAGTCAATGCCACTTCACGTATGATCAACCCCATGGACTTGCAGTAGTCTACCAACGCAGGTGTTGATTGCACTAGGTCGGCTGTGTGCACCTTGTTCCACAGTGAGGTGCTGTCCAACAATCCCGGATCGGTCGATCTTACCCAGTCCATTACTTGTTCCTGTATCTGTGACAGATTATCGCAGTCTAGTTTGTGATATGGCTTCATCGTATTAGGGTGGGCATTTCTATCAGTACCTTGTAGTTTTTGTTTTTCAGTTGATTTATAGCGTCCATGCACTTCTCGTATTCGTCATTGCGGATATCTAGAACGTCCTCATGGGCAAAGTCACTGAACGTGTTCCAGTTGGTTATTCTATTGAACCACAATCTATCGGCCCCGCAAGACTCTGCTAATTCGGCCATGATTTCCAGCTCTAGGTAATTTTGTTTCTGCACAACAAAATGTAATATAAACTCGAAGTTGTGTCTACGCTTCAGCTCTCTGACAGCCATTAGGTTGTTTACTATTGCTTCAAATGATCCACCCCTCCTTAATTTTTCGTATGTTTGTTTGGTCGCCCCGTCTATGCTTACGTTCAACACATCTAATTTCTCAAACATTCCTGTGTGTCGTTGGTACATCTTCTTGATCAGTAGCCCGTTGGTCTGTATTGTGAATCTCACATTTGGTAGGTCTTTTGTTTTTTTGATGAAGTACCTATACACCAGGCTGGCAAATGGATCACCGTCACTGCCCACGTGTATGTTCACGTTATGAGATGTTGATTTAACATACTCGATGATCTTGTCTGACATTGTATATTTTCTTTGTAAGCGAACTTTGTTTCTCTCAAAAATCTGTTTGGTCCTACAACTCGGACAACTGAGATTGCAACTGTCGTCGATTGCTAGTCTTATGTGCTTGATCTTCCTTTCTGGGTTGGATGCACCCCAGGGCACGTTTCCGATGGATCTTTTGTCCAGGATGTAGGAACATTGATTGTTGTTGCAGTACCTGTATGAGCCATCGCTTATGGATTCTTGTAACTGTGTGGACACAGGGGATTGTAAGATTTCGTCTAATGATTTAAGTTGAAGGTTTCCTATGCTCTGGGGCAACCATGACTGGCATTCACACGCATAGCAACTGCCCTGCTTGTCTATCAGGACCGTGTCGAACGGTCTGGGACAGCGACCCTGTATCTGTAGGTCCTTGCCTGTGTCTATGCCATAGTGATCGAACAGTCGCTGATTAATCATTTGTTGGGTCAGTTATCATGTCAAGGGTCAGGGGTTTGGTCTCGTCGGCCTTCTGTTCCGGCATCTGCTGTGTCTTCTTGTTCAGCCTACGCTGTTCCTTGTCGTGCTGTTTCTGTAATTTTTTTGCACCTCTGGTGCTCTTGTAATCGTAGTGTATGCCCATCGCGAACCTCCTTTGCTACTCGTAATTATATACGCTAACGACGTTGGTGTAAACTATTTTGGTAAAAAAAGTTGCACTTAATGGTTGCATTTTGAATAAATATGTCTTACAATCCAGAGCGGTTGCTAGGCCAGTAATCGCACATTAATCATATAGATCAGAGGAGAAATTTAATCTATGAAAATGACTAAGAAAAAAGCGGCGGTAGGTGTAGCGATTATAGTAGCACTTGTAGCCATATGGTCGGTTATGAAACCGGCACCGGCTGAAGCGGCCGAAATGAAAGTTTATGGTTCATTGAACTACATGCTTTCAAACAATGAGAATGCTTCAGGCGTGGCAACATCAAAAGCGGAGAACAACGGTTCTTCAATCGGTGTTGACTTAACAAGCCCACTATCAGAGGGTGTCGACGGCTTCGCGAAGTTAGAAGTTGAAATCGATGCGGATGACTCTGGTTCTTCACCATTTGATTCAAAACTGGCATACGCTGGTATTGACATGGGTGACGCAGGTGTGCTATCAGCAGGAAGACAGAACTCTGTGTTTAAGGGTGCTGTTACATCTAAGACGGATGTGTTCCCAGAATACGGCGGAAGTGCCGCACAGAAACTGTTCAGCAGAGATTCACACACAGTGACTTACTCTAACAGTTTAGGTGCTATCCAGTTCGACAACTTGATCAAAGTTGACGGTACAACTGGTAAATCAGGTGTTGACGTGTACGAGACTGCGGCCACTATGAACTTATCTGATTCACTAAACATCGGTGTTGCATACACGGATGACAAAGTGAACGCAGTAGAGTACAAGGGTGCAGGGGTCACGTTTGACATTTCTGATGCCACATCAATCGGTTACAACCATACAAGAAAAGAAGTAGAGTCTACTAAAATAGAAACTACTGCTAACGAAGTAGTTGCTTCACACCTAATCGGTGCAACAACTATCTCAGTTGGTTATGGTGAGATCGAGGATGGTAACAAATACACTACAGTTGGTGCCGAGAAGAAGATCGGTGAGAGCTTTAGTTTATATGGTGCTTTCCAACAAACTGACGTGCCTACAGGAGTAGACACACAAGACGCGGCGGCTGGAATCAAATTTACATTCTAGTTTCCTAACACTGTGGAGTCGGTCAGCTCAAAGAAGGGCAGGCCGGCTTTACGCTTTTTAACGCTTCGCGTTATTTCTTAATTTACGCTATTTTTGGTAATTTACGCTTTCGCTTCGCTTAAAACTTATCCCACTGTAACGGTTGTTGTGTCCACTTGGTTATAGACTCTCCACCAAACACATTCTTGTATTTTTTGTTCCCGGACTGGTGTACAAAGATTTGATACCAACCCCATTCACTGCCGTTAAGTTCATGATTGTTTTTTAATTTTTCTACATTCTTGAATCTGTCTCTAGGGTGGAACTGTATATGATCCCATATCCTCCATGGACAACCTGGAGCATCGTGTGATTGTTCTTCCAACTTGTGTATTGGTGTTGGATTACCGCCAGGCGCTTGTCCTGTGTTGAATCCTATCACCCACCCTTGCTTTGCTAGTTCTAAATAAGGATTAAAATCTACTTTAGTTGAAACAAGTGTATCGAATCTTAATCTTATAATAGTTGTGTACTTCTCAGGCAGGCTCTCAACTAAATGGTAATGTGCCACTTGTTGATTTGCTGAATGTTTAAATTGCTCAAATAATTTTGGTTTACGATACATTTTACCATTTGGTTTGTCTGTATATCTCCGAAATATATTGCAGTCTGGTTTGACTTTGACATCGGACATACAATGGTAATCCCATGTGGGTTCTGGTGTGTACAAACAATTTGGTACATTAGGTTCCGGGTATCCTTCCCATTGTTGAAAGAAGAAATCGTATTCTCCAAAAACCTTTCTTTGCAATTCAATAACCTTTTCATACTCCGGGATGAAACTACTGATTCCACTAACACATACTGCTATCATCTATACCATTCTTTTTCTGTTGCCACATGTTTTAACTTCTCAACGCATTCACCGGCAAGATCCCATACATGCCATTTTTCTTTTGCTCCCCAATAGTATTCATGCTCATTATCAAGTGTGAAGTTTAACATGTTGGTTTGATATTTTTTTAATGTGTTCCAGTTACTCCGGAAGTCTAACCATCTTAATTTAAAAATATCCACTAACTGTAAATTATTAATACATGCATCATACCAACTATCTTCATCACACTGTGCTAGAAAGTTATTTGCTAAACTGTTTAATCCTGATTTAGTCGGGTACCAGTTATTGAGATTAAATATATCTCTCAATAGATCTGTAGAACCATACAAAAATAAATCACCTAGTTCTTGTTTGACTAAACTAGTTTGCTGGGTTACTAATAGTTTTTTATCTGAATGTAATAATGATTTAGCAAAATTAAAAATGTCTTTCTTGTTGTGTATAGTATCACATCTAGATTTAAGAACGTTCTCAAATCCCTTTTCTTTTGCAAGATCTAAACCCTTTTTAACAAGATAAGGATGTCCTTTATGTATTTCTTTTTCTAATACTTCCGTTAGCCACAACATGGCATTACAATAGTTTTGTATGTTTGGCTTTGGTGATCCATGTCCGGTCACTATAATATATGCATCTGGATTATGTTTCCGCCAATGTTTAAGAGCAAACTCAACAGATTGAACTTTTTCTGTTTCACCTTCATGTATGAATACATGCGATAATAAAATACACTGTTGCATTAGAAAAAGTCTCCGAATGTTTTTATATCTGAATCAAAATGTTTTGCCACTGCTTCGATGGCTTTATCGTTTTTATAATAACTTCTATAATCTTTATCCCTGTTAGTTTTTCTGTAACGTTTGCTATTGTTTAATAACTTTGAATCTAGACCGATTGTATCAAATATAACTTTAGTATCTCGTTCAAAGTCATCATATCTAGCAACAAAATTTACCTGTTGCTCGTCGCCATTGTGTGTGTAGTAGGTGGTTGGTCTAAAGTGTATTTCGTTACCCCAACTTGTTTCTGAGAAATTTAAAACAAAGTCTTCCCAAGACTTGAAATCATCTACTAATGGTTTACTCCATACTTTTAAATGGCCTTTGTCTTGTGTGAATTCTATCCAAGATGAAACTAATCTATCAAACGGATTTCTATGATATGCAAACGAGTAGTAATCTTGTACATTGTTTTCTTTTTGTATTTGACTTATGGGACAATGCCATTTCTCCATAAACCACGATTGATCTATCTGCAGATTATCATGCTTTTGAAAAAACTTTGATAAGGTAGTGGAACCAGTCTTTGGCACGCACACAAAAACAAACTTACGTTTGTCATTAATGATCATAGTAACTTGTGGAGTCTAGTAAAGTGTCGACCACCATCGAATGTTGTGTCTAACCAGACATCCACCATCTTTGAAAACTTCTCTTCGTCTACATACTTTGACGGCACTGCAAAGTGATTGCAACAATTATGTTTAATGGCATACTCGGCAGTGTACTCGTCAAATGTTAGACCCGATATTATTCCCTTAACTTTGTTAGCGGCAATGTTTGCTCCCTGGCCCGAACGACAGAAAGATATTCCGTGACTGCAATCCCTCCTGTTGATCAACGATGTAACTTGAGTTACATAGTCTGCATAATCACATGCTTTGTCTGTGTATGTTCCTACATCTATTATAGGAAAACCTTTTTGTTGTAATACTTTCTTTGCTATCTCTTTTATCTCGAACCCCGAGTGATCACTGGCCAGTGCTATGGGTCTAGAACCAAATCTGTTTATGACTTTGTCTACAAAAAATTCAAACTGATGAGGCGTGCCCAATACATGCATCTTTTCTGTATTGGCCGCAGTAACCTTTAGTCCGTCTCTGATCATTAAATTGTACATAGGTGCAATATAGAATTCATTCTTAACTAGCATGTCTCCGTCTATTACTTCTTTAGCATACTTTAAGAACATCTTTCCAGTGCGAAAATGATATAGTCCTACATTGGCTTCTTTTGATATGACTTCTTTTTCTACTACATTTTTAACAATCCCATCCTCTCCGTAGTCTGAATAACTGTGATCGGGACTATTGGCTGTGAATGTCAGTAAGAACCCGTCGGCATCTTTGCTGATACTGGCAGGATCAAATTGTGGACCAAAGTACACGTCCGGGGTGTAGATGATCAGAGGCAAGTCGTTGTTTATATGTTCTTCGGCAAGAGTACAGGTTTCGAGAGCACCTCTTGTGACCTTATCTACTTTAACTATTGTAATATCTTCGCCGAACTTCTGTTTCAAAATTTTATCAATTGAAAAATTATATACATGGTCGACCCTGACCATGAAGATTAGATTACACTCTTCAATCCTTACAGATTCCATAGCCCAGTCGATAACATGTTTGTCTTTTGCTAGTATCAATGCTTTTGGCATTGTGTATCCTGCATCGAGGAATCTTTGTGCCTTCCCGGCTATCGGTAGTAGTACATTATACTTTTTCATTCTCTGTCCTTATCAATTTACTTGTTGTTTCGTGTGCATACTTTTGTATTTCTTCTATTTGCAATCCCAGATGTAATCCATATAAAAAACTACTTGCAAACATATCGCCTGCACCAAGCACGTTGCTCTTTGGTACAAACATGCTATCTTCTATCTGGTACTTGTTCTCATACCTTCCATCGGAGACCACACTGCTTTTACTTGTGTGTAGGATCACATGTCCTTTCGTGTCCTTGCACATTGTTGTTAGGTCTGCATAAGCGTCCTCGTCTGCTATAAAGAAATAATCCACGTGTTGTAGAAGCAAAGGATCCACCCTTGGTCCTGCACATACATCTGCTGACACAATGCCCTGCAGATCTTTTAGCCAACTTACGTCGAGTAGTTTGTTGATATACATCGCGTGTGATATTTTAGACTGCTGAATGATTGGCGTATTTGTTTTTATATCAGGAACAAAGTTCGAATATCTTGTGCTTGAATCTCTATCAATGTACACTATGGCTTCGCCTATCGACGTCGGGCACATACCGATATCTATGTCCGGTGCGACCTGTTTAAATGTTCTCCACATGTTTGCCATTGCACCCAATGTCTGCTTCTCTTCGAAGCCATCAAAAATCCTGTCGACGGTCATGTGTCCGTACAATGTGATATCATGCATTAGAATTTCTCCTTCTCATCTAGCTCGTAAACTTTCTTTAGATGCTCATCAAACTTTGGGGTTGGTATTAACTTTTCAGATTGCAACTGTTCGAGCAAGTGCATAACAAAATTCTCTCCGCTATTAGCATCGATTGGATCGGCATATGATTGCACAGTTATCTCACTGTTCATTGGACAGTACGCATGATCTAGTTTTTTCATTATTTCTATATCGAATATATCGTCTCCTGCATACACAATTTCGTTTAGTTTACATTTGTACTCTTTTGCTAAATTTTCAATGTAGTAAGATTTATCCGTATGCTTTCCGTCTTTACGATTTACTATGCAAGGTATGTTTCTGTTTTTTGCTATAGACTCGTTGAAAGGATCTCCGGTCAAGAAAACTACAGGTATGTCCATTGCACGGAATCTTTTGATCGCAGTCCAGTCCTTGTCGCAGAATGTTTTCATCAACACTTCACCTTCACGATTGTAATATTTTTTACCGTCGGTAAGAACACCGTCCACATCTAGTACTATCAATTTAATCACGGAACTTCTCCACATAGTCACTGCACACACCGTCAAACTTTTCAACTTCCTCCGGGGTTAACTTTTCAGGATGTACTGCTATTGTTTTTACGCCGCCTGTTTTCCCCGGGTATGCCCACATGTATCCGAACAAGGTAAGTGTGTAGTCGTCACTCTTATGAAAGAAACAATGTATGTTCATAGCGACCATGGCTTCTAGAGCATTATAACTTTTAGCATGGCACCATAGGTTGTTGTCTTTCAACCACTCTCTATCAACTGCTTCGGTTGGTTCATCATGACCTAACCAAAATTTCTCACCATCCCATTTGCATATATCGATCTCGCAATGGTATCCTTTATCCAATGCTTCCTGTATATAGGCTACTGTATTTTCACGTTCCGGGTTTGGGCCATTGATATTGCCTCGGTGAGCTATGAGAATCATTATATGCTTATTTAATGAATTACTGTTCTTCATCTGAGTGCAGTTCGTTTAGAAGTTGTCTCAGTTTACCACCTTCCACTGTGGCCTTCACTTTAACTCCTAGTGCATCACCTTTGCGAGGATCCGGCACTTCGGATTTCGCATCTCCGGATGCACCACTAGTTACTTTGGACGTTTGTTTCAATGAGTCGTATATTTTATTTTTGCCTTGTTGATTATAACTTTGTGATTCTTCCTCATCTAGGCTTCTAATTCTTAAACTGTCAACGTCAAACTCTAGATCTACTTTTTGTCCTACACCAGAACTGGATCTAGTCTTCATGAACTGTATTTGATATCTTCCTCGCTCTTTCATTGCTCTACTTGTAAAGATACCGATAACGTTGTCTGCTGTTTGTATTTTAGATAAACCTCCCGATATATGAGAGTGATCAAACTCTATTTCTTCTACAGAAGCTCTGTTCAACTGTGATGCTGTTGCTAATACGCAGTGTTTCTCAACGACCAAGTTTCTAAGTTCTTCAGACACATACTTGTCTTTGATGAATAAGTCTGCCGGTGATATTCTTTTACTTTTTGGCATCATAAGATCTAAGTAATCAATCAGTATACAATCTACTTTCTTTTTGTTTTTTAGTTCCAGTTCTTTGAGATATGTTCTGACATCTAGCACGTTGCTACCACTTGGAAGATATTTGATCTGCAAGTTACCTGACTTTTTCTTTAACATCTTGACTTTCATTTCAACGTTGTCTATTTCTGGGAATACTCTTTTTGTTGGAATGTTAGTCATCATTGCATCTAGTCTCATGGCAGTAAGTTGCTCACTTAATTCAAAAGAAATGTAGCAGACATTCAAACCTGCCTGTGCCCAGTTAACTGCAAGATTCTGTAAGAACAAACTCTTACCTGCACCAGATCCTCCTGCAAAGATGTTTAGTTCTCCTCTGTTGAAACCTCCAAACAGTTTTTTATCTAGGCTCGCCCAACCAGTACTAATCTGTCCGTTGTTATCTTTAAGTGCCTCGAGTCTTCCTTTTGGATCTTCAAAGTAGTCTGTACCTAAATCTCTTGTAAGCCCTACACTGACTGCTTCCTTGACCATGTCCTCCACTGGACCATAATCTCCCCTCTCTAAAAGATCAGCAGATGAAAGTATTGCTTGTTCGAGTGCTTTATGTCTCGAGAATGTTTCAAACTCGTCTAACAGCCAGTTGAAATGTGCTGGATCTAAATCCTTTGCTGTTTTTAATTTTATATCATGTTCTGCATTTACGATATCGACTTCTGGCATGACCTTGTACTCGTCCATGTAGTCCTTGACAAATTTTGCAATAGGTTGTAGTTTACGATCAAAAGATTCAGGCTTAAAAATATTTTGTGCTCTAGCAAATGATTCAGCGTCTGCTAACAACATCTCAATGTACAATTTCTGCACATCAAATGAATAGTTCTTAGCCTGCGATTGTTGTTCTTTATAATCAGCCATACATCTTTCTCTTCAAATCTATTTTCAGTTTACTAGTCTCTGTTGTTTTCAATATTGATTGTATAGTAAACAGCCTACCATATTTTAACACAGCATCCGCCACATCGCCAACCGTTTTATCCCATTCTGGAAAAGCAACACTCCATCCAAATTCTGTTGCTTGGTCTACCAATTTCTGTCCGGGAGCATCTCTGTCTGGCACTACAATTACCTGTCTACCAAGACCATCAATCAGCTCTCGCTGTGTGTCATTTATCTCTGATCCCAGTATGCTCACACCGGAAACGGATATAGCATCAAATGGTCCTTCTGTGACAATTACGAACTTTCTTGTCCAGTCCTGTGCGTCCATGTTGAACACATATCCAGGCCAGACATCTGTGTAGTATTTCACACCTTGCGACTCCTCAAACATTCTGCCAGTAAATCCTACAACTTCTCCTCGCCAGTAGAATGGTATTAGCAATCTTTGATGCACGTCCCACACCTGGTCAGGCGAGTACATGAAGTCGTACCAGTCAGCACCCATGCCTCTGCTTTCGAGATATTTCAGTAGTCCGTCTATCTTCTTCCATTGTGGTTCTGTGAGATCGTTGCCCACATACTTCTCCAACCACACATCCAGTTTATGTGCGTTCTTGGGCAGTGTCTTGTTTTTGAATGTTACGAATTTCTTTTTCTCATACTTCACATCACCCTCTTCCTCACGCATGGCCTCTATGGCCAACTTACGTATAGTGTCCTCGGGTATGCCTATGTAACTCATGAACTGCCTCATCTTGTAGGTCAGTTTACGTCCTATCACATAACTGGCCTTGAAGCCACAGTTGAAGCAATGGTAACTCACAGTTCCGTCCGCACTGGTCATAAGTCCGCCACGCTTCTTCTTGTCAGCAGTCTCACCGTTGTAAACACAACAAGGTGCGTTGAAACTGATCCATCCGCTCGGGGTCTTCTTTCTGTTCGCAGGCAGGCTAGTCAGAATTGTATTCTGTATAAGATTCATAATCTATACTATTTTACTGTCTATATAGGATTTTGTCAATCACCCCAGTGTTGCTAGTGTCGTTGCCCCAACTGAATCTCACACTGTGGTAAACACCTGTGAAGTTGAAATTGGTAACTGTGGTTGAGCTAGAGAATAAATTTGCAGAACTTCCTGCACCCTCCATGGTAATATCAAAGTAATCTGTGTTTCCCGGTGAAGCACTCATTGTGCCCTGCACCCTCAACGTACCTGAAAAGTTTTTTGTGTACACTGCAATAGTGTGTAGTGCCTTGTTATTGTTGACACCCGGTCTAGCATCTATAGATCCTGACGTGTAAGTTAGTGGACCACCCGATGCTGTGAAACTTGATACACTTGTACTTGCTACGAATTGTGGGTAAGCACCGTCTAGCAATTCTACTGTGCCTGATGCCGCATATCCAGTGTCCGCATATGTGACTTCTCTGCTACCATCTGCTTTTACTTCACGCACTGAGTAGTTGTAGAACTTTGCATCCAGCGGTAATAGGTCACCTTTGGTAATTGTGCAACTAGAAGTGCCCTTTGTACTGACCGTAGATCCATCATCTAGTATAGTAAGTGTCTTTGTGAGAACTGCTTTTTTGCTCTCAGAATCGATCATATTAAACTCATAAGTTTTTGAACTAATGGTTTGAGCCTTCTGATCCTCGTTTTTGAACGTGAATGAGACTGGGTTAGATACCCCTCTATGCAGTGTTAGGCGTCTATCGTACACTTTTGAGTTCCTTCCGTGATAACCATTTATGTAGGCTATTACCAATTGATTTATTAAATACCTTTGTACTGTTTGCATAATACATATTTAACAGTATTTATAGATATAGAATGAACGAGATTTTTAACACATTAAGGGACAAGTTCCCATTCCTAAGTTTGATCCGAAAGGGTGAGTTGGAGTATGTAGGCATAGTACAGAATGAGGATACCAATGTAATCAGTTTCTACGATTATGGTAGATTAATGATGCCACAGGATAAGATGAAGTTTTTGAAATGTGGAGAAACTTGGTGGCACGAATCCAATCGTAAATTACCAATCAACATATTTCTTAAAGGGGAGTTCCGTTATTTCAGATCAACACTAGTGACTTTGAATGCCAAAGACGTTGAGATAGTGCATGGACCGACTGTGAGACTTTCTGATATATCGAAGAAACGGGTGAAACGAAGAACGATTCAATTAGTAAGAAGACCCGTTTAAACTTTTCCGTCTTTATTAATATACTTCGCAAAATATATAGTCAGTGGATTATCCGCTTGATAAGAACAATCATGCGAAGGCATCTTATATTTTTTCTGTTTACGTTTTTTAGGAAGTTTTTTCTTAAGTTTCTGATGGTGCATCAAAACTATATTTAGCTCTGCTGAGTAAATTCATCTGTACCACTATGGCCTGTGCATATGCTACTGCATGTGATTTCTTAAAGAAGTATGAACCGTCTGTAGGTTTAGTCCAAACATCCTTCATTATATCTATCCAGTCCTTGTACATTAACTGTCTCTTGGCAGGACGTATTATAGCCAACACGGCCGCAAGTTGTTCTATTGTCTTTGGTTCTAGTTTGGACACTATATTGAAATGGCCGTTTAGGTGAAAAAGGTTCTCTACAATCTTTGGGTCTTTAAGTGCGTCCCAATCAGGCTCTTGTATCATTAGTTCTACTAGTTCCTGTTCTGACTTAACTTCCTTGTATATGTTTACGTTTAGGCAATCGATCTTGAAGTACCCCCTGTCCTCCGCCTGTTTGTAATCTAGCGAAGCATGTCCGGTTACAGGGTGCTCGGGGACAGCATGGAAGTAAACTCCAGTTTTGTGTTTTTCAGCCTTACCGTCTTTGATTATAGAGGCAGGTGTGTGTTTGAACAATTTTAGTGTGGTATCTCTATCAAAAAAATCTATGTCTACATCAGGCATTATTTTATTCCTTTATATTTTTTCCAACCACTGTGTAGTATGTAAAACCATACGCCATTTATTGAAGGCTCAATAAGAGCTACCATACCTGCCTCCCAAAGACTTGCACCAGTCAGTGAGGTTACAACTACCATTGCAATACATATATGTCCTAGGGTGTAAACTATTGCTAAGGTAAGACTTGAACTAATCAATAATTTTTTAAATGCACCTTGTATTCCGTTTGTAAATTCAGTCATCAGTGTATGCTTCCTTTATCTTTTTCATTGTGTTTGATGAATTCGTTCTTTGCTCCTGGCTGTAGTACTTCTACAACTTCCAGTAGTGCTTTGTATCCATCGCTGTCTAACATTTCTCTGTTCATCTTTGGTACAATAACTTTACCAATGGTTCCGTTTCTCTTGATTGTTATTGCACAATCTCCATCCTCGAATTCTAAGCTCTCTGCAATCTCTAGATTTATTTTAGACAATTTTGGCCTCCCTTGCTGTATCTTGGACCAGCATGTGATCCGCCGGATAACTTTTTAACTTGCTTGGCCAGAAACTTGTGTTTATAAATTTTTCAATCATTTGTAGTTGTTCGTCGTTAAATGATTTTAACATCCTTTTGCCTGCGTTGCAACCTAGTAACAACCACGGACTTATTTTTCCTTGCTGTATGTGTTGTACTGCTCTATTGGTGTTGACTAATCTAAAATAGTCTGACCATTGTGCGTTCTGTTCTCCGGCCCAGTCCATCATTGTTGCAATACTTCTCTGTAGTGCGGCCTCCACGGGTTCTGATTTTAATGCTTCGATAAGATACGTTTCGTACAAGTCATCCCTCGACCAGTGATCTAATTTAATTTTTGATCTCAACACAAACTCAATATACTTCTCTGGATACAGCGGATTAATATGCATAATAAATCGACCAAACTTCACAAAGGAATTGTAGTATGGACTTTTAACAAAGTCGTCATATGTTTTTGTTTTTGAATTGTGTTGGTGTATCTGAAAGAATCTTTGGAACACCATGAATGCATTTACCACCCACTTCTCATCTCGTTGTAGGTATCTACGCTTGGGTTCGCACAAGTGTACTTGTAGGGTGCGTTCTTTGGCAAACTCCTTGCCACAGTATGTGCATTTATTTGTCGATGCCATGAGCCTCTATTAGTTCCTCTAGTTCTCTGTCTGTTATCACCTTGTCTAACGTCTCTAGGTCTGCTTCCTTCCACGTTGGATATATCTGTTGTAATTTCTTCAGACTCTTGTTTGGTACACGCTTCATCGGTTTGATCCATTGATGGAATTGTGTTGTCTCTGCTCCACACATGGCGGTCAGTATCCATAATAGTTTCTTGTGTTTGCCTAAGGTAAAACAGTGTTTGTTCACACATTCGTTCACCATCTCTATGTAGTGTTCTATGTAGAACGGATCCTTGGATGACACATTAGAAACGTATCTCATCAGCATGTAAGGTGAGTACAACGATTTCTCCTTGTCATCAATCCTGTCGAAGTAGTCCTTGTTCCTGAAGTCTACTGCTTTTAAACCGTTTCTAAGATCAAAAAATTTTCTATTTTTTTCTGCTGGCATATTTTAGTGCGAACATTGTGCATTCTTTCGCTGTTACAAATGTTAATTTTAGTTTCTTGTTTTTATGTTGTAAACCTGAAAATTGGAATTTATGTTTCTTCATGAAGTCAAAGAATCTAAACATCCAGTCCTCGTCCATCCACACAGCAATCTTGTTACTGGTTATCAGGATTGGTGCATCAATTGTGATTGATTTCCTACCAAACTGAGCCATAGTCTACCTGTTCACATTGTCTCGAGATGTCCTTGACGAAGTAGGCACATATGGGTTTTGGACCATTGGTTAATGGAACTGCTAACATCTGTCCTGTTTTAATTTTAGGAAAGTACCATTTAACTTCGGTGTATATATCCACAACGTCTATTGGATAAAAATCCGGTTTAGGACTAGATAATGGATTGAATGTAAATGCATCAAACCCTCTATCATTGAGACTAGTAATTGGTAATACATGCATTTCAGATTGGCCCGCTTCGCCAATCAACATCTTCCAGTCTAAAGGCATTTTTATCTTATGCTGGCCTATTTCTAACACGGCCGCCGGTGCATTGAAACTTTCAAGGAATATTAAAGGTATGTAGAAAAAATCAGGATTGGCAGGATCTGAATTGTCTAGTACTGCAAATCTTAAATTTTCATCTACCCACTCTGGGATCTTCTCTAACTTGTATGTTCTGTTATCAAGTGTAAGGATTTTCATAATTTATCTTTTCTATATTATACGGGTAATTGGCCTCTTTGTAAAACTTTTTCCTTGCCCCTAGGTGTCTTTTTGCAAACTTACAACTACTGGTAATATCCCATATCTGTACATTGTCTTTGTCTTCGGCCTTCCTGATCCCACGTCCTATGCTCTGTATGACCCTAACAAATGATTTGCCCGGCTCTATGAGAACAAGATTAAAAATCCTAGGAATATTAATACCAACACTGGCAACTCCATATGTGGCAATAATAACTTTATTTGTTGCAGTAGATATTTCATCGTATTGCTCCTTTCTGTCTGTGTTTTTAGTTGATCCTGACACAAAGACTGCATCATCTATTTGTTCTTCTAATATCTCGCCTGCAGATATTCTGTCAACGAGTATTAACGTATTACCCGATGAGGATATGTCTTTGATTGTGTTCGCCACCCATTTCATTCTGGTCTTGTCAGTTGTTAGCCATTTCAGTTCCTCTCCATATGTTTTGAACTGTAGGTGGTCTTGTGTTTGTAAAACATTTACATGACAGTTTGCTAGTACGCCTTTGTCCTGTAATTCGCTGGCTTGTATCCTGTTTGACACATCACCTATGCTACATTTCAAACCCATGAATTCATATTCCGCTTTTGGCACAGTTCCTGTTAGTCCCCAACGTATACCACAGTGTGCAAATGGGCCAGTCAATAATCTTTTAAGTACGTCTGCTTTGGCCATGTGTACTTCATCGATTATCACTGTGTTGATGCCTTGTATTGCTTCGAGGAAATCCGTCGTGTGTTCGTCTTTGCTTTTCTTTTCAAGAACATTCAAGGACTGCCAAGTTGCTATTGTATTGAACCTGCCTAGTTCTTTCCTATCTCCGTAGTACACCCCCACATCTAAGTTACAAGCAAGGAAGTCCTCTTCGGTCTGTGTAACAAGACTTTTGTTTGGTACAATCGTCAGCGTCCTTCCATACGGTTCGACCAGTTGGCACAGTGCCGCTGTAATAATGGTCTTACCTGCGCCAGTGGCGATCTCTTGTATGCTTTGTGGATGTTCAATAAATTTGTTTATTGTTTCCACTTGATAGTCTCTTAATTCTATTGGTTGTCCTTCTGCAGGATGATTCTTGGGCCACGATATATGTGATAGATAGTTTTTATCTACTTGTTTAAATTCAAAGTTGTGCTGTTCTCTCTTATCCTCTACATCTATATACACACCACCTTCGTCCAGTATAGGTAGTATTTGGTCAACTAGGTTCAAGTAGGTTGTACCGCCCAGACCAAAGAAACTGACCTTGCCATCCCATCTGCCGAGTTTGACTGCTGGTAAATGTCTAGCATACGGTATCTCATATTTAAATTTGTTAGATAGTCTCTTACGCCATTCGAGAGATAGGTTCTCGAACTTTACATTTACTTCGTCTTTAATTACTAATTTACAACTGCTCATTTTTAAAGTTTCACTATTATATGATCATGCCAATCCCAACTACTCGGTTGGTGATCACTATAATACAACTTTTTTGGAAGATTTTCAAGCATTCTTTTTAGATTATCTGTACCTGTAGCGTAATAACCACCGCCTATCGCAACAAGTGATCCTTTTGGTTTTAGTTTACTTTTAATTAATGCTCTAGGTATTCTGTTCCTTACAAATATTATTTTAGTATTATTGTTTATAAGTTTGAATTGTTTGCTCATTTGGTGTAGCTCAAACAAGTTTTCAAAGAATTCTTGTGACCTAGTATTATTCAGCAGTGTCACTCTGTCGTTATGTTGCTTGGCATAATCTTTTTCGTACATAGGTTCCTTAATATCAAAACCCCAACTGCACTCGTTTAAGATATCTATGCCGTGTGCCTTGAATGCGTTCATCCATTCCCAGAAGTCTTTCACATCATCCTCCATGTGTATGTCACCACTAACAGGCATCATCAACGGAAAGCAATCTAGTTCTATTAATCCCTTGACTACTTCGTTCTTTGAGAATCCTTTTGAATCTATCCACAACTTGTGGTAGTGGTTGTGTGCTATCTTATGACCTATTGCAGTCTCGGCCTCTACATTGATTCCCTTGGTTGATATGTTGAAGTTCTTCAGTGAGTCTACTTGTGCTAGTGCCGGCTTACTTTTTAAGTTTTCATTCCAGTACTCTTGTAATGATTCGGGAGCATCGTTCAACACAACTTCTCCTTCGATTAGTCTTGCAGTTGGTTGACGGTGACCTATTACTTGTTTTTTGATCTCTTCGTAGTCATCCAGTAAACTATCGTCCATGAATTTGAAATCATATCTCACAGCAATCAGTGTTAGATAGTAGGCAGTGACATCACTGTGTTGGAAAGTCCATTTCTTTTTCTCACCATCATACAGTGCATACATTCCAGGAAGGTCACGTTTGTCTTTCATGCAACGTATCAGTTGTATTACTTTTTTGTTATAAGGAAATCTCATCTCTATTCTATCGATGCTGTCTTCGTCTGTGTATTTTTCTATAACTTTGTCAAAACTGATTACACGGAAATCATCTTCATACTTGGGGTCATTCAACAATTTGGTGATATCCATATCGTATGCTTTGAACTTAGTCAGATATCTTTTCAGTATGACCAGTGCTAATCTGGCCTGTTTCTCTGTCCATGCATATTGTGATTCAGCAAGTGATCTCACTGTTTCATAATCCTTTGGGTGTGGATTGATCCGGCTCTTTTGAGTGATTAATTGATCTGACCAAAAATAATCATTATATGCTAGTATTTTAAGTGCTTCGTTAATTGTTTTTGGCATATCTGTGTGCATTTCTGATCCTGGTAATATTGATAATTATTAGTATATTATAGCATACTTGGTAATATAGTCAACCATGAAAAAAATAAAAAAGAAAACATACAGTCAACGGAAAGCATTGAAGATCAAGTTAGAAAATACTCTGACTAGACGTAAGAATGTTGTTGGCTTTAGACCCACTGTGCAACAAGCACATCACTGGTTCAGAGAGTTAAACAAAGGACTATTCAACGATAAATTACCAAATGTTCCTATGTACGTCCTAAGAATGACCAATGACTGGGGTAGATGTTGGGCGAACTGGGACAACAGGAAGTGTAGGAAAGGTACATACGATCAGAGCGTGATCCCATATGGTAAGTGTGAAATTGAGTTTGCTATAGAACTACATTCAAAATATCCTACATGGAAAGATTTTATCGAAACACTAGCACATGAGATGGTGCATCTATACCAGATGACTGTAATACAAGATCCTTACTCGAACCATAACGCTAACTTCTTTGCCTTCAGGAATAAATTTAGATTGGCTGGATTGAACTTATCAAGAACTGGCTAGCCTAACAACGTTCCAACTATGTGAGTCCTTGTACTCATCGATCCATTTACGAATGTATGCATTTTTGTTGTGTCCACTTCGTAAACACTGCCGTCCGCTGGTAATCTTATTACTTCGTCATCTAGCACAAAGAAACATTGGTCATTGGTTTCGATTGGTATATGAATCCTTTTTGAAATATCTTTGTGATAGGTGTAACATGTTTTACTTTGTAAAAAGCAAAGTCTGCCATACCCTATCTTAAATTTATTCATAAGGGAATTGATATACGGTAAGTCAAACAATGGCACTACAAGATCTTTTGCTACTTGGTTCTTTGGTGATCGTTCCCAAGCATTCTTTGACGAGTTGGCAGGAATTATATATTTTGTAGGATCGTCATCTTTATATTTTCCCTGTAATGAATATGTTTGTTTGTGTTCGACTGTTGATAACTCTTGCTTAATTTTATCTATGTCGACTGTATCAATTACTTTGTAATTCATTCTCAAATTCTTTATAACTTATAACTCGACTGTTGCCTAGGTCGGTACCTGTTTGCAGATAATTCAAGTAGTCGGGTGGGTTGTCATGCACCACAGTATAGTTTACATATGGTCTCATCTTTAACATATCTCTAAAATGTTTTAGCCATCCTTCGAATATTTTGTCATCATTACGTTCACCGTAATTTTCTGTGTCTTGGTATATGTTGTTTAGTTCTCCCTTGCCATACTCTCTAAAGTCAAACCCTAGTAGATAGATATTCTTGTGTCCGTGTACTCCTGCTGTCCAGAATGCGGCATTGCCAGATATCCAATGTGGGTTGTTGGGTATTAGATTTAGCATACCTTTGTTTTGTTTTCTGTTAACTTCTAGTGCCGGGGCATAGTGTACAGTTTTTAAACCAACTCCGTCCTCTACCATTTTTACCGTCATCTTCGTGTCAACAGAAAAAATAAAGTCAGGTAAGAAGTCTCTGTACAAAGCATTACATCCATATGTTTGTCCACTTGCCTTTAGCCTATTCAGATCAAAACCTTTACGTGAAGGTCCGTTACCTATGGCGTATGCATTGCCACGAGGCACTGCTTTTACTTTGTCCTCAAAGAATTTCATCTCTCTTATACGTTCACCGTTCCTGATAGTCATGTTAATACAAACATCTTCACCCTCATACTGTTTCCATTCTATAGGGTTGATTTCGTTTCTTTTTCCAATGTTTATTGTCTGCATTATAAGTATCTCCCTTCTAATCTTTTCTTAAGCCGGCTCCATGGCAGTCCTTGTTCTATCTCGTCTTCGAACCATTCGGTGTAAGATAGTCTCTCGGCCCATCCCAGTCTGTTGGGCATAGCCGGTGTGTTTATGTCTGCTAATTTTATATTGCCTACGTCGTGGCATAGGCTAGATTCGGATACAAAAACAGGTATGCCTTTGATTACTGCTTCCATGGCAGGATTACTAGAATGATTCACTACTGCCCACGTTCTCTCTAGTGTGGCTTTAAAATCTGTATCGTCGTACGTACGAAAATCCCTCTTGGGTAATCTCACTTTTACATTTTTAAATTTGCTTTCATTAAACATGATTGTATTTCTCGGATGGGGTCTCACTAATATTGGTCTAGTTGTGTACCTACGTATCTCTGTTATCTGTTGTTCAATCCACTGTGACATTCGAGGGAGCCCTCTCCATTGTTCTGAGGTATCGTGTTGTCCACATATTACTATTAAATCTCCGGTGGGATTCCATGGACGTAGCTCGTGTTTGAATAACGGCCATCGTTTATTGTCAACGTTTTGGTTGGCAAAGTCGGCATCTCTGTTGATACCGTTGATTCCTATTTTGAAACTGAGATTCCTACGCAGTCCTCCTACTTCTAATACTATTACAGGTTTACCTTTAGATCTAAACCCATTCCATATTTTTTGATAACCTTGCATTCTTCCTTGCCATAGTACACTCCATATAACAGCAACATCACCGTTTACGTCTTTATCAACATGTACATCTTCACCTGCCTCTCTTAAACTTTTTATAAATGCTTTGAATATCGGTTTGCTGTTCATTGGCCCGTGCTTGGTCCATACTTCTATTTTCATTATATAGCAGGCCTGTTCTTCCAATACTCGACATTAGTAACATCTGCAGGAGCATTTGGATTAACACGTAAATCGTTTCTACCACTGGTACCAATTTTTTTACGTTTACCTTTCATGTGATCCATGTAAAGCCCTAGTTCACTATTGATAAAAACATGGTGTCCTTTTACACCAATCCAGTAGCCTATGTCGTTAACTTTTGTATTTTTTTCCTGCCTGTATTTTTTAGTAAGATGCCAGAATACATAACTGTCGTGCCACTCTAGCAGTTTGAAAACCTCATCTGTTACATATAATTGTTCCCAATCATTGACGAAGTTTTGTATTTCAGGGTGTTTCATATTATAACCAACAAAACCACATTCAGGATATTTCCCCCCGTCGTTTAGTTTTGGATTTTCTCTGCCCAGGTATGTTACCATCGAGTCGGCGGGTAACAGTTTTGTAAAGAAGTCCAAGGGCATAGGTCTGAATGTGAATGTATCAGCATCTATCCATACTACATAATCATAGTCCTTTGAATTACGCACACCATTTACAACACAGAATACTTTGTTAGAAAAACGTACTGCGGCCCAAAGGTACGAACCTTTGTTCTTGTCCTTGCCACCTTTTGTTTGTAATTCTACAGGACGCCTCACACCACCGTCGATCTCTTGTAGTTCACCATTTGCTACAGGATCGTCTTTGTGCTTGTTCTTGAATTTAAATAATTCTGGTTCTGCCGAGTTTAGGTCTATCCATGTGATCCTTTCGTGGTCACACTGTGGTTTAGGTTCCTCAGCATATACTACTATGTCAACTTCTTTTGGAAATTGTTCAGCCATGGACTCTATTCCTTTTTTGGCATATAAGTCCCAACTGCCTGGTTTGTATGAGGTGATAACTTTTATTTTCATAATATGGATATTTAATCTATCTATTCATCTTGTATTTTTTAATCCAGTCACTGACCATCCACGCAGGGATCAATGCCTTTCCGGCCTTCTGACTGGCCTTCATTACATCCAGTTTAGAGTTTTCACCTGTCCTGTCTTTGTAAAAATTATTTAATTTGGCACTAGCACTAGTGGTCAGCCAATGACCAACAGGAACAGTCCATCCGGTTTTCATTTTATTGATAATTTCATTTGGTAACTTACCGAGGTACGCTTTCTTAATAAAAGATTTGGTATCACTTTTATCAGGTCCTAGTTTTAGATCAGTGTGCATACTCATACAATATTGCATGAACATTTTAGTGGCTAACGGAAAACGTCCTTCCATACTGTATGCCATTCCGTACTTGTCATTCCTACTGAACATCTCTTCTGGGACTTGTGCAACACAATCCAATGCCATGTATGATCCGATTGGGTCTTCACTATTCCATAATTCTCTAGAGTAGCACTTACGGAATTCATCTATCAGTTTGTCGTCACTTACAGGACTGCTTGTTAATTGCAACGGACGTTTGATTCTGTTTAACCAAAGTTTTAATACGTCGTCCCATGATTCTATTTTACTTTTTCCTATTTGTTTTTCTAACCACGGCTGATTTTTCATTTTCCAATACTTTGGATATCCTGCAAGTATCTCGTCTCCCATATCACCTGCCACAGTTACCACAATATTATTTTGTGATAAAAACTTATTAGTAGAACAGTACATTGACATACTAGGATTATACACAGGTTGTTCCATGTAGTACACGCTATCATCCCAACTATCTATAAATGCTTCCGGAGTTATTACAACTTCTTTATGATTGAAATTGTTTTGCTGTGCAAGTACGTTAGCACAGTTGGCATCACTGTTGTAGTCCTCGTCTGCTTGTACATTAGGTTCCATCCTGTTTGTGAATGTGTTTGCTTCGCCTTTTAATTGTTTTAATTCATAAGCAATCATGCTCGAATCAAGTCCACCACTGAGGAATACACCAATCTTTCTCCTACCAATAGAACACATTTCAACTGTCTTTTTTACTTTTGATCTGAATTCGTCGGCATCGAATTTTTTATTGCTTGTAGGTTTGATATAGACCCTGTGCGTTTGTATAACTTTCTTAATGCCAATGTCGTAAACTATTGTTTCTCCTGCCAGTAATTTTTTTATTCCTGTAAAAAATGTGTTACGTAATGCATTGATACCTGTCCTTGCCATAAAACTAACTGCAAGGTTATCCATAGTTCTGCTGTTAGGAACCTTGTCTAACATGCCTTTTATCTCTGAACCAAAAACTAATCCTTCATTAATCTCTGCGTAGTACACAGGTTTTACACCTGCATGGTCTCTGCTCAGGGTGAGTGTGTTTTTATCAACTTCGTAGTAAGCGAAGCCGTGCATAGAATCTATTTCATCAATGAATGTTAGTCCAAACTTATCCAGACCCCAAGCGAGTAGTTCAGTGTCACAGCCCGAAGTGTCTGTGAAGTCCTCGTGTTTCTCTTTGAGATCGTAGTAATTAAAAATTTCTCCGTTGTAGACAAGTTTGTTTCCTTTGGGTGTGGTCCATGGCTGTGTTGCATCGCCCGGTTCGCCCATTATGCTTAACAAGTTATGACCCAAGGTTATGCTATCGTTATGCCATACACTCGAACCGTCCGGTCCCCTGTGTTTGCAAACTTCTATAAATTGTTTTATAAATTCTGGATTATGTTCGGTTATGCCGTATATGCCACACATTAGTAACCTAATTTTTCTTTGAATCTTTTGAAAACTGTGCCATCTCTTATTTCTTTTTCCGTCCATTGCTTGTATCCAATGTCATGTACCCATTGATCTCTTTCAGGATACTCGGGTGTCTCTATGTTATTAAGATTTTTGTTTGCAACGTCCCAACAAATTGCCAAATCAGATGTGACGAATGTTGGTATTCCTCTTACACAACTATCTATACTAGCAGTGCTATTGTGTGTAATGACTGCATGGCAGTTTGCAATCGCTTCCTGGAAATTAAATCTATAATATTTTTTCTCGTCACCACTAAAGAATTTTTGTCCTATTATAACTTTGCAATCTTCAGGAAACTCTTTGATACGTTCTTCTATGTGTGCCATGTGATTGGGGTGTGGACGTATTAAAAACGGTCTATCTGTTATTGGTCTAATCTTTTCATATACACTGTTAAACCATTCGATAGGATCTAGATTGTTCATGCTCCAGTTGTCTTTTGGTTGCAACACGAACAGTATTGGGTCTTCCTGGTTTGATTTCCTCCATGGTTCGTATTTTATATTCCATAAGTTCTTCATCATCTCCCATCTGTCAGGGGGTGAATTATCGCTTAAAAAGTCACCGTTGTTCATGGGAGAATACAAACTTACACGCCAGTGATGTTTAGCATGTGTGATCGTATTTCCAAAACTTGAAAGTATTCCACCGTCAAATGTAATGATGTGTATGCCTTTTTTCTTGGCACGTTCTACAAGGTCTCTTCTACGCCCCTTTGTGTGGTGCATCTGATTTGATCCACCGTACCCAAACATACAACCTATTTTTGCTGTTGGCTCCATCTCGTTCTCTGTCCAATCCCCTGTCTTGTGTTCGTTAACCATTATAGGATTATCGCCACAGGCTCTTATTCCTTCTGCCATGTGTTGCAGTAGATCATAACTGGCACCACGCCTACGGTCTTTTACTGTTCTTCTGAATATCTCAACGTCCATCTAGTATACTTAATGCCCAACCGTTACGAAACTCGTCCTGAGTGAACTGACCATAAGCGAGGCTGTAGAACACAGGCTCTCTGTCAGCATAAATTGGAGTTTCTATTTTACTAAAATCTGATTCACATATCTGCCCACACGGGTTCTCAAAATTACTGTAGCATGGCACACCGTTGTGCAGTGCCTTTATAGTTATTGAACTGTTGAATGTGACTACTGCATGTACTTGCTCCCACTCGAATGGTTTCTCGGGTTGCTTATTCTCACTAGGACCTGGCAACATCCTTCCTTGCTCGTCTATGTAACTCTTTGGATTGTAGGGTTTTTCTCTTACTATAATTTCTCTGTCTGTATTTTGTTTCAGTATTGCTACAGTTTCTTCTAACCAGTTAGGTGCATTGAAGTGTAGAGCCATGCTGTGGCTAGGTGGTACCACTAAAACATATTTTCCGTTTTTGTGATAAGGCTTTATTACATCACCTTTGTAATATTTTTTGTATCGATCATCGGGTCTCGTCTCATGTGTTGTCTTGACGTGTTCGTTCTTCACACATCTCATCCAATAAGGCGTTCCCCTGCTCTCTCCCCAGTAAGGTCTGTCTATGTAGTAAAAATCTTTTTTATTTTCTTTTGCCCAGTTGTAAACTATGTTAGTTCCTCGCAGAACTCCCATGAATGCAACCTTCTTGCAGTCTTCATTCATAGCGTTTTGGTAATTTACGATCTTTCCTGCAGATCCTCTAGCAATTGATTCAATATATTTTTCAGTGTTGGCTCTTTCTGTGCGTATACAATAAAACATAATCGTAAATAGTTATCGATGAGAAACTTGGTTATTCAGTATTATATAGACATTCAAAAATATTCGCAACCGGAGTTTAATAATCTTAAACCAAGCCCGATGGAAGAATACAGCAGGCACAGTTTTAAACTGTATTGTGAAAAGTTTGGTTTAGAGTATTTGCGAGTTACCGAACCAAAGTTAGGATTTAAACACCCCACATGGGAAAGATTTGATTTGTGGACAGACAGAACATGGTGGGATAACTATGATCAAGTGATGTATGTAGATAGTGATGTAATTGCTTTACCACATGCTCCAAATATATTTGAACAGTATCCAGACATAGACAATAGATTAAAGACAGCGTACTATCCAAAGTTTAGAACTGCCGGACCAGAGGGAGCCAAACTCAATCAAAGAGTCAACCCACTTGCTGACAACTACACCGGACAACAGATCAGTAGCAGATTTGTACAGCCGGGTGTGATGGTTTTGAATAAAGAAAATACAGAATTTATGTTACCGTGGATAGAGAAGTACAAAGACATAAAAGACAATAGGGTCGACGACGGAATGTTTTTGAATTCCTGCATTGTAGATAGTAAAGTGCCGTTGCTGGACATGGATAGAAAATTTAATCACAAGAACAATGGTGAAAATTATGATTACGATAATGTTTATTTTCTACACTGTGCGGGTGGAAAAAAACATAAGAAGCAGGTTAAAATATGGCCCAAGTTGAAAAGAATGTTTCCAGAAGTACAAGCCGATATGTCAGGCTTAATCGAGTAATTGTATTAGTTTAGGCACATCTAATTTAAGATCCACCATATCTTTTGCTTTTTTATTTTTTGGCTTTTCTCCTTTTATAGGCACGGTGTCACATAATATTACTGTATGCTTCAATCCTAGATGCCGCGATAACACTGGATATACTTTTTTCCCAAAGAATGCTTCGTGTGTAAGTTCAAATACCTTTGTACCTTCCTCACACCATAATAGATTAGTTAATCCCGCTCCGTGTGGTGATACAATATGCGTTGCTTCGGCAAACGTCTGTACTTGATCCTTGATAGATAATGTATCTAGATCGATCGTTTCCCATCCTTTGAGTGCCATGACCATTTGCTCTTGATTTTGTATATTTCTGTTCTGTGCGTTCTCTCTTGTGATAATAATCTTCCTGTGCGGTTTAGTATTTTTTTCTTTTACTGTGTTTGCTAGATGTCTTATCCACGGCGGCATGTGTGGAGTTAGAATTCCGTCCTGATAATTACTCAATGAGGGGACAATCAAATGATTAAATCTCCAAGTTTCATCCTTTGGCATCACAATATAATTCAACGTAGGGAAAAACTCTTTACATATCTTGTCAAAATATTTGCTTGGATTAGACAACACAAAAACATATTTTTCAAAATTGGTGCTCCATCGTTTTTCGAGCAGTCTAAATTTAGACACAATGTCTATCCAAATGTGCCATGGATTTTCAGTACTGTACTCGTCTATAGGTAACCAGACATACTTCCAAGTGCCGTGAAATTGTTGTTTGATCGGAGGCATGGTAATATCAACTTTGTCACCCCATTTTGAGAATATGTTGTGTATTTTATGTGGCTTGTCTCTGTATTTTGATATCAACGACCATGCATGGTTTGTAATAATTTTTTTGTCTTCGGTCACAAGGACGGGTAATGAATTTACACAACAATTGGAAAAGTCAGAGATAAATGTTGGTAAACTTGAATATGTATTTTTGATGTTGTACAAATTCCAATTGATACTGAACTGGTACCCTTGATCGATAATTCCAAATTGCTCTGTGAAATACTTGATATCATTAATGTTTTGAACTGTTTGCATTTATAATAATTATACTGTAGTATATTACTCTATGTCAAAATTATTTTCAAATGGTTGTAGTTTTCTTACACCACGCCTAAAACACGGTGTGAACACGTATGTGACCAAATATCTTGCTGAGCAGTACGGAATAGAGTTAGAAAATCTTGCCATGGGAGGTAGAGGAAATACTAGGATTAGTTTTTCTACCAAAGTTTGGTGTGAACAGAACAAAGACAAAGACATTTTTGCTGTGATAGGCTGGTCCAGTGCTGTCAGGAACGATTACATAACAGACGATGGATGGAAGAAAGATCGCATACCCGGCACAGAGCTCACATGGAGAACCTGGAAGACATTAGACAATGTAAGTTTCATACGTAAAAGGAAGGGCTGGGATATAGAAAACAACCTTACTATGAATTTCCTTGATAATGTTTTTGATTTACAGAATTACTTTGAACGTAAGAGAATACCTTATGTGATGTATAACTCTTTGCCAAATCATTTTGGTAACGGCACAGAAGACTTTAATGTTATTAGAAATGCAATTAACATGGACAGATTTTTTAGTCCAACAGTAAGTCACTTTGAATTCGTTACAGACAAAAATTTAATAGTAAGTCCTAGCAATCCACATCCGTCAGCAGAAGGTCACGAGCAGTGGGCAAAACAGTTAAAGGAATTTATAGATGCTAACAATTTACGCACCATTTAATAATAAAAATAGTAAGGCCTGGGAAGTGTTTAACGGTATTGAAAAGTCGTGGCCAGACCAAATAACAAAGTTAGATAATGCTGTGGAAACAGAGCCAGTAAGTAACAGTATGTTTTGGGGATTCGTTGGCAATAACAGAGAGATGGTTAAGAAGTTAGAAGCACGTAATCACAATTACTGGTTCACTGATACACCATACTTTGGTAGGTTTGATAATAATGATCTTAGACCAGACAATCATTATTGGCGTGTGTGCAAGAATTCCATACACGTGCCGTATATCAAAAATTGTAAGGCAGACAGGTTTGAGAAGTTTGGAATGAAAATTAAGGCGCCAAACTTTGCCGGCAAGTACATATTAGTTTGTCCTAGTTCTACAGGTATACACAACTATCTAGGCAGACCAAATTGGACTAAAGAGATAATAGAAAAGATCAAGAGATACACCGACAGACCTATCAAACTTCGACACAAGCCCAGGGGCAGAGGCACGTCAGGACCAAGCGAGGCAAAAGTACCACTATCTGAGGATTTAAAAGAGGCATGGTGTATTGTAACAAGTTGTTCTATATCGGCGGTGGAAGCCATGTGTGAAGGCATACCTGTTTTTTGCGATGATAAAAGTTTTGCTGTAGACGTTGGCAATGTCGAATTATCCGATATAGAAGATCCATATTACGGTGGCCCTGAGCCATGGTTGTACAGTTTAGCATATCAACAGTTCACACCAGAAGAATTTACAAATGGAACTGCTGTTGAAATTTTAATGGACAAAGGAATATTATAATGCCAAAATTAAAAAGTTATGACACAGATAGTTTTAGTTTTCCTATAGATAATAAAACAATAAAATTTGCCAATGTAAAAGGACAAAAAACGTACATCAAAAACAGAATGGATAGGATCATGTCTAAGGAGCCGGAAACAATTAACTGGATCAATTCTTTTGAAAAGGACAGTGTGTTTTTTGATGTTGGTGCGAACATAGGTATCTACACTTTGTATAGTGCTGTGATGCGTGAGAATACTGTTTATTCTTTTGAGCCGCATTCTGCAAGTTACAAAAATTTACTAGACAGTATTAATTTGAATAAACTCGACAAGTGTCAGGCCTACTGCGTTGCATTGAGTAATCAAATATCACTGAGTACTATCAATGTAAAAAATATGCATGAAGGGGTGGCTGATAATAAGGTAGGACAGCGTGGAGACTACTACCACGGATGTACAGAAATGCATTTAGACTATTTGGTAGGAAAAGGTATATTGCCACAACCAAACTATATCAAAATAGATGTCGACGGATTTGAAGATAGGGTGCTCAAAGGTTCTTTTTCAACACTGCAGAAATGTAAAAGTTTTTTAGTAGAAATTGATAATAAACACATAGGTTATTTGCAAAGGCTCAAGGATCTAGGACTTACATTGAAGTCGCAACACAAACGTAATGAAGAAGAATTTAACTATATTTTTGCCAATGACTAAAAATTTAATTGTTCAGTTTTTTGTATCAGTAGAAAAATATTCAGATCCTACATACAATCAAATAGGGATCAACGAGGAACTTTACAAGTACAGCACAATATCTGTTGAGCAATATGCAAAAAGAATTGGTGTTGATTACAAATTAATTACTGAACCAAAAATAAACTGGGTACATCCAACATTCGAAAGATTCGATCTTTTCTTTAACGACAAATGGTGGAAACAGTACGACAATATACTGTATCTTGATACTGATGTAATTGCATGGCCTACTGCACCAAATGTGTTTACAGAGTATCCATCCACGCACTCATTCAAACCTGTATTTGATAGAATAGCGAGGAAGAATACATTAGAATATCACAAACAGAGGGCAAACGGAACATGTTTAGAAAAGTTTGATGCAAGTATGTTACAGAAGAATAGATTTAACGCAGGTGTTTTTATGCTGAATAGACACTGCGTAGATATGATGAAATCCTTCCTTGATTACAAAAATATCAAAGGAGATGACAACGAACAATTAATCTATGCGATGCTCGAGTCAGGTGTCGAAGTCGATCAAATGGATTGGAAATATAACAAGAAAAATGGAACCGAATGTTACTTTGGACATGCGGCAGGCCAACAAAAATTCCGTCCAAAATACAACATGTTAGAAAAAGCAAAAGAGATTTTTGATCATTCACTGTAGAAACACTTATTCTCTCTATATTTCATAATAAAAAGATTAAAGGTAATACGATTTGTAGTTTGATTACTTTCGTAACTGTGCCATGTTTTATCCTGTGTACCACAAAATATAAATGTTGAATTTGGTTTCCATTCTGCTTCTTTTACAAAAGCATCTTCGTTTTGTTGTGTATACATTTTAGTACCGATATTTTGTTTTGGAGAAATGTATGTAACAGAACTCCAAGTCTTCTCTAACCCTTCTTGATGTATATAGAACTTGTATGGTAACGGTGGAGTGATGCTGATATGGGCATTTATTCCTAGTTTACTGTATTGTCTATGTGTAGGATACATTTCGTGTAATTCTTTTAGATTGGTAAAGATGTTCTGGCATATATCCAATGTTTCATCATAAAAATCTATTCCGTAGTCTCTATAGTCTGATGGGTGTATGTGTATTAACTTATCTGTCTTAATATGCAATAACTTTGACAGACTTGCATTTGTTAGTTTTTCAAAAGTCTTATCGTCAAATGTGTCGTGCAGTATTTGATGAGGCCATGGATCTAGTAAGGCCTTAGTCTCTAGGCATTTATCTACAAATCGTTTTCCTTGACTCACTCTATTTCCTCTATTGGCACTGTGCATAGTTTTTCTAATATCACACCTCCGTTTACATTTATATAGTCGGTGCTGTTCCATTGATCACATAAAACTTGATACCAACCCCATTCCATTCCGATAAGTTTTCTGTCTTTGTATAATTTGTTTGCATTGACACACTTGTCTCGTGGATGAAAAATCATGTTGTCCCAAATATTATAATAACATCTCGGTCTGCTTTTGTGTTTGTGTTCTTCAATAGTAGACGGCGGTTTTGGCAATTCCCAACTTTTCTTTTCACTTGCAAAGTTTCCAAACCCGATTACTGTTCCTTGCTGGGCTAGTTTGATGTATTTTGAAAAATTTACCTCAGATGAAATAATTGTATCATATCTTAATCTTATTATTGTTTTGTATTGAGGCGGTATAGATTCGACTAAAGCACAGTGTCCTAATATTTGTGTGGCACTTGTCAGTGTTTGTTTCTCTCTAGAATGACGTTTTATTTTTCCGTGTCCTTTTACTAAATTAAGGAACATGCCGCAAGGGGGTGGATTAACATCCAGCATTGGGTGATAGTTAAAAATTGGTTCGTCGAATGTATATAGAGGCTCCACATCTGGTAGTGCTCTGCCATTCCATGTCTGGAAAAATATAGGATAAGGAAATATCGATTTTATCCTATCGATGATAATTTTGTAATTTTTATCTATAATACCGGATACACAGATAGCAATCATTATGCACTAAAAAGATTTATTAATTCCTTTTTCCAATCGTCAGCATACTCACAATCTCTGTAGCCATCGAACCATGGACCACCTTCTGTGTAGTGTAGTATCTTGGGCGTGCCGTCTCTTGGTTCTTTGTACCAATCAACTAGCCAGTTGTATTCTAGTGGCAAGGATCCTATTTCGTTATCCTCTAGCCAACTGAATCTATGCAAGAACTTTGGTGACTCTTTGTTTAAAAGTTCCGGAGTGAGTATCTTGTTTTTAGGATGTTCACAGTTCCATAGTACCATACTAGACCAGTTCTTTCTAGGATAGGAAGTTTGTACTTGTCCATCCATTTTTGTAGTCTCTTTGGGAGTATAATCATGTTGTACTACAACAACCGCTTTAGACGGATCACAATATTTTATAAGTTCATGACTAGGTATTTTCCAAAGAAAATCACAATCACAAAAAACTGCCCACCCTTTAAAATCATTCATGTAAGGTACAAAGAATCTAGTGAATGTAAATTCTGTTGATGCCAACTTATCCACTGGTCTAGTATAAAGACCCTGGTCTCGCATTTGTTTTTGTTTAAGGGGAATAACTTCTGCCGACGGATCTCTACGCCTGATGCTGTGTTCACACACTTGGTATGCTATGTCTTCTCTACTATCGTGTCCTACGTAAATTTTCATTTTCTTCCTGATAATATTTGATGTATTTGTTTCCAATTACTTACACGGATAACATCGGGATGATTAAAGTCTTGATTGTATGGATGGTCTATTAATATAGGCTTTAAACCGTATTTGAGCCCGGCTATAGCGTTCTTTGGCTTGTCCTCGACCCAATATAGCCCAGTGTCATGAAACTCTGCTAATGCACTGTCCTTGTCAGCACCTGTGCCTAGTATATGGTAATTTGTGAATACATGATCGCCGAACAGTTCTCCCATTCTTCTCTTACGTAATTTTTGTGCTGGTATGTCTGATGTCTGAGATGTTATAGGAATGAATGTCCACCCTTCTGCACACATTAACTTGACCCATGTCTGTGCCTCCAACATAGGTGTTTGTGTTCCCATCCAAGCACTCCTATTGAATTCTCTGATCAGTTTTCTTATCTCGTCTTTCGTAATCCCAAAACGATCAGCCATCTCGTATGTGTTCTGTTTGTCTGGAAGCAATCTGTGAGGATGATATCTTGCACCACGCTCGTCAAACAGTGTTCTTTGTAGCATCCATTTGGTGAAATGGTGTTCCCATTCCAAAAGTACACCGTCTACGTCTGTGAGTATTATTCTATTTGATGTCTGCATCTTCCATTCCTGCGACTCTCAGTTTAACAATGTTTGTAATCTGCCATTGTTTCTGGTCAAGTCCCTTGGTGATGCCTAGCCATTGATTCCTTATCAATGCAAAGTCGTTGATTATTTTATCCATGTCTACGACATCATCCTCGCCGTCTACATACTTCTCTGCGTCTCTGCTTGATAATGCTCTGTTATAATTTTCTAAATATTTTCTAAAGGTCTTTGATCTTAACCTTCGTAATTCTATGTTTAAGTATTCTAGGATTGCTTCTAATTGCTGTAGTTGACTAAATCTTTCTTCTACTATACCAGGTAGAGATGCACTAGCTCTTTCCAAGTTACCATATATCTTGCACTGCTTCCTTGCGTCAAGTAGTTCCTTATCAAAGTATGCTACGCAGTCTGGTATCTTGTCTAGGTTTCTACTTACTTCGTTGTACCAGTTTATCATTCATCGGCATCGCCGTAGCCCATATCATCGGATTCGTCATCCTCGAACACAGTAGCAACGGCTTCCTCTAGTTTTGGGTCAAGCTCTGCAGATCCTTTAAGTACGTCATGCTCTACACCTATGTCTTCTAGACTCTTAATAAAGTCGATAGCACAGTCTAGTTTCTGTCTTTCAGGAACATAATGTATAATGGAGTTCCATAGTCGTTCAATATCGGCGTGATCAAAGTCTATCATTATTTTTCTTTTTTAGTTTTTGTTTTAGGTGTTACGTCAACTTCGATAGGAGCATCAGTATCTTCTTTTTCAGCCAAGTCTGTATTCTCTTCAAAGTCTGCCATTAGCATATCTAATTTATCACCTATCCACTGTTTTCTAAAGTCGATGTGTTCTTTACCTGCTTTATCGATATATTTTAGTCTGTTTCCTTGTTGCACTAGCACACCTTTCTTCTCAAATAGATCAACTAGTCCACTGTATGGATTCATTCCTGTTTCATAGGGGATCTTAACTTGCACAGATTCAAAAGGTTTAGAGTATCTTGTTTTCATAACTTTACAAGCGGCTCTTATACCTCTTACATCAGTAACTTTGTTACCGTCTAGATCTTCTTTTAATTTAAGTTTCTTCATTGCAATAACAATCGAACTTGCATAGATAAATCCTTGTCCGCCCGATATCTTATCATCTGGATCAAACATGTCCTGTGATGCGTAAGTGTGATTGGTTGCTATAAGCCCTACGTTCCACGAACCAAACATATTAACACAGTTTCTCACAAGAGCTGTCAATGCCTTGGGTTTTCTACCTAGGTCACCTTTCATGTCTCCTGCTTCAAACTGATTGACGTCAGTTGGTGTAAGCATCATGCCTAAACTGTCTATAACAAATAGCACTTTAGGTGCACCTTCCTTGTTATCTGCATGTTGCTCTTTGTAACCTTTCATAAACTCTGAAATAGTTTTCGCTACGTCATCGATCATCGATACACTTAATTTTAAAAGTTTATCTTCTGATGTGTCCACTTTCAATGCTTGTAACCATTTTTCATCTAGTGCATTCTCTGTGTCAATCAATATGACAAAGATGCCTTGGTCTTGTGCATTCTTAATAATATTTCCTGATGCTATGTAACTCTTACCTGCTCCTGATTCTCCTGCAAGTACAGTTACCTTACCTAGTGGAATTCCTTTATTAAAATCCCCAGTCATTAAATAATTTAATGCGTAATTTCCTGTGCTGATCCAATCTGTGGGATCGCTAAATCCTATACCTAACCCTTGTATAGATTTTGTAATACTCTTTCTAAACTTTGTTGCGTCAAATACTTTTGTCATAATTTTATCCTTTGTGTCATCTATAGTAGCATACCTAGGCCCTAACGTCAAGATCAGGGCCTTGGTAAAATGTCAGATTATTTTGCTTGTCTTGATCTAATCAACTTCAAGATGTCTTCTGCTCTTTTGGCACTGTCGCCTGCCGGAGCCGCCGTTGCCGGAGCCGCCTCAGGTTGTGGTGCTGGTGCAGTTGCAGTAACCGGAGCCGCTGTAGGAGCCGCTTCTGCCACTGGTGTTGCCGCTGGAGCCGATGCTGTTGGTACTGCTACCTGTGGTTTACCTTGGTAAGCCATTCCTGCAGGTCTGAAGTACTGTCCATACTGCTCAAGATCATAAGCCTCACCTTCTACAGATTTCGCAAATAATTCTGCAATTATTTTAATTTCTGCTTCTGTTGGTTCTTTTGGTCTGAAGTCGCCTAGGTTATGTAACCCGTGTGTTTCGATTGCGGCTCTCTCTGCCTCGTCTAATGCACGTTCTCTTCTTGACCATTTTGATGTTGAGTAATCAGCATAACCACCTTTAGTAGTTTTGTTAATTCTAAAGTCAACACCTTTAACTAGATCAGTAGGCATTTCTTCCATCTCTGGATCCATCAATGCACTTCTAATGATGTTAAAGATCTGAGGTCCAATTATAAATCTTCTGATTGGATTCTCAGGTGTTGAGTCCTCTGCTAGTGGATTTGTTGTAACAAAACCTTGGAAAATATAACTTTTCTTTTTCCAATATTTTCTGCCCATGTCTTCCATGCTCTTGTCTTTGAACCATGGTCTAACTTCCGTTAGTACTGGACAAGTCTTGCCGTACATCTCCATACAAGGTACTTGTACTTGCACTGGTCTAGAATCAGTTTGACCTTTGATACCTGCAAAAGGTAATTTGATCATGTTTCTTTCAGTCCAGAAGAAAGTATTATTTGTATCCTTATCTGGTAAGAACCTAACGACTGCTTCTGAGCCTTCTGCTATATTCCAGTGTGGGTAGATGGCGTTGTCTCCGCCTGTGTTTGAAGTGGAGCGATTCACTTCTTGAGATTTTAACTTCGCTCTTATTTCAGCCAATGATGCCATAATGTAAGCCTCCTTTATTGTGCCTATGTTTGTTTTACTTTGCCTAAATGTATATTAGACATATAGTACATAATATACAACTATATTTATCTAATGTCTACTACTATTATTGGTAATATTATAGTTTTAAAGGTATAAAGTGATTTACTTCTAAAGGATCGTCAACAGACTCTATTGGTATAATATCAAATGCAATAGTTATCCTAGGTCTACCTTCTTCGTTCCATGCAGAACTTCTGTGCCTGTCGTTATCACTTTTGCCCACGATTAACAAACCCTCTTCACTGTTTACTTTTACAATTTGTTCTACACCTGGGATTTCGTATTCAGTATAACTATCTCCAACTTGAACACAGTAAAAACCGTGCCATACTTTTTTGTCTGCAGGCCAGTGTTTATGCCAATCGACTTTCTCTCCTTTTCTAAAAACATTAAGCCATGATTTAATTACATAGGCTCTATCTTCTAGCAACGGTGATACATTCTTTACTATTTCGTGGTACAGTGTGGATACTTGTTTGTTAGGAAATGTTAAAAAATTATATTTTTTATGTTTAGCAGTTGTAAAGGTACCATACCAATTGGTATTTTCTAAAGGTGTTAAGGTCTTCTTTAATAATTTTTCTACTTCTAAACTGTATGAAACAAGTTGTTTATTGTCTATAGAATTTAACTTTACCGAATAAAGATAATCTTCACTATGGACTTGCATAGTTGTATATATAGAGGGTTATTAGATGTTAGCCAGAGTCTTGATTCTGTCTAGTTCAGTATTGATCTTTTCTGCTTCTTCCTGATCTTTTGCTATCTCTTGCTCTTTGTCATCCGCTTCGTCATCTGGATCTCTGATAACCATGTCTGGAGCATTGTCTTCCGGTGTGAAGAATTCTTCAAGTTGTAGGCCTGCCATCTCTATGGCATCTTTCAGCGTGTACTCATCGTCACCTACTTTAAATTTGTCGCCTGCCTTCATTCCTGCCGCTTTGGCTTTCTGCACTGCTTGTGCGAATTGATTGCCTTCTGCCGCAACTGGCTCTTTCATTAATTCTTTTTTTCTCTTAAGAATTGCATCAGTTGATTCTGGGTCGTTCAATTTTGGATTTGCTTGTAAATCTTGTAATGCTTTTAATTTTTCTCTTCTGTCTTCTTCGTCTCTAGGTGCTGTTGCATATTCGTTTACAGTCTCATCAACCCAACTTTCAAACGCTTCTGTCTCTTTTGCTTTGCCTTTTAAATCTT
>JACLAB010001269.1_pt1 | contig 43479 bp, 58 predicted proteins | sample 8027921 | NCBI WGS metagenome assembly JACLAB01 (sample SAMN15725117, study PRJNA655200) | protist metagenome | isolation source: fluorescence activated cell sorting (FACS) single amplified genomes of... | place: USA: West Boothbay Harbor, Gulf of Maine | collected 2000-07-19 | reverse complement strand
ATGCCGTGCCGATCGTAATGTAGTGCGGCACTATACTGGTGCGCAGACCTAAAAATATCAAACTTGACTATATTAGGACAGATATAGATCAAAGAAGTGGTTGGTGATTGGAAAATTGCCCCAATGGTCTCTCGGGCCAGTAAAGTTTACTGTTGTCGAGAGGTGCCGAAATCAGTCATATCTGCTTGGTTGTTTTTGTGTGTGTTTTGTGATGCTACAATTATTTAATTACATTAAATGACGGGTTCTTCTCACTTTTCTCAAAGATATATCGTGAGCGCACTACAAGAGAGTCTTTGTGACGTTCTTGAAGCTGAAGCCCCGGAACATGCGGTCCCTGTCGGACGTGATCGGCGGCTGCTGCAGGGCCACGGCGCGCTCCTCGATCGTGTGCTTGTTGAAGTCAGCAGGCTCGAACCTCTGCTTTTTTTGGTGATCTGACCTGTTTATAGGCGCATTCATAGTCTTTGTTTTATGGATGGATGGATGGATGGATGGATGGAGTAAATGTGCAAATGTAGAGCGAGCGAGCCAGCCAGCCCATGAGTTTGCTCTCCTACTTACCTGGCTCTCGACGCTGTCCCAGTCGAAGGAGCTCAGCGCGAACCAAGGGTGGGTCTGTGGTTGATGGCAGTGATCAATGTTTAGGGTTAATTTATCGTAAGTATGATGGTTGTACTGCGTGTTCATGATAATCAGGTATATGATAAAACTAGATAAGAACTTTCTTATGAATCATTCAGCGTTGAATAAAACACCGATGCTATAGAGATAGAGCCCTCGAAAAGTATGACCACCGCTAGCATACTTGCCCGGATTTCGTCTATCCCCTTGACTCCCAGGCGACGGGATGGGTCGAAGTCCAGCAACTGTACATAGGCATGAGTAAATTTGGATGTTTTGATGAGTAAGGGTTAGTGTTACTTGATATGATAATTCTACTGTGTGTCCATGATGACCATGATACATATACATGCACACGCGCATACGCATATATTCACATACCTGGGATATCAAGTCTTTGCAGTCTAGGCTTAAATGGGAAGCGTGCTCTAGCAACTCCAGAGGAGGGCCCGTGCGCACGTGCGACGATGACACTGGGAATCCGCCGATATTATGAGGGTTCAGAGGAGAGTGGCTGCCAATGCCATTGTGAATTCCGTTGTTATTGCTAAACCCATCGCTATACCCGTTATCGTGTCCAGTGTTCTGCCCGCTGAGTCCCTTTATCTGGGACACACCTTTCATGACAGACTTACCGTACCCGCCCTTGTTCGCCGGCCGGGTGTTGATACTGTGACTATTGTTAATAAGACTGGCGCTTGCGATGGCCTGGCCTTGGTTCCAGCCTCCAAGTTTGTTGGCGTTGGTATTGCTGCTGCTGCTGCTGCTGCTCATGCTAAATGGTTTGTTGAAGGCCAGGATGGGTAGCTGACTGCTGCCGCTGTGCATCTTGCCTGACACCCCTCCTCCATTCTCCTTCTCGTTTGAGTACCCGGAGGAGGCCTGATCAATCAGCCCTCTGTCATTCCGCGCTTCTTGCTTCTGGGTGCGGTAAAATGGATGAATAATGAATGATCCAGAATCATAGTGAGATGTACCTCTGTGAGTATGATGGTTGAGTGCAATGGCCGTGATATAGCCCTCTAGCGGTGAAGTATGGACTCACCTGGGTGGCTCTTTTGATCCCAATGCCACCTTGAATGCCTATGCCTCCTGCTGCCCCTGTAGAGTAATCATGGATAAAATGTAGTCAGGGGTGAGGTACACGTATAATGGTTGTGAGTTTTAGTCTTGAAAGGCACATGGCCGCCTCCTCCCACCTCACCGACCTGTGCAGTGGGTACGGATGGCGCTACCAGAGTAAGGTCGCTGCCCTGTGCACAGTTCGTGCAGAGTGATGCCGACGCTGAAGTAGTCCGCCGCACGGCCATGGATGTGCTTTTTGAAGTACCTGCTTGTGTGTTCAAGGGGGACGCTTAGTGCCATGTTGCTATTGGATGCTCACGATAACACAGGACGAAACAGAGTAGACTTATATCCTTCTTAAGTCCTGTCTCTCAAATTGTCGTACACTTCAGGCGCCATATACCCGTGGGTGCCGCTGGTAGACCTTAATGGATGAAAATGTAAAAAGTGATGTGAGTATGATCAGTGAATGACATAGACATGGTGTGGAGATAGCACCATCATGCGTATAGACCTACCGACAGCCCTCCATAAGGTGGTGGCTCGTAAAGTACTTGGATATACCGAAGTCGGTCAACCGCAAGTAGCCTGTGTCCGTCAACAATAAGTTCTCCGGCTTGAGATCCCGGTGCAGAATGAAGTTGGAGTGGCAGCAGTCGATAGCCATGAACGCCTGGGCTATAAAAAACCTCGCCACCTTCTCTGAGTATCTTTGGGGTTGGCGCCGAGGGGGTTGGAGGATTAGCATTACATTATGGTGAAAACACAAAGGAGCACACGTTGGTATGAGATATAGTCAATAACCTTCTCCATTAGACATTCCAATTCTCATCAGGTAGGTATGAGGCTCTCGCTCACCCATGCGTGCACCATCCGCCTCGCACGAACCTTGTACCAGGCTGAAGCTTGAGGTTGAATCGAAGATCACCACCAGCACAGTACTCGAAGCACATGTATAGGTGACGCGAATCCTGCCAGGCGTGTAGCAGCTCGCTAATGAAGGACGTCTTCTTCGTTCTCTCTCTCTGCCCCCTGTCTCCATCATTTCTATCAGATGGGGAGAACCGATCGGAGGGACCTGTAGGCCGATAGTGCGTGATGAATGGGCAGTTGTAGATACGAAGGTTGTGTTGTATATCAATGATAATTAGCTTTGTGATAGAGATACAGTAGACCTTTTACATGAACATGGTTCTATACAAATGGTTCACGTGAAGCATTCAGTATTGAATACGATGCTGAGGGTATAGAGATAAAGCCCTCATAGCAAAGCTCACCTATATGCAGCACGTACCAGTAGTGTCTCTGCTGCTGCCACTACAGGTGCTGTTGGGATCAAATGCGTCTTGAGAGAGTTTCTTCAGGCACTGTAGTTCATTGAATACGCTGGCCACGGGGCTGACATTCGGACGTGCGCGGGCGATCACACTTCGCTTGCTGATGGTCTTGACGGCGTACCTGTGACGTGCAATAGTGATTTCAGGGGTTACTGTGATCAGGATGGTTGTATTGCACGTTCATGATAATCGCACGTGATAGAACTATATCAGGCCTTTCACATTAATCATCCAGTAAGTAATGAAATACTGTGATGTAGAGATATACCCCTCCACAGATCATGCCTACGCGTACATCTTGTGGCGCTCCTCATAGGTAGGGCACTGCTTCATTACTAGCTGCACGATGCCGAAGCCGCCTACGCCGATGGTCAACGCGTCACACATCGTGAAGTGTGAGGCGTCCACCTGTGTATGATATGCATGAATATGATAAGAGGAAGAACAGAATGGAGAAGGATGAAATAGGAATGAACAGAGGGGTGGTTAATAAGGATTGGTGCTGCATAGTACATTTTTATAGAGTCATTGCAGTGAAATGAAATATGAAGAAGCATCGACTTCTCACCTCATTAGGATTGGGCGGGGACTCGCCTGAATGAAGGCATTCCGCTATAGAAGCAGTGGTGCATATGCCGATGCCCGGCATGGACTCTTTGTCCAGATTCATAAGTATGCCGTTGCTGTTGTTATATGGATCATCGCCATCTTTCGTGTCCATATTTGAACATAAAGGGACGTGCTGAATATGCTTCATGAATTTCCAGTTTATTGAACTACCAATAGACATGCACAAACCCATTTTACTGGTTCATATAAGAAATGAACCGATTAATCAGATAATTAGAATGCAATGAGATTGACAAGATTTAAAGAAAAATTATACGAAATGCCCTAAATACACTTTGAAGATTGCAAGAGCATTTTTCACAGAACGTACACTGTATATAATCTCCGCACGTCCTCAAATCTGGAGACTCTTTACGCCACGGAACAAACTTCGATCTTTATAAGAAGTCATCTGCTGGTTAATGCAGTGTTCTGAGAATTAAAATTAGATCTTGAAAGGTTTTTGATCATCTGGAAGAATCTTTCGAAGCTTAGAGCAAAATGAGTTCAAGTCGAAGCTCTACTACGCCTCTCTTATGCGATCCTCGGCCTCAAAGAGACGTTCCTGGATTTGAGGGTGCTCTAACTTGCTGCAGTGACTGGCCTCAGAAAAAGAAGGGTGTGCCTCCTAACGCTCAGAGCACCATCTTTAATCCTCTGATCGCATGTGTTATTGGGCCCATTGAGGGATACTACACTGCAGAACAACTGGCTTTCGCCTTCGAATGGTGGACTGCCGCACTACCAGCGTGGCCGCGCTGGGTGCAGAGTCTGCGTGAAGCGGGGGCGATGAGCTGGCGCGACCGCCTCATAAAATATGCAAAAGGCAACCCCAATCCCCTTATCCACAAAGCCAAAAAGGGGGACAATGTAGGCTCTATTCCTCACTTTAAAGGTAAAATGCAAGGAGATGTGCTGGAGCTCGCGCCCATGATAGCTGTCGAGGTTTATGCATGTGTTGCCTGTTTATACTCTACAGCCGCGTTGGATAATACGGAGGCAATTAATCAGAAAGATAAGAAGGAGAGTCTAACACTATCTGAAGAGTCGTCTGAGAAGGCGTCTGAAAAGCTCAATGGTGGTGGTATTAATTATAGTGACAATGATAATAATGGGTCTTTGCAGAGTAGATGTATTGCCCATATAAACCGCTGTGACAGGCACGAATTTTCATCTTCAGATGAATTTACAGATTTCACTCACGAGGTGTGCAGCGCGTGGATAGAGCATGTCCGGATCGAGTTCCCTTCTGCTGCTGATGGGTCAGGATCAATACCCGCAGCTGAGTGGCTGGCGTGGCTACAACAAACGTCCGCTTCCTCCTCTTCGTCATCGTCTAAGCGGTGTGTGGTCGACCTCTCGCACCTGTATTCCATCACAGACTGTACGGAGGATAACAGAGAAACAAAAGAAAAGGATGGTGAGGATGATACAGAGGATGTAAAGGGAAGAAGACGAGAGTTTCTTTCACTGTCTCACTGCCTGTACTACCTCCTGCGCAGCAGTCCAACCAACCGAGATGTGCTTCTGAAGGCGCATACACCGCACGTCATTGGAGTCTTCATCGCTTGTGCGCAAACCCTGCGGAGGATGCTCGAAGATAGTGTGGTGGCTTGGAGTGATTTCATGCTGCTGAGCACGCCTAGTGCAGAGAGCACACTAAGAAATGAGCATAATGGTACACTATGCAGCCACACCCACTTCTCGCTATCCGCACTCCTGGCCGTGCTGCAGATTTGCCGCTATGATGATAATCAAGACGGTAATGACACTGATAATGATATTATAAATTTCAAGGAGGGCCCAGCTTGGAGCGTAAAAATGTGCGAGGATCTGGGGCTAGATCTGCTCATGCGCAGCCGCAGCAATGGTAGCAATGGCAGTGCTGGAAGTAATAGCGCAGACAGAGCTATGGATGGTATGAGTGTTAATAGAGTGAATATTCGGAAGGAGGGGATAGCAATAACACTACTTCTTCAGACCTCGAAAAGACTATCCAAAGCGCCGCCACATCCCACATCTCCCATATCCCAGTACGCCCGTGCCCTGTCCTCCAACGGGCTTGTGAGTTCTTGTCTGAACATACTACGCAAGCTGTCTTATCTTAGCAAGACGCTCCTGCCTGCCACTAGTAATGCCACGATCATTGCCACTGGTGATTCTGGTAGTGGTAGTAATGAAGGCAGCCATGATAATGGCGAAATTGTCTCTTTGTGGACGTTGTGCCAGATAGTTCAGGTCGCTGCCTTGGAGTGCATATATGGCCTGGCATTGAGCCCACCTACTCGTAACCTTAATACAGGTAAATCAGGGATAAGAGACGTGGGAGCAGAGACCCTAGCGAGCTATGAATTCAGCGGTGGGGCTTCTGTACTGGGTGCGTTGGTGAACATTACGCATGCAGCGGATGCTTCGGGAAGTGACAGTTACGCTTATACTTCAGGGGTGTACACTCAGATCCTGCAGTTCGGATGCGCGTACGTGGCGCTCTGTCTGAACAGACGGCTTCTGCTATTGGGGGCCTCCCATATGGGGGTGGACGAACTTGCAGCCGATAATAACGATGAATACAATGGCGCAAATGGGGATAGAGGGGGTTCGAATGCGGTTGATGTGGGCAATGACATAGGCGATCTTAACAAGGAATTCCTCGGTGAGTTCCAGCAGGACTGCTCCACGCTGCTCGGAGGGGGCGTTTGTGCGGTAGTCAGATGGCTGTCCGCTCTGCCTGTAGGACCCAGAGGGGTATCCAGAGATACTGATACTGGAGAGGCATCTATCGGGGATATCGGGGCGGGATCTGCGCGGACTACAGCACTAGGAGATAGCTTAGGCAGTGTGGATAATAAGGATAGTAGGGATAGGTACGAGCAAAAGGATGATATTTTTGTCCGCTGCGTGTGTGACTCCAGCCTCGGGCAGATACCCTACTCCCAGAACATGTGGCCCTGGACTCGCCCACCTTCCCACCCTAAAGACAGTGATAATCGGGATGACCCCGACTGTCTGGAGAACACGTACCCCAATGCGCTACTAGCGGTTGACATAGATCGTAAGTACGGAATACGTACGATAGATGGACGTGCGAAGGCACAAAGTGCCAACAGGACGAATAGTGAGTACTTGACGGTGCTGGCTCAGGGGGCAGGGGTAGGAATGAAGGGGGTGTTGGGCCACCTACACGAGCTGTGTGACCCACTACTGCACAGGGGCTATTGGGAGAATAGCGCAGATGATGGCATAAATGACAGCACAGCGCGTCGACAGCTGCAGTGGGCAGCTGATAATCGATTGGCCCAGCTGTGTCATCTATTCTTCTCTCTGCTACACGCGCTGGCCTTAGACCTGCAATCACACTGCATCGCGCATCCTATCACTTCATCCGCCTCTGTATCCGATCATCCCAGATCATGTTATTCTGCAGTACAGAGCGCAGTGCTGCTGGGTCTTGTGCGCGGACTAGGTGACGTTGAAAAAAAAAAAGACATGACCCAGAGTACTTCGTCACCGATGGATTTGAAGCGGCTGCCTGTGCTGCAGTTGCACTACCTACTGTATCTCTCCCGCATAATTCACAGTGCTGAGAGCGCTCCCAAAGGAATTGAAGCTAGAGCTGCAACCCTCGCAATGCTAGTACATTCCCTGGAGCGTGCTTCATATACGGAGGGAAAGGAATCGACCAGGTCCCCCTTTCAATGTCTCCTAAGGTCCTCTCTGTTCTTGTGTGCGGGACACCAGCACGTCCAGGGGGGCTCTACTTCTACCACTACGGCTACCGGCACAAATTCTTCTAGAAGAACCCTCTTTGGGGTGGACTTCCAGCCCCACTTCCTATCGTATCTGCCTGATCAACAAGCAGCGAGCCAGCTGTGGTGTCTTGAGCTGCCCCTTGTATGTCGTAATACCAGTGCGGATAGTGCACAGATCGATAGTAGCGATAGGGTGGCTGACATGCTCCCGCTATGCATGGCCCTGGTAAAGGACTCCTGTCTGTATGTCCTATCGGCCGCCGTACGTGTATCCTGCGAGCACACCTACAGCAGTGGTAGCAGTGTGATCTCAAGTCTTAGCAGCACCCTATTCCTCAGCGCGCTAGATACCATTCGTACCACATCCCTTGATAGCCAATGCGTGCAGCTGCTGCGGTGGTGCCAGAACTTCACGTACCAGTACCATGAGTTCAAGTACGGCCACTCCCACCTTTGGGGAGTGCTGGGAGCCAAGTGCGTGTCTATATGCAAGACCCATATATTCTCGCAACAGCAGAAGAAGGGTGCAGGTAGCACTAGTGGTACGCTTTATAAAAGGCCTTTCTTCTGGCCAGCGCGGGCCGCGGCGCTGCAGACTCTGCAACTGCTGATGCGGCTTTCAGAGTGCGTGGAATGGATTAACTTTAGAGCTTGGCTGTATCCGTACATCATCAATATTACATTCAAGCTGAATGGCTCATATGGAAGAGTTAAAAGTACTTCTATCCCATACTTGAGTATCAGTATAGAAATTACTTCTATCCCATACTTGAGTATCATGAACGTTCAATACATGCATCGTACTAATGACGACACCCGAACGTCACCACCAATCACTTCCCCGCACCCGCAGGTGCGCACAGTGGATGAAGTGCTTCATGCCGGCCTTAGAGGAGGAAAAATCGAAAAAAGATAGAGAGGAAGAGAGAAAGGAGGGTCATAACGGATATGATAAGAGCCGCAACCGCAGTGCGAGGAGTAGTCAGTCGCACCAGGACAACAGCACGCTGCTTTCCGCTGCGGCACTCGCATCCACGGAACCCTCTGTTGATCGAAATGCGAACAGGCATCGCACTCGCAGTGAAAGTGCGGACGATGGCAAAAGCAACCAACCACAGCAAGTATCGCAGAAATACCAAGTTCTGTAAGTTGAAAGAGCTAAATTTGGAGGGGCTTTATCTCTATACCTTGTACTATGATTGCATAATACAACAAGCATCATATAATGTCCTCAACTTACTCATCTTAACGAACACAGGCTGAGGCTGGCATGGGACCCAAGATGCAGGTGAGGGCTGTCCTTTGTACTTGAGCTTCAGAGGGCCATTGCTTAGCAATGACTACTGACGTGCTATAGAAGAATTAATTAAGTTCAGAGGGACATTAGTTCACACCATAAGTAAACCATATAATGTTTCCTGGTTTATTCGATAGATGAGATGTAGCTCTAACTTATGTATGAGTACCATGACCATTACACACAACTATCACACTCATATTGGCTCCTATATTTCACAATCTCTACAATGCAGGGCCGCCGCGCTGGACGTGCTATATAACCTGCTGCACGCTTGTGCTCAGTGCGTGTATCTGGACACGGTCGCTGTGCGAGAGTCGTTCAACTCGAGAGGATCCAGAACGAGCGCGGGATTTATTGGTGATAACTCTGGTGGTGTTGGTAATCGCTCTACATCAGCAGGGAGCCAGTCCACTGCACGCTATGAAACGACTGCATCGCACATGGGATCCCCCGCACGTCCTTCTGCGAAAGGTTCTTATTTTTTCGAAAATGAATCCCAGTCCCAAGGGCGGGATCCATCGTCCACTGAAGACTGTGCGAACCTCGCCACTGGGAGCCCTGGTGTGGGCTTTAACGGTTATAGTAACGGTAATAAAGGTGGGGATATTGGAAGCAGTGTGCTCAGCCCACACGAACGGCTGGCCCATGAGATCGTCCGCGGCTTGCTGCAGGTGGTTAGCCTCTCCGTTACGGCCAGGCTGCCCTCGGCTGCTATGGGCCCAGCCTCTGCTTATGGACATTACAGTACTACAAGTAATACTGCTAAGAGTGGTTCAAGCACCATTTCTGGCAGTAGTGCTGGTGGGAGTGCTGGTGGGAGTGCTAAGAATGAGGGTGAGGCAAATAATTCAAGAAAAGAAGATATAGGTGCCAGCAGCGGTGCTGAGCAGTGCTGGGCCGGGCTGCTTGAATCTTATCGGGGAGGGTTCGCCCTGTCCTTCCTCTCATCGCACGCGCACGAGATCGATGGTTTCGGAGCCGCGATTGGGGTGCTGTCTACCATATCTGTGCTGTGCAGGTGAGTGCATGTCTTATGCGTGTCTATCTTTAGAGAAATCTACCATATCCTCAAATATGTGAATTTTCCACACAACAATCGCACTCATGATGGCCCCGTATTCCATGCTCTATCCGCAGAGAGGGCACCTTTGGGAAGATTCACTGCGGGCTCTTCGACAGGTACAGCAGCGATAGCGGGGATAGTAATAGCAGTAATAGTGGTGATAACAGTAATGGCAATAGTACGTCAAGCGGTAATAGTGTTCCTGCCGCCTCCACTAGGACGGAGGACCACCCCAGCTCTAGCTCTATTAAGCCATACTCCCATGCTGCTGGTAATAGCGTTAGCAGTGATATTACTGGTAGTAATGCTGGTAATACTGGTAATAATCCCACCCCGCAAAGCATACTTTCTCATCTTTTTACTGTAATGATGGCTGTGCTATCCTACGCTCCAGCGGCATCCTCTGCGTTAGGTGGGGCTGCTGGGAGTGCTGCAGCTGGTGCAGGTGCGTGCTATACATAGCATGGATGGGCAGTGTACACATGGTGCGGGAGATTCATATCAACCTCGTCTTAATCGGTTGGAATGTGCTCGACCTTTGAAGTTTCCATCATCTCTTGTCGATGTTTGTTCTGTTGTGTTCTCACTTTGAGTAGGCAATACTAACCCTAACCCCATCATACATATGCTCCCTACAATAAACTCTAAATACACAGGCAATATCCTCACTCTACAGGACTCCGCTCAGAATGAAGACTCCAAAAGCTCAAAAAAAATGCACTCTATGGTTAACACTGGCTGGACTCCCGCTATGAAGGGTGTGTTCATCAACTTCAGCCTGGGCCTAATGTGCTCGCTCATGGCCCATAAGTACGTGGAAGGTCTAGTGCGGATCTATCACCTCGCACATTATCATGAGCATGCATTCTAACCATCGCGCTAATAATGTCCCTTCAACATCCATATTACCGTAGCGAGGAGCACAAGGCGCGCTTCTCCTTTCTGATGCTGCAGAGGTCTTCAGAGGCGTCTACTTCATCCCTAAACGCGATGAATGCAATAAAAAAAGGTAAAACCAACATGCACGTCTATCCCAACGTCTTCGGCCGACTGCTGGCTGCTTGTGCAGATCCGCCCCTAGTCATTATGAATGATATTACTGCTGCAGATGATAGTACGGGTGCAAACAGTGGTGAGAAGTTTGATATTTGTGATGCAGGTGCGAACATCGAGATAGTGCTCATCCTGCTGGATATCCTCTTGGACGGCTCCATTGCCTCCCATGGCGTCCAGAAGGATGTAGAGGTTGCAGAAGGGAGAGAAGGAGAAGAAGTTACCTTTTTTCAGAGCTGTTCCTCGCTCAATAGAGTGCTGGCAGGTGCTACAGAAAATGCGTTAAATGTGCCTAACGCTCCGATTATCCCTCTGGACGGCCTGTTTGCTACGGGCCCATCTCCTCCCTTCGCTTCCAACGTAGCCGCCATCCCGGTGCTGCTTGGCGCATTCCCATGCCTGCCACAGCAGCAGCAGGTATTCATTCTCAACACTTTCGTGAATCTGCTTGTGCGTGATAAAACCCTCGCTAATCTATCAAAGTGTATTCAGATGCAACCGCCGCTTATGGAGCTGCTGCTAGATCTATTTCCCCGTATATCATCGCCAGTGCGCGTGCCTGTCACCACCTTGCTGCAGGTGGTAGGTCGTCGTACGGTGAATGTCTCTCTCTTGAAGAGGATGTTCCGGCTACTGTGGGCACCATCTGCTACTAATGCCATAGTTGATACTGATAGAAAGGATATAGAGGAGTTAAAGGGACTTACAAAAGATGTTATGAAAGACCCTTTAAAAGATGTTGCCTTGCAAAGGAAGGGCATGATGCGGCAGCCTGCATATGCACTATCTTTACTGGAGGCCGTGGAGGGCATGATCGAAAGCACGGACGGGCCTAGGAATTATGTCTTCTTGCAAGGCAACGGCTCCGGGCTACTTCTGCCAGCCGTGTCACGCTTTCCGACCACACGCGGTTTTTCCTTTAGCACGTGGTTCAGCATGGTGGACCTACATAAGGCGGTATTCGTTAACATCAGTCCGGACGGGAGGGAGTTTCTGGGGAAATCGCATGACGTGCGGATTCCTGGGAGCGATGACAGCAGCCATAACACCTATGTTAGCACCAATGGCAACACTAATGTGAGCGTGGAGTCTCATCTGCAGGCCCAGGAGAGGGCCAGCGGTCTGATCTACCGTCCAGTATTATTATCGCTAAGGCAAAAGAACGGAGGGGGCGTGGACGTGGTTATTGAACTGGTCAATAGAGCCAATGCTGCTGATAGAGAGACTTCTAAGAACACCTCTATAGAAACATCTGTTAACTCTTCTGCCCCGGACCATCAGTCTCAATTTTCACCAAGAGGTGGAAACGAAAGCAATAAAAACAACCTGAATATGCGTTTCGAAAAAGAAAGGCAGCTGGGCGTGGGGCTCCAGCTGTCCGTGCGCATATTCGAGCCCAGATCCAGTCGCACGTCAGGTAGGGATGCCGCGCCACCAGTGGTGGTATCTAGACCCCTGCAGCTGACAAGGGACACCTCTTGGCACCATGTGGCCTGTTCCTTTGTCCCTGCGGGCTTCAGAACTAGCGCTTGCGTGCTGATGTGCATAGGTGGAGTGACAACCAGGCATGAGGTGCCCGCATACGCCTTCGATTGCTCCTCCCCTCTGCCATACCCACTGGTATGTGCCTCCATATGAGAAGTATGATGTAGCTCTATCACATCCTTGAGTATCATGGCCACCACATCTAAGCATCATACTCATCATGAACCCTACACATCACTACCGCACGTCATCCATAGGTCGGAAACACAGATCAGCAGTACCAGAGCGCGGCAATACAGAGCACTTTCTGCGGGGAGATGGGAGCTCTTTATTTTTTTAGTGAACCCCTACCCGCGGCCTACTTGAGAGGCATCTATAGGCTTGGTGCAGGGTATTGCGAGACCTTTACTAGACCCACCGATAGTAGTCATAATAGTGACAATGATGGTAATAACTATGGCAATAGCAATAGCATGATGGTGGAAGAGGAAGAGGACATCGCCCTAGTATTCGATGGCACACTGCATCCCCTCCTGATGCTGGTTGTGAATCCCAGTATCTTCAAGGGCAAGCTCCTCGTGAACATGGCTCCGGAGAGTAATGCGACTATCTGGGGCGGTGACAATATTTCCGAAACCAAGGGCCAGGACAGCTCCCGTCCTTGGGGAGCGTACGCGGGTCAGTCAGACATTGCGTTCAGTAGTTCATTCAGCAGCTCCAACAGCTCCTTCCATAGTTCCTTTTGCAGTAGAATAGAAAACCAGGGCTTGCAACCCAACCAAACCAATAACGCAATTATGCTGCACAATACATTATGCAACTGCACCTACGATATACGGGACGCGCTGGACTGTCTCGGAGGAGTGAAAGTGGTATTGCCACTATTCTTGCAGCTAGGCAGTAGGGGGAACTTCGACGACAATAACCCTACCGATAAATATAAGGGCAGTGTGGGAACTACTTCAATCGTTTCCGGCGACCCACAGTACCCCCACCACCGCATCTCAAAGGTGTTTGACATCTTTTTTTCCTTGCTGAGGCTCACCCCGGCTAACAACTCCCTCCTAGGCTCGGGATACTCGCCATATCTGAACTACAACAAGATCGGGGCGCAAGGCTCCCACTCACACGCCTTCCGCATGGACCAAGGATGTGATGGGTTCCAACTCATAGCCAGCGTGCTAGCCAGGCTGCAGCCCTCCCATCTGAACGTGCACGTGCTGGACAACTTAATTTCTCATTGCGAGGACCTTGGGGAGCAGGTAAGAATCCTGCATAGCCATCCTGCATAGCCATTCTGCATAGCCATCCTACATAACCATCCTACTAATATGAACCTTGCTCGAACATTGCCATATTACTGTAGGGAGTGCGACAGAGAGCTTTCCAGGACTGGCAGGACGGGCTTGTCCAGCACCTGCTGTGCAACTTCCGCACGTGGCAACGAGCGTCTTTCGAAGTACAGCTGCGTTTGTTCTCCTACCTACTCGACTTCGCAACCTTCCATCCTCGGAGGGCCTGTCGCCTCTTTTCCGTACGTCACCTTGTACATGTTGGAAGGTAGAGTAAGCCTCTTGTATCTCAGTGTCTTGGCCGTCACATCTAATCATCAAACTAATTTAGGCCCTACTCCATCGTTCAGGTGCGCCACCTACTGGAGGCTTTGGGGAGCTTCTATTCATATGAAGTGACCAATGCCAGCACTGGTAATAATCGCAACAGCAACAATAGCGCTAGGCCTAGGATGTCCAGGTCGGGCAGCCATCGCAGTGCTAGCCTGGAGGGCAGGGAGGGAAATCACAGAGAGGAGGCCGAGTCTGGCATGAGTGCACTGTCCCCACAGAGCCACCTGAGCTACCGCGACGGGAGTTTATCGACTTCTGGGAATGCAAACGGAGGACAAGACGATCATGTCTCCATCCTGCAGCTGCCTGCGTACGTGCACAGACCCACGCCGGCGAGAGTATTGTCAGAACATGAACTAGTGTCCATCCGTTCCGTTCTCCTGCAGATGGTTTATTTGCTACTAGCTCGACCAGTGGGTCCCGGAGAGTCCCTACACCCCGCCGTACGTCGATAAGACGGCTGTATGTCTACTGTCTGTTCCGCTAGTGCTGCATTCAGCCTTATCGAACTCTATTACATGTTCTTCACAATTATGAACATACCGTCACACTAATATTGCCCTTACAATAAAATTTACAAATATCACCACACCACTTCCAGGTACAAGCCTCGTCTGAAAAAAATAATACCAGCAGTACCATGGACAGTAGCGCTACAAGCTCATCCGCACATGTAGATAGCCGAAGTACACGTTCCGGAGGTGTGGGTGCGGGTCGAAATCTCCACACTCCCCTAAGGGAAGATGAAGTCTTATGCCTGCTGCAACACATATCCGCGCCTGCTTTACATGCCAAGTACGTGCTATACACGTACATGTAGTATAAGCAGACAGTGTGCCCATGAGATGGGACATTCATACCGTCCTGAACGTGCTATATATAGCATGGGGCGGGACAGTCATACCAACCTGATCAGGGTTGGAATGTATGCTTCTGCATGATTTATCTCGTACCGATTTGTGTTCTGCTGTGTTCTCACTTCATAGTCAGCAACGCTAATCCCACCCACTCTACCACTCAAACCTTGCAACCCTAAATGTATGCACACAGATACAAGGTGGATGGCATGCGCCTGCTTCTGCGCTTAGTTGACAAGGACGAGCCCGCGAGGAGGGTGCTGTCCGCCTTGTGCTGGGGTGGCAGTGGGGATGGAATCACTAGTGCAGCGGGTGGTGCTGGTAATGATGGCAGTACAAGTGGTGCAGGCAATAGCAGTGGTGCTGGTGATATGGCAGCTAAACTCCCGTCCTCTCCTGCTATGTACATTGGGGACACGACAGACCGACGCGGGGGCTGTGTGCACTTCCATGGACTTCTCAGCCACCCCGTGGCGCGCGTGCGTGTGTACGCTCTCATTTGTCTGTGTACGGTAGTACAGCTGTCCGTTAGGCTGGGTGTGCACCCGGAGCCGGCGCTGCTACGGCCCTCTGCCTCCAGTAGTGCTGGTACCAGCACTACTGGAGGCGACCTTGCAGCTGCTGGAGATACAGGCAAACGAAGTGATGATGCCTTAACAACTACTGATAATGATGCCACGAAAAGTAGCAGCAACCACGGTACCCATGGCACTTCCATGCAGCTAGGGGACCTTCATACGAAACCTAATATATCCTCGATCTCCTCCTTCGATGCCTTGCCCCAGGACAGCCCAGACATTAAGGGCACGGGGTGGGGGGTTCAGATTACAGCTAGTACCGCTAACACTTGTGATGCGGATGGTACTGATGGAACTAATTTGAATTCCCTGTTTGCATACGGCAAGGATAGTCAAGGCAGTGTCAACCCAATAGATAAAGGACACGGCAACGTAGAGAAGGAGGAAGATTCTGAGTGCTCCGATGACGAGTGCAAATACGCATCAGAACCTAATAATAATTCCAAGAGCAGTGGTAATACCAATAGAAACAGGGCACCGGACATATTTGGCGCATTGGGCATGGAGATTTACAACCTGGCGGCGGTGCTGCAGTGGGCCGTGCAGGCGTACATCCGTGGGGCGGATTCCGAAATGATGACCTTGCAGACTAAGAACACTGAGTATATGGAAAAACTGCATATTCTGCAGTACGAGGTGGGCTTTAAGTCCCTGCAGCTGGTTATGCATGGCCTGTCCTGCAAGCACCTTGTCCATAGGGTGGAGAGATCCTTCAAGGAAGCCGCTGATACGAGGATAACCGCCGCTAATACTGATAATTTGGCTAATACGGAATATGCCAGGAAGCCTGTAACTCAAGTGCAAGGCGTATCTGACATTGATAACACATCTGAAACGTCCGCTCCTTCTGGCAACGATCACAGGGGTCAGGAGCATGAAAAGTCAGAAGGGAATGTAGGCGTAGACGAGGGAGAAGATGCGATGACCGGACTAGCAACGCACAGTGTGTGTCTGCCCATGGCACTCCCGGCCCTGCTAGCTATAGCAAGGCCCCTGCCGCATGTTCCTCAGGCCAAGGGAGAACAAGTTCCCCTACCTACTAGGACCCAATCCGAGAGGTATAGCTCGCCTCCCAGCCCTTCCACGTCTTCTAATGACAAAAGTCAAATGTCTGCAATAATTAGTCAACATACATTAGGTCTCCTGCACGTGCGCTTCCGGCTTCATAGCTTGTCTTCTCTACGAGCCGGTTTGCAGAGCTTCAGCTCCCATGACGCTGTATTGGCCATGCAGAACTGGCAACAAGATGTTCTACAGTCGCTTCTGTCCGAGGTGCACTTTCAAGAGAGATTGCAGCAGGAGACTGGTGGCACCAGTAGAGAAAGCAGTGGTGATGGTGATTTGAGATCCCTCGTGCAGCAGCAGAGAGATCGCAGTCTCGGCATTCAGGTGGGCTCTGATCTTTGGAGGGAGGGACGGATGTGTACACCATTACCATGTCATCTCATGATTGGTGGCTCAGAATAGACGTAATCCAGCTTATTTTTGGGTATCACACGAAAGCATTATACTCATACAGACCCTTATATTTCTTCCGTTATCTGGGCATCCAGGAAGTGCTGCTGCAGCTGCTATGCGACCTGCATATTCACGCAGTCCGGTGCGGTACGTGTTATAGATAGTAATTGTAGATTCAGGGGGTTATAGCTCTGCACCATGATTGTCTTGACCACGCGGCTCGACCATCATACTCATAATATCATTCCTCACAACCTTGCACTCACAGGGATGCCGCAGAAGGCCCTCAAAGTCACCCGGCCCGATAGTTCTATGTACGTGCATATACTAGGCCTTATGAAGTAGATCTATCGCGACCTACTTCATCATCAATATCCACTACAGCCATCATGCTAACGATGACTTAACTCTAAACATTCTGAAAACACATTCTAAACGTCCCTACTCCCAGGTATATGTTAATCAACAAATTAGGTGCTCGAGAACTGCTGCACATGATGCGAGATGGCTCACGAGGGGTGGGAGCGGCTAGTGTGCAGGAGACAGTGGTGGCACTACGCTGTGTGGAGGAGTCCATCTCATCCACTGCCAATAATGGAACAAATATTGACAGAAACAACGGCAGTAACAGCAGTAAGAGTAGTATCAACAGGAGCAGGCATCAAATGCACCTCATAGGACTCCGCCTCCTCCGCAGCACTATCGACATGATGCGTCAAGAAAAAGAGAATCTCGCCGACTCCATGAATGCGCTAAACGTACGAAGTATTAGTAAGGACGATGAGAAAGAATCAGATAGAACGTTCAGGACGGAAGATGAAAAGAACTGTAGTACTCTCAAACAAGAGTTGCATGTGCAGAAAAAGATGTTAGAGCTCAACCTTTGGCTATTGGCAGCTATTGCAGCGGATCTGATGCTGGTGCCGCATATGCAGAAAGCTCATACCGACCCCGCTCAGTTCCTGGTGCATACACAGATGTACAGTAGACAGGGGGATGGAGGGGGGCTGTCGGCGGTCAAGAGACGCTTACGGCTCACTGCTTTCGACGAATCCGACGATGTAAATGGTAAGGCACGTAGCACTGGGAACGATCCAGTAACATGGAGTAGCCCCCACACTGCTGAAGTAGCCAGTATTTCGACCGATAGCACTAGCACAGCATCAGCCACGGAGGTCGCGCAGTTCCGCTGGCGGCTGACAGAGGGTTTATTAGGGTAAGTGACTATCGATGAATCTCAGTTCTACCACAATCTTGATTACCATGACGTGCGATAGATGTAAAATGCCTTATGCAGCTCTTACCGCACTCTTGATTACCATGACGTTAGCATCATACTAATGACTCCTTCAATTTGCATGATCACTTCCCGCTGTAGACTGGTGGGCCCGCTGGAAGATCTGGGAGAACTAGGACAGGTGAGTCTTGGTTCAATCTTCGATGGCTATCTCTTCTCGCGGGCCTTGCGGTATCTAATGCTTAGTAGCTCACATTGACATTATGGTGCAGCTGTACCTAATGTGCGAGTATCATATCGTAAACATATATTCATCATACTCATAGTGGCACTTTCATTCCATTTCTCTACACATATAGCCGGATCGAGCGGATCGGTTCATGCTAGGCATGCGTGTTGGCTTCATGTTAGGCAGACAGGTAAGCAGGGCGTCGGTGCATATGTAGAGTATGTACGTGTTACTGCGTGTGATCATTTATACCTGTCCTTAACCTTAACTTCCCTGACTTGCGTACATCCTCCCACATAGGTAACAGCCCAGATGAATGCCAGTGCCGACGCTCTGCATGCCAGCTCCCTATCAATTGGTTCCAAGGGTCCGCATGCCACGCCTCGCAGGCAGGACCGAGGATCTATGCTGCCTCAGTTCCGGCAGACGGGTATATCCAAGGTGAGTACTTGATGAGTCTGTTGAGGGCTCTATTGCTATACTATTGCTATACTATTGCTATACTATTTTATGCTTGGTGACTCGTAAATGAGCCGTGTTAAAGTTCTACCTGATGAACAAGTATCATAACGTGTACGCGCAATCGTATTTCTAATATTGGCCCTTTCATTTTATCAAAGACGGCGGACCACGTGCTGTGGGCGGTGTTCCGTCTGCTGCTCCACACATACGCATCCTCCCAACGCTTGGACGCGGGACATCCTTTAGCCGTAGGATCAGCCACAGATGAGAGTCCTTCCGAAACTGTTGATTCTCGTACTGATACTGGCAATAACGATCTCGATGATTCGAACGGCCTACGCGCCCTGGCCCGCCTGATGGAGCTATTGGGATCTGTGAGCGCAATTGCCCCTGAGTACCACCGATTCGAAAGCCTTTTCTTGGCTGGTTACCTATGCCGAGAACTGTACGTGCATGATTAGAGTTTTAATGGCTTCATCTTTGTGATATTGTTGGCGTAGCATGCGACGATCATACTAACAATGACCCTCAAATATCCATCGTACGTCACAGGTACTACTGTGCCGCGGTTGTGACCGGGGCATGGTTCAAAGAAGGAATCAAAGCTGTGGTGACTGTGCTCTACCATAATAGGTCTGTTCTGTGTGTGAGGCTTGCGCAATCCATTCACCAGCTTGAGCTGGACAAGCAGCTACAGCAGGCGAAGGTGCAACAGAATGGCACAGAACGGAATAGTACAGAAAAATCTTTATCTGCTGCATCCAGGTCAGACAAATTGACTTCATTGACTATGAGTGGTGACAGTATTACAGGAATTACATCTGATGTAGGCGCCTCAGGAGAAGATGATCGTAGTATAAGAGCCCAGCAGAGGGACTACCATTCTGCCATGGCCTCCATGTTCGAGGGCATGGGTGGCATGGAAGAGATGGAGTTGATGGACCTTCCTGCAGACACGTCTACAGGACGCACAGGATCCATCGGAAGCTTCCAAGAAAGTCCATCTAGGGAAGCAAGCACCATTGCCATCCCTCCCTCCCCCCTGGAGCGCGTTTCGGAATTAAGCCACGGACGCGTGGAGTATGTGGGAAATACGAGCTTGAACTACACCGCCAACTCGCATTCCATCCTGAGCACCGCCACGGCCGCAGGGATTACCACAGGGGACATCCTTGATGTAGAGGGTATACCTATCCCCTCGAACCACGTGCCAGTCGATTCAGCCACCAACCCTGCGACGAATGCTTCGAATGTACATGATTTGCAGGGTATGCAGAAGGATCAGCAAATAGTGGCGGAACTTCTCGAGAGCGCCGAGACTCTGTGCAACAATAATAGCAGCAATCGCAACAGCGGCGGAAACGATAGCAGTAGCAATAGCAGCACATGTAACAAAGATCTAGTAGTGGAGTGCATCCGACTGGTACTTAAAATGGCCGTGCAACAGCTATTATCAGCCGCTCTATCCCCCCCAAACAATCATAATACCGCATGTGCTAGCAACCGAGGCCAAGCCGCGGGCAAGGAGAGCAATAAGGGTGGTAGCCTGAGCGGTAATACGAGTTCTAAAGATATGGACACCACTGCTGCCTGTGCAGCCATGTGTGACCATCCTACAGTGCTGCAACTGCTGTACGTACTAAGACACGATTAATTCGAGCGAACTCTATTCTAGGGCCTCGTTCTGTCTCTGTGCCATTCCTTCTGTCATAGTGACGTATGTTTGATGTTTAGAGCTGTCGGCACCATACTAAAACTGACCTTCATTCGGACCTTCCTTTACCAATATTATCTGCAGGTATTCGCAGGATGCGGTAGACAAAGATACGATGTGGGGACATTGGATGGAGCTGTTCCAGCCGGTGCTGGAGGAGGGAGAGACGGCCATCACATCATTTATGAAAGATAGGTTGACGGCGCAAGGGCGTGTAAAGGAGATGGTGCACGGTCTCAAGACCCATGAACGGGAGGAGAGATCCCGGGCTAATGTAGACAGGGGTGTGAGCCTCCTGGTAGAAGACAATACCAAGTACAGACTTGCCCAGGAACATCGTCGGGTGAAAGACGTGCGAAAGAGAGAGGAAAATCGCCACAGAAGCGCGGACAGGGGTTGGGACAAGGTTTTCACAGAGCTGGCCAACGACAGAGGGCCGTGGAGCATGCACCCTTCCCCTGCCACAACGGGACAGGAACAGAGCTCAGGCAGTGGATGGAGGCTAGACACCTGTGATAATCTTATGCAAATTAGCAACAAGATAGTTCCGGAGTACGTGCTATGGATGTATTAGTGAACTTCGGAGCGAGATATCGATTGCATTACTATGCTGGCACTATACTAATAACATCCCTGGATATTACCATTGAATTTGCAGGTATCATAGCGCTTGTCGATTCTTGGGTCAGCGGAGAGAAGAGAAAAAACTAGCGCTGAGCCGCCAGACCTCCCTCAGCCGGCAGAAGTCCCTGCAAAGCTTTCAACAGACCGGCGATTCGGCCCTGACCTACAGCGTAGATAGCTCGGATCTCAAGTCACAAGAGCAGTTAGCAGCGAGTCTCGCACGTTTCACTAAGACCGTTGAGACCAGGGATGGTGCGATTGCTAACAGCAGCTCCAAAGATGATATAGAAGGAGACAGTACGTCCTCCAGTCCTGATGATATGAATCAAAGGGAGTTTGATAGTGATAGCAGCGCTTCCTACTCTAGGGATGGAGATGACGGCTCCAGGGATGCCAATTCCTTCGGTTCCATGCGCAGATCCAGCATCACCTTTGGACCTGATGTACAGCAAAGCACTGGAGGTGCGGGCATAGGGCTGGGCGAAGTCGCCACCCAGGGAGGGGGGAGCGATCCTCCTCTTCTGCTGTCCAAACAATGTGAAATCGTTAATCCCAGCAGTAGCTCGAACAATCCACCGGCTTTCGGACTCATTAGCGTCACTGCAAAGCGGATCACGTTTCAGGTTCGTCCGAAGTGCTATAGGTGTACCATGACCATTACGCACAATTGTCATGCTCATATTATCCTATCCTTTTATACCTCCAATTATTCGTGCATTGTTACCCTTTAGCGCCTGGCCCAGCCCGCCGACAAGATCCCCAGCGCGTGCGTACACTGGTGGACTTTAGATGGATGTATCTCTATACCATGACTAGTGACGTGCAATATATAACAGGGTGGACGTTGGAGGGATGTATCTCTATGTCATAGCTACCATATCCTATACTGAGGTGCATGTGAATGATGTTATCTAGCTCTATTACAATCTTAAGTATCATGAACATTCGGTACAGTCTTCATATTGATAAAGAATCCTAAAATATCACTGGATCACTCAATCCACAGCTGCGTATGGACACGGGATCCGATTATCGACAAGATGCCTGCGTGTCAGGCCTGCTCATCTCAAGCCTGGCTGTGCGAGGATATACAGGTACGAGTGAATCATGATTACAATCATTGTTGCACTCTGTGTCATCACTAGCGCCACATAACGTCCTCCATACTTACTTACCCTTCACTCTCTTCTGATCTCTGACCATGCATATGTAGAACGTCAGGCAGCGATATTATCAGCTGAGATTCGTAGGCGTGGAGATCAGCTTCACCAACCGAAAGGTGATATTCTTAGTACGTCCTTGATCTTAGAGGGCAGGTTTTCTAAGCGATGGCAATGTGGCTCAATAATCATACTCATATAGGCCTTACGTATATTTCACCGCATTCTTCATCCATGATCGCACTGTAGAACATGCTTGAAATCCCGGAGGCTAATGCAATGCAGAAGTGCATCCGCAACTACGTGCGGCCCCCGCACATCGGAGAGTACGTGCGATAGATACGGGTTTTTGAGGCGAAAGTGGATTGTTCATACTACCTTCATCCTGACAACGCCCTCTACATTACAACCAATCATCAATACTAGATACCTCGGGCGCCGGCCATCTACCATCATCGGCAAGCCCGTGCTGGGGCCTTCTGGCTGGAAAGACCAGATTCTACAGGTACGGGATCTCCATGTTGTGCGTACGTTTCATGGCAATTGCCACCCAATTATCATACTCAAATGCATCCGTACGTTATCATTCATTCATTCATTCATTCATTCATTCGCTCGTTCATTCTACAGACACTGACGACCGCGTGGGTGGAGCGAGACATTTCTAACTTCGAGTACCTTATGCAGCTCAACTGCATTGCGGGTCGCACGCGAAACGATCTCGGTCAGTACCCGATATTCCCTTGGGTGCTCCGCGATTATGAAAGCCCCCAGCTAGATCTGCGCAACTCGGATTCTTTCAGGGATTTAAGTTGGCCAGTTGGGGCACAGGATGAGGCCCAGCGGGATGCCACCAATAGCAAATACTTAGACCTTGCGGAGTCGTATGAGGCATGCAATCAGTCAGGGGAGGAGGGGGCAATAGCCTTACCGCCTTTCCACTGGGGATCCCATTACAGCGTTGCTGGCTTCGTATTATGGTACCTTGTGCGATTGGAACCATTCACCTCTTTGCATGTCCAACTGCAGGATGGAAAAATCGACAAGGCAGATCGTCTTTTCTCTAGCATAGCAGCTACTTGGAGAGGAGTCACAACTAACCCATCCGATGTAAGTTAATTTGCGATCTTCAGAGGGCGCTCTCTAATGTCCTCACATTCCCACTATGTGCTATAACATCCTCATAAAATCCGTCAATCCCAATACCACCACAGGTAAAAGAGCTGATCCCAGAGATGTTCTGCTGTCCGGAACTACTGCTGAATGTGAATAATGTGGATTTAGGTGTCACACAGGCACGTAACTATATGAGTTTGGACGTACTGGTAGCTGGATATGATATGCATGTAGAAAGTTAATCATCACTAACAGCAATCTTGACATCTTGCACTTACATGTTGCAGAGCGGCGACCGAGTTCATGATGTGGAGCTGCCGCCCTGGGCAAATGATGCCTATGATTTCATATTCCAGCACCGAGAAGCATTAGAAAGCGATTACGTGAGCCTGAACCTGCATGAGTGGATAGATCTCATATTCGGGTATGTGTGGTAATACCAACCTGAACGTGCTATGTATAGCTTGGGGCTCGATATCAATACCAACCTGATCAGGGTTGAGATTTGAGCCAAAAATTATTGAACCCAAAAAGAAATAAAATAGAGATGTTTTATCTCGTATCGATGTGTGTTCTATTGTCTTCTCTCGAGCTACCCTAACCCCATCTCCATGGCAACCCAACCCTCTTATTACAGGTACCGACAGCGCCCTCAACATGTAGAAGCCGGCTCCGGTGCAGCTGCCGAACGATGCAACGTGAGTGACGTGGGTAGGCTGCATCTCTGCACCATTCAATTTAATCATAGGCATCAAACTAATACATCCCTTTACACCACTAATACCCAGGTCTTCTTCCACCTCACATACGCCGACGCAGTAGATCTGAATGATCTAAGAAAAACAGACAGAGTGCTCTATGACCAGTACATATGTCAAATTTCTGAGTTTGGTCAAACCCCTACCCAGCTCTTCACCGAGAAGCACCCAGAACGAAAGCCGTACCATAAGGCAGACATATTCTGGCCCATGGCATCAGTGGTACAAGGAGTTGATACGATTCTGGATCCCGCCCACACTCCAGATCAACCAAAATGTGTTGAAGCATACAAGCCTGTAAGAGCCAGTACATCTCCACTGATATTCCTCATGGAATGCTCTGATCGTATCATATCTATTGACTGCTCCTTGATAGTAGGGCAGCACATGTGGACTATGGAATCTCCTGACGTGCGCCCACCCTTCAAACTCAGAGCGGACACCGTTGCTTTAAGTGTATCCTTAGCCCGAGGACGAGGGCTAAAGCCTGGGGGCCTGATGAGTGCACTCTCTAGTACGTCAATATAATGATGACGGGCCGCACGTAGATCTGTTATCCTACGGTGCCATGACCAACGCACCTAACTAACGTACCAATAATGTCCCCTAACTCTATCGTATGGCACCGTACTGGCTACTAAACATCCTTCACCATTTAAAGATACCCTCAGCTCTATGGGAGATGGCATGGCTAGCAGCATTGGGATGGGGTCTATACGTGCGGGCGCCTACGCTAACATTCCTGCCCAGCTCAAGCGGATTCCCGTGCCGTGTTCTTCCTACCTCGCTTTAACCACTGACAGTAGGTCAGACGTACACTTTAATGCAGAGTACGTGATTAAGTGAGCTATGGAGGCCTATATCTCTATACAATGGTCATCATACCTTACCTTCATACTAATGGTGATCCCCCCCCTCTTCACTTTTAAGATTCCCGCACTACCAGAACATGCTCTCGGGCACGAAGGGATACGCTCCGATGGAGGCTTCAACCTACCTATCGAATGAGTGGGCAAGCGTGACACCCAAGCACTGTAGTGGTAGCAGTAGTATGTCATCCAGGAGTGCAGATGGCGCTAAAAGTAGCGCTAGCAGTAGTAGTAATGCGGGAGAAAGAAGGGGATCTACCAAAGCTAATACTAAAAAGAGAGAGAGCTCTGCGAAAGCCATGTCCAGCACACCTCCCAACGAGACCTCGAACAAGAAGAAAGCGCCCCCAGCTTCTGACCTTGGCATGCAGCAGCAGACCCAGGCCCAGGCCCAGGAGCAAATGAAGCCTGACCAGGCTCAAGCCCGGCCAGTACGGGATGAACATCTGTCTTCGCAGCTGTTTGCTTGCATTCCCGCCAGGAAGCCGCCGCTGCTGTTCTCAGGCGGCCATTGGGACTCCTCGTTATGCGTTACCAACCTAGATACAGGGGCGGTGGTGCAGACCACGAAGCAGCATTCTGATGTAATCTCCTGCGTATGTGTGTGCGAGGCCTTTGGACAATACTGGCTGATCACGGGCAGCAGAGACTGTACACTGCAGGTACGTTCCGGATGCTATTATTGAAATTATCACATTGCTCCGGAATATCACGGCCATCACATGCAACCATCACTATTAATTATTATTAACTGTCTCTTCTCTTTCTTCCCACGGCCTCATTCCCCGCAGGTCTGGATGGTGCGAGACACTAGTGACGGCAGCCTCCTTCCCATCCTAGGCGACTCTCCGGAACATATTTTGTACGGGCATGATGATGCAGGTGCGCGCTAAGGTTGAGGATTTGAGTGATGTTGATGAACGCAAGTCAGAATGCCATTTCTAAACACCGCGCATTGACCATCACGTTAATTTCGACTCTGAACCTCTATCACCCATCATCTACAGTGACTAGTGTGGCTGCCTCAGCCGATCTGGATCTAGTAGCCAGCGGCTCCAGTGACAGCACTGTAATTATCCATAATTTAAGAGATGGGGCGTACGTGCGTTCAATAACTATTTCCACACTTACGCAGCTCATGCCAGCTGGGAGTGAAAGCAATATCTCGAAGGCGTTTAACCCTACCCCCAGTGGTACTGCTGCATCAACTGTATCGAATACTGATGCGAACACAATATTCAGTGCTGATAGTACCAGTACTGGAGGTGCTGGGTCTAGCAATACTATAGTAGCCGGCAGCGGTAGCAGCCGCAACATCAGCTGGGTAGGCATCAGTAGCGAAAGCTACATCATCACGTACGCGCACGATGACCTAACTATATGCACCTACGGCATAAACGGTACGTATATAAAATGAGGAACGAGCTTTATCTCTACACCGTCACGAGCATATGCTGTAATGAGTGGTTCGTGTGATAGGGCTTCTGTGACGTGCGATAGATGTATCTCTATACTATTGCTGTATTCAATAATTAGTGGTTCACACAAAAGGCCGCATCTAGCTCTATCACATCCTACAGTATTATCAGCATAACATGCAACGACCATACTTAAAATGACCCTCACACCTCGCGATCGTTTCCAACTAAAGGCAAGTTACTGGCCACCAAAACTGTGAAAGAAAAACTGCACTGCCTCATGCTATCGCACGATAACAAGGTTCTGCTCACGGGAGGGGACCATTGCCTTGTCGTTCTGCGGTGGGTGCGCACTCTAGAACTGGCGAATGACGGTCCCAGGTAAGAATATAGGTGTATATAGATGTGTAATACGTTGTACGTTGTATGCGGATGTGACTGAAGTTCTGCTCCTTTACGTACGTACCAACCAACTAATGTAATCACCAACATCACTTCACGATCCGAACTGTGTCAGGGAGGGACTTGGGACAGTCTTGAACGGGGGATTCAACCAAGATGGAGCGATGCGCGGGGATCGAGTTCGTGCTAGTCTTCGTGTTGGCGACCTTCAGGAGGCTACATCTGCGCACAATTACGACCATCACGTTCAGAGTATTGACGTGCTATAGATGTAGCTTTGTTTCAATGTTATTATATTCAGCACTTGGTGGCGCGTATGAAAGAGAAATTGTAATTTTATTACCCTTTCAAGTAACATGAGTAGCCCCAACAATGCTATGGTCACACTCATAGTAATCATTCCAAACATCCTCATTATCATTGCAGGTGCCAGCCTTCACATCTCCCATCCGCAGTATGGCCTTGACACCCCGAGAAAGACACCTGATCGTGGGCGACGAGGAGGGCAATATACGGGTGCGTCAGTCATTCTGCGTGGGTTGCGAAACGCGCTGTAGCTCTGTAGAATCCCTGGGTATCAATCGTGTACTCATCATACTCAGTGACCCTAAACCATACCATATTACAGATCCTGGTGCATGACAGTGTATATCTCCGGAACCGGCTCAAGAACAAGCTCGTGGAGATCGGCATACTGTCTCTACACGAGTACTAGCAAAAGGAATAGTATACGATGATAGCGAAAGAAGACAATATGAATATAATGATGACGTACAGACGAAGGTGTTACTTGTTGTGTTTCAAAATAAAAAGAAATCATGGTAATCCAATATCTACTTTTTATATTCTATATAGAAAAAAGCTAAATATTTGATAAAAAAAAGTTTTTTTGTTACATCAAATCGATCACTACACGTTTTAAAACGTGCGCCTTCAATTGCCGATTGCCTTCGTTCTAACTCAGAGTTTGAATGGGACTTGGATACAATTCCTTTTGATTTAAATTTGCGACGATGGGAAAGCCCGCAGTAGTAGAAGTCGCCGACAGTGTTTTCGGGATCTCTTCTTCTTGGTTGGTGGCTCTAACAGAGCACAATTATGTTCGGAGCATAAATCCGGCATTCGTAGCCCTAAGAGACATCTATGAGGAGACAAAGAACCTCACTAGCGAGGACATGAAGGAGATGATGTACAATTTCCCGACATACTACAGCAGGTGGTGGAACCAGTTGTATAAGGACGCACCAATTCATATCTTCATCGAGACTGGCATGGTCGTTTTTATTCTATGGCTTGTATTCATCCGAAAAACTGCGGATCCCAAGAAAGGTAGCAAGGATGTAAAGTTCAGTAAGAAGGAGATCGATTGGCTAGTGAAGTCCTGGGAACCCGAACCGCTGGTACGTGATTGATGAGCTTTAGAGAGGGCTGTATTTCTCTACCTTGAGGATCATATCCAATTCGTGGTTCATATAAAAGGTGTAATACAGCTCTATCTAATGTACAATTATCATTAACATACACCACCACCATCATACTAATAATGTCCCTCAAACATCATGCTGCATCACACTTACTCCTGCAGATACCCGAGCTGACGCACACCGAACAACTTCTGAACAACAATAGAGTAATAGTGGAAGGTGTGACGGGTGAGAACAACAAGTATGTGCTTTGATAATAGTGAACTGTAGGGGACTATACGCCTCCACCATATATATTTGTATTGGATGGTGCATGAAAGGTCTACTTCAGCTCTATCACATCATGTGACCTGCGATAGACGTGGAAGTTCTGCTGCAGCTCGATGACATCTCGTAGAATCATTGCCTCCACTCCTACCTATCATACTAATAATAGTGACCCCTAACATCACTGTTATCTACAGGTACCTGAACGTGAAGGGAATGCGCAAACCCACCCTGAACTTGTCTTCGTTCGACTTCCTGGGCCTCAGTTCGGTACGTGTTCGGTGAACATGTTTGTCTGCAAAGCCTGCTTATCCTACGTACATATCTTTACATGGCCATCAGAATACGACTAAATCACCCATAATCTCAATCCAACTCGCAATCTATGTAATTTACTTTCTCAGTGTAAGGCCGTCAAAAAGGCCACAGAAGACGCCCTGAACAAGTACGTGCGGTATATTGATGAACCTCGGAGGGCGGGCTCGATCTTTATATCAGTGGCATCATATGCAGTACTGTTTTTTTTTATACGAAACATCTACTGTAGCTCTATCACGTCCTTGAGAATTATGAACTTACAGTTCAATCATCATACTCATAGTGACCCCTTGCAAACATCCTTCGCACGTCACAGGTACGGCTGCGGCTCGTGTGGACCGAGAGGGTACGTGCGTATGCACAGATATAACTGATATAAAATGTATTTGTGAACTTGACAAGGTTGATCTTATTATAATAACTATATCACGAACCAGGGAAGGCACTGACCGTACGAACAACTAATGAGCCTCATCAAACATTGTCGGCAAATGCTGCAGGTTCTACGGCACGATCGATGCTCACTTGGATTTTGAGAGGGAGCTGGCCAAGTTTATGGGCGTCCCAGAAGCTATTTCCTACAGCGACTCTGCCAGTGCGGTGAGCAGTGCCATCACCGCATTCTCGAAAAGAGGAGACCTACTCCTGGTGGACGAAGCATGCAACGAGGCTATCCGCACCGGCCTGTACGCGCCTTAATATGTACGGGTGACCTTCAGAGGGCTATATCTCTATGCCATCACTATTGACGTGCTATAGATGTATGGGTGACCTTCAGAGGGCTATATCTCTATGCCATCACTATTGACGTACGGTTGGTGTTCAGAGGGCTATATCTCCGTGCATAGTGGTCGTATTCATTTCTGAGTGGCTCATGTGAAAGGTCAAGTGTACCTCTATCACATCCTTTGACGTGCGATATATATGAAAGGTCAAGTGTAGCCATATCAAATCCTTTGTTATCATGAACATCACACTCATAATGGCCCCAAACATCACTATCGCACGTCACTATCGCACGTCATAGGTACCTGAGCAGGGCCACAGTGCAAACCTACAAACACAATGATACAGATGATCTGCTGGCCATCATGACCAGCATCGCACAGGATGATGTACGCAAGAAAAGAGACGCCTCCCAGCAGCGCAGATTCATCGTGACTGAGGGTTTATTCCGCAACACGGGCGAGATCTGCAACCTGCCAGGTGTGCTGGCTCTGAAAGAGAAATTCTTTTACCGTGTCATAATGGACGAATCTATGTCCTTTGGGGTACGTAATAGCATAACTATACCATTGCTGTGTCGTCAAATAATTACTAGCTCACGTAAAAGTTGTGATGTAACTTCATATTCTATATGAATATTATGACCATTCAGTACAATCATTATACTCACATTGACCTTCATATTCATATAGGTGTTGGGAAAGAGTGGTAGGGGCGTGACAGAGCATTACGACATGAAGGTCAGTGATGTGGAGATCATAACTTTGGCCATGGACACAGTCTTGGCTAGTGTAGGAGGGGTGTGTATCGGCACAAGAGAAATAGTAGACCATCAGAGGCTGTCTGGTGCTGGGTACTGCTTCAGTGCAGCTTCTCCGCCATTCCTTTCCGCAGCTGCTGTGTCTTCTCTGCGAGAACTGGATGGGAATCCTGCGCTGCTCAAGAAATTGAGACATAATTCCGGTCTGTTGACGAAGCAAATATTGAAAATCCCCGGAATCCGGATCAAGGGGGGGGGCTGCAGACTTTCTTCCCATCAAGCACATCGCGCTAGAAGACTCCACGCACAACTATAGCAGAGATGAACAAAAACTCATTATGCTGCAGGTGGGTTTACGAGGATTGTGTTCTGTAGAGTGCTGTAAATATATTCCTTGAGTATCATGACCATTGCACGCAACTATCATTCTGATATTAACCCTCCCATTTCCTGATTTATCCTGCACTACAGATATCCAAACGCGTCACAGAGCTAGGTGCCGGGATTACCTCCTGCAAGTTCAGCATGACAGATCTAGTTCCCTCACTGGATCCTTCCCTAAGATTGTGTGCCACTGCCTACCTCACCGAAGCAGAGATCAAGCAGGTGGGCAAGGATCTGAACAAAGCCGTTGCGGAGACTCTTGAAAAGGCCGTTAAGGTGCGTACGCGCACGGAGTCTGGGAATGTGGACATCACGATTGGCTCCTCTGAGGGCAAGATAGCCGGCCTCTGAGAGGGTGCACTCGGGTAGACGTCATAGTAAGTAGTATAAGGGGTAGAACAGCATAGAAAGACTTTAAAATAGTACAGACACGAGTATTTTATGAATATTTTAACTGCCTTACTTGGATTATCATCTTTCTATTGATCATTTTTTTTGCACAAATTACAACAAATCCTTCCAATGTCTTTGATTCAAGTGGATTAAGAATAGGGTTAGAGCAAGTATCTGCTAAGTTATTGTGATTACTAGGAATCATTGTCATAGCACAAACTGATTCCGAATTTTTGGTTGGTGGAAGCAACGTGATTAAGATTCATTTCCGAGCAAATGTTGAGCTTCAGTTGCGGGGTGAGGAGGTGGTGGATCGCACCGCTGATGTCCGCTGCCGAATTGATCTTAAACTTCACAAGCGTGTTCTTGTCCAGATGCTTCCTCATCCCCATCGCTAGGCTCTGCAGATTGCTGTTTATGCTGTAATTAACCATCGTGCCGCAAGAGAAGGTAGGGGACAGTTTCTGGAAGTACCTGTGCATAGTATGGTGACGTGCGAGAGGTGTTTGGGGGTCGGCATTAGTGTGATGCAAGCATGTAATGGGTTTTATACTCAAGAATATGATGGAGCTACATCACAAGACGTTGCATGTGACGTTGCATGTGAACCGGTTTCTATCGAAAAAAATAGTTCTATAATTCAATTCAATACACATACCCCAAGGACAGGATGCTCATCCGCTCCTTAGTCTTGGCAGTTACGCTCCAAGAGGGGGTACTGAACGCGATGCCTGCGTTGAAATGCTCGAATTCCAGACCAGTGTGTTTGCGGTGCCAGACTGTAAGCATGTATGAAAAGTCGATATGAGTGTGGGCGCGCGAAAAACATGACGTTCGTAAGATGGAGCATCTAAAGTTGGACGAATAAGTACCTGCATTGCCCCTCGCGTCTTTCAGATCGGGTCCCTCGTCCCAGTGGGAATTCAACTGAAAATCCGCCGCGAATTGCCACGGGGACTGGGAGAACGCACCTGTGACGTGCGATAGTGACATTGAGAGTCATCATGAGCATGATTGTACTAGATGTTCATGATACTGTAGAAAGCGATAGAGCTACAGTAATTCTTTCATATGCGCCACTCAGCATTGAATAATACTCATGATATAGAGATATAGCTAACCAATGTTCACTCCTTTCACGTACTGGCAGGGTCAGAAGAAGAAGGGGCGTACAGAAACGACGACCTGGCCGTGGGGCCATTGACTATGTCAACATTGTTGTCGATTTTTAGGCCGCCGCTGTCGAATTTAGATAGGAGAATGAGCAAGTTGTGGTGTAAGTTATTATGGTGCCTCCCACCTACATCCTATCAATACCTAAACTCCTATGCGCACATACCTGTCGTAGGTCGCGCCTATTTTCCCAAAGCTGTTCAGCGGCTTGCCGGGGTCCTGCCGTTCGTCCTCGCCGGATACGAAGAATTTCGTTTCGTCCGACATGTTGATACTCACATCGCAACCCACGCGCCCGTCCTTGTTCAATGACAATTTATCCAGCACGAAGGGAAATGTTGAAGTGTTGGGTTTCTGCATTGCTTCCATATTGAATCTGGCTACGCCACCTTGAGACAATGAGCCCTCCCCATACACCACAACACCGGAATCATTAAGACACGACATCTTTAGAGAGCGCGCGTACTCAAACCCCGCCTCAAGTAGTTCCTCGACATCTACACCCAAGGAATCCGTCATTCCGTTATTTATCTCTTTAAATTTCAACCAGGGACTTTTCTTGATAGCACTTGCGAATCAAAGCAAATTCAAGGTATTCAAATTACCAAGCCGTGATATTGATTGCACTTTTCTCCAAAGCAACCTAATTTTTTCTTTTTTTTGAAAAGTGATGAGTCTGACCTGTTTTTAAGTCATTCTCTCTGCTAAAAAAGCACTTTAAACGGAGATGACCTATACAATTCTACTCCTAGTAGTATTTGCGACTATTAGCCATTCCTTTGTACCGCACAGGCCACGCACTTCACAACTGGGAAGAACGCTGCGAATGGGCATAGATGTGAGCGGACTGAAGGTGGTTCCCATTCCCGAAGACATGATGAACCAGCTGTCCACCAGCGCTGCTGCTAACAGCGACAATGGGGGATTTCTGGATGTGGCAGGTCAGAGCGACATTTACACAGATATTCAGAATGTGCTTATACTCGTGGCAGGCGTGTCCTATCTTGCATACGAAAAGCGGCCCAGAGGCAGCGTGCGCGACGACTTGGTGGATATTCGTCGCAGCGGGATCCCAGGGGCCAATCTTGGATTGTACTCTAGCGTCTTCATCGCGCAAGGCACGCTGCTTGGCACGTTCCCTGGATTTTTACTAAAAGCCGAGGACGCTTTCGCGAATAAGAAAAACAAGGACGCGACCGAATGCGCGAAACAATACATATGGTCTGTGGCGGAAGACCTTGTGCTGGACCCTACTAACGATGAAGGTAAGCTAGAGCTAGATATTAAGTACGTGTATTGGTGAACTTAGAGGAGAGTTGGGAGTCTGTACATAGGTGGTATATCCAATACTGGTTGGTTCATGTCAAAGGTCTAGTGTAGCTTTACCACGTCTTTGCATATCATGAACATGTATCGCAATCATCATACTGATAGTGACCCCCAAATATCCATCGCACGTCACAGGTACCTGTGGATGAAGATCCCGACCACGTTGGCGAGGATCAACGAACCCGTTCCCGGTGGGGATGTAAATGTGTACACCAAACAGGAGGGAAACACAGTGAGCTTGTACGCCGAGCGCGATTTGTTGGCAAACGAGGAGCTTTTCATCGACTATGGAAACAGATATGACAGAAGAAATTACGACGACCAGAAGGATAAGGAGGACGTACGTGATTACTAATGAACTTTAATTCATTTTGTCTCAACGCCATTACTTCTATATGAAATAGTGAGTAGCTCATGTAAAAAAAGTAACACATTTCTATGAAATTCTATGTTCTGAACACTAAAAATCATCACACTAATCATGACACTAAATCACCCATCGTGACTCACAACAGGAGAAGAGAATCAACCAGATGAATGCCGCGCGTGTTCAGGAGGAGGAGGAGTTTATGACACTGCAGCCCATCAGCCAGCAAGATGATGAGGGGCGCGTATACGGGGGTGCGGTCGACCAGGACACAAGCATGCAGCAGGGTTTCATAAGCAAACTAAGGAAAAAAGACAAAAAATTCGATAATACTGGTATCCTTACTCCGTGCGTGGATATGAGTGGACTTTAGTGGGATGTATCTCTATAATATGAGCATGATATTAAATACTGAATGCTGCGTGTGAAAGGTCCTATCATGACGTGCTATAGATGTGAAAGGTGTGATAAAGCTCTGTCTGCCCTTGAGTGTCATGGCCACCGCACCCAACCACCATACTCATAACGACCCTGAAACATCTATTGAACGTCACCATACTGATAACGACCGACGAAAATCTATCGCACGTCAATATCTTACTCATAACGGCCCCCAAACATCATCATGTTTAGTGACCAGGCGGCGGATATGTTCACGAAGGGGGTAAGTATGTCAGCAAGAGTGTTATTTGTGTGTGCAAATGTAAATATAGATGCTATATAATATACTCACAATGTCCGTCACCCATCCATACATCTACAAATCTATTCACTACCAGGGTATGGCCGGCATGCTCGGCAGTGACGACAGGGAATTACTGAAGAGCCTGCAGGGTGGCGGCAGTACCGGGAATGTGGACGATGATAAGATCATGGATAGCCTGCTAGGTGGAGCCGATGTGCGCGGGAGTGAGCAGCCGGTCACTCTTTCTTCTAAAAAAAAAGAGGAGGATGACGACCTCATGGCCTCCATCCAGCAGCAGATGGGAAGCGAGAACGTGCAGGACCTCGACATCATCCCATCTATTGAAGAAATGGATGATTTTATGGGACGAAAATCATCTGCTTTTGATAATGCTGGCACTGCTAGTATTAGCGATAGCAACATTCCTAAAGGCACAAACACCCCACCAAGCAACTCTCTCCGACAGACATTGCTATCTCCAGAGGAACAGATAGACCTACAGGTGAGCTAGCCTGGAATGATCTTTAGAGGACTGTATCTCTATACCATTACACACAACCATCTCACTCAAATCTACCCTTGCATTCTCCTTCATTAAACAGAGTCGAGTAGATGCGATGTCAGACGATCAGCTTGAACAAGTTTTTGCAAAGATGCGGAAGAGCCTAGGTGATATCCAACAGAACGACATGCTCAGCGCGCTGGAGGAGGCCCGTGCTAAGATGAAGGCCGAGGGCGCTGCTAAGTGAGTATTTGATGTGCTATAGATGTGTGGGTTCAGGTGAACTTGCTTTCACTTTAGAGGGTCATTACTCTATGCCATGAACATACTTCATAACCGTCACTCTAATGGGACCTTTGAACGTCGCATATTACTTCAGTATGCCTCGTGCTGAGGTAGTGGATGAAGCAATGCGCAAGAAGTACGAACGGGAACTGAATGCCATAGAAGACGAGCTAGAGAAGATCTATCAGGTGAGTAGGTAGGGGTGTATAGTTATGATGTTACTTGGGTTCGCTGTTACACGTACCTATCCACTACATGCCTACTATACTACAGACTTCTCACCGTCCTCCTTCATTCATGTATTGGTGACAGGACCCTCTGGGGCTGTGGCAGGAGATGATGAAGAACCCAGATAAGGTGCGGAACTAGATGATTTACGTGAAAGGCCTTGCCTAGTTCTAACACATCCTTGGTTACCATGAGCATTCACCACAACCATCATACTAATAATGACCCCCAAACATCGTGACCGCCTAAGTTCATAGAGGGGCAGGAAAAGCAGGATATGATGGATGGCATGGAGAAGATCCAGAAGTTGGATGCGGGGAAGAAGAAAGAGCAGGGGTTTGGAAATAAATAGGGAGGACAAGACTGCGAATATTGATATATAGGTTGTGATTCAGTTTAACAGTATCTACAAAGGCAATAAACTAACTGATACATACAATCTCATAATATTATAATGATCTATCTCATAGTAATCAAATCGACTTCGTAGGATGGAAGAATTCATTGAAAGAGGTGCACTAGCACCATTGAAGATACCTCCTATATTGGTCACGGATGAGGTATCCCACCCATAAATGTCCTGTACGAATGCATTAGCATTAGATAACACACATCTCATACTAGTGACAGATGAGAGGTCCCATCTACCTATGTCATCGTTAGCCATCCCATCCGCTAACTGCTTTCGCTCTCCCTGCCGAGTTCTATGCAAACCTTTTGGATAAAGGTTTGGTGAGAACCTTTGGGCATCAGGTGGACGTGAGAGATCCGAGCGGAGCGAGGCATACTATATTGAAATCAACGGATTGCGGTTGGGGTGAAACAATTGTTATTCGTCACCGCACGTTTTAACTTAACACTTGAACCGCATTCAAAATTTATCTTGACGTGCGGAGGATCTGTGCAGTTGGAAAATTGAACGCATTTTGGTCTCGTTATCGGCCAATTGGATCTACTACGACTTCAATAGTTGCGTATTAGTATAGAAAATGTCTCGACGTGCATTGAGGGCGGAACGAGCTCGCGCTAGTGCCGAAATAGAGGAGCAGGAGGCCGGTTTACAGATGGTCGAAGAGGGCCGAAAAGATGCGAAGAATGAAGCGGCAGCCACTGAGTTTGATGACAAGCCGAGCGCTGAAGCGGAAGAGAACAAAGGGGAAGTAGATGTAGCTGCCGCTGGAGGAGCTAATGCTGCTGATGCGAGAGAATCAGCGAATGAGAAAGTGCCGGTAGCGGAAGACAAAGCTACGTCTGACGGGGGTACGCGTGCTGGCAGAAGGAACCAGCGAAAAGGGACACCAGGAGGTGACGACGGAGAGGAAGCTGAAGGTGGTAATGAGAATAATAAGAATAACGAACAGGACATGCTACTGGGTCCTTTGCGAGTATTGGAGCCTGTCAGACAAGACCCTATTAAAGGCCTGCAACAACGACAAAAGAGGCTGGAGCGTCTGAGTGCAAAAGCCATGCCCGAGATACACTTTGTTGGTTCTATAATCAGCGGGAAGAACCTGTTGGGGGATATAACCGAAGGTGTCTCGTGTCGATGGAAGGTGGATACAGGAAAGTCTTGGCAGCTACTAGGTGGGGATCTGCAGGGGCAAACTCAGGTCTCCTATGCCGCAGTGCGGGATAGCGAACCTGTACCATTCAACCACCCACTGGACATGCACTTCTCCGAGGCCGGCTTGCCTGGCTGGGGAGCTCCTAGAATATCCTTCCAATGCTACCGCATGGACTGGTGTGGCAGGAGGATCCTCGTTGGTGCGTGTCAACTGGTATAAGTTTACGCCATGAGTGTTGTTTTCAATGCTGAGTGGTGCATGTAAAAGATTTTTTCTAGCTTTATCGCATCCGTGGTTATCATGAACATCAGTGCAACCACATACTAAGTATGCTCCTTCTCTTACCCACTCAAATATACACAGGATATGGGTTCGAGCACCTCCCCTCCACCCCCGGACCACACATACTGCAGGTGCATCTGTGGCGACCTGCGGGAGATAACGAGCAGGAACTGGACGCCTACCTGCTGGGCAGGACCCCGGCTCTAGTCAGGTATGTGAACTTCAAAGGGCTGTATCTCTACACCATGAGTACTATATTCAATGCTGGGTGGTTCACATGGAAGGTGTAGTGCAGTACTACGACATCCTTGAATATTGCAAGTATGTAGCACAGCCACGATACTAATAACATCCCCCCAACATTTATCGTGCGTCACCATACTAATAACGGCCTCTAAACGTCATTGTCATGACCTAACAGTCACGAGCCCATATATGAATCTGCGTGGAAGGAGAGGTGCAGACTGGTCACCGTGCCCGCAGGCACCGTCACCATCCAGTTATGCGTCATGACCAGGAATATGAAGGGCGTGGGCATAGATGAAAAGAGGGTGCAGTAGGTTGTTGACAATGACTTGCTATGATCGTGTGATATGATCGTAGTTATTCAATAGCATTTTCGTTAGGTATATGTAAATAGAAATTATATTCACCACTTTACTATCATATTATTATTTCTGCACATACCTCCAAGGCTGAGCTTGGCGCTGACCTCCCTTATTATACGTTATTGTACGTTTTACAAACGTGCTCATTGACGTCGAGAATCGTTTTGCATACAGAAAAGATCGTAGTGACCTACAGCAAATAGGTTCTGATATAAGTTTCAGATCATAGGAATAATTTAGAGCAAATTATTCGTTGAAGATGAGTGAATCGGCGAATCCGTATCTTCTGACGCTTCCACAGCTGATGTCTGCAAAGAAGAAGATAGGCAAGGTTTCAGCTTTCTACGACCCGCTGAAGGTCTCTTTGAGTGGGTTCGACTCTGTGTGCTTGGATGCGACGCAGTTTCGCGAGCAGTTGCGGAGGAACATCAATGTGGTGGTGACGGACGAGGAGCTTGGTGCCTTGGTATTCTTGTTTGACAAGAATGGAGACGGGTTCGTGGACTCCGTGGAGTTCAAGAACGAGTTTTTCAGACTAGGCAAACAGGAACGACAGAAGTTCAACAACGAAAAGAAGGAGGAACAAGCGCGGATTGCTGCGTGGCACAATGCGCATGAAGAGCAACAGAAACGCTACCTGGAAAAGTTTAGTGCTACCAAAGTGGCTGATACTTGGACAACGGCCCAAGAGAAGAACGCAATTCGTAAAATCGCCAAAATAGCCTTTACATACGATAACTACAAAGGTGGACTAGAGGCATTTTCCATGTGTAAGAGCGTGTCCCCTGCAGAATTCAAGGAATTGATGAGACGCAAATTTGAGACATATTTGACGCCAGAAGAGACAGGAGCTTTGTTAAATATGTTCGATCGCGATGGCAGTGGGATGATAGATTCCAAAGAATTTGTGTACCAGTTCTTCCGCATCGGGCGAAATGAGAGAGATTACCATTTTAGCAAACAGAAGCAGAAGACGCTCGAGAATCTGCAAAAAGAGAAGGAGAGGATTAAGCTTATGGACGAGACATTTAATGCAAAAGTGGTTGCGAAAATATGCGAAGCAACAGACAGCGATCGTAAGAGCGCCTACGAAAAGATCAGGATGGCTGCTACTTTCTTCAAGGGAGACAGTACCTTTTCTTCAAATCTGTGGAAGTCCTTTGAGTCGGAAGAGCTAAATCCCACGGAATTCAAGGAGTTGCTCAAGGGGAACTTCGATATTTATCTCACTCCCGGGGAGCTAGACGCTATGGTGAAAATGTTCGACACTGACGGGAACGGAGGTATATCCTGCGTGGAGTTTATGACCACATTCTTCCGCATTGGGTTAAAAGAGAGGAGTCGGTACGTGTACGGGCGGACTTTCGAGGGCTGTATCTCTACACCATGACTGACTTATTCAATACCGACATGCCAATTTGAATAGTCTAATGTAGACTTATCACATCCTGCATTACCTTGAGCAAATATTGTAAGTACCATGCTCATAATCATACTCAAATATTCTTAACCAATTTACAGGCTGCTGGAGGAAAAACGCACGGAAGAGGCCCGACTTCGGCTAGTAGAAAAAGAGCGCGTGCGAATCAAGGCGCAGCGAGCAAAGGAACAAACACTTACTAGTATCTCCTGGCCAGATCTGCCGGATGAGGACGAACCGGATGGTACGCACGTCGATCACCATGGGGAACAGAATAATGCAATAGGTGCGATAGGCGCAACTAAGTCCTTACGAAGTGTAGCCCCTCCGCTTACACAGCAGGGCGGAAGGAACGGGAATCTGCCCAAGAAGCCCAGCATGAGCTCTATCCTCTCTCCTCCCAAACAGTCCAAGAATCACGCTCACGCGAGCATGGCGGACCGCTTCCCGAAGGCCAGTAAGGACACAAAGGACTTCATCAGGGACCTTGAGGTCATGGAATTACGGGTGAGACACATGAAGAGCAGCAAGAAAGCCACTCTGGAAGCGGGGGCTACCCGAAAGCTCAAGCCCGTGAATGTGCCGAAAAAGAAGAAGAAGGGGGGCAAGAAACCCCTAAAGGATAGCCAATCTATGGGCTTAATGGATATGAACGATACGGGCTTTCAACAGGGACAGGGCGATGACACGGGCATTCTCCTAGACAACTGGGGGATGGATGACGGTGGATTCGGCAGTCTGCCCGCGAACAACCAGGAGTCGTTCAACCGCCCTGGCACCAGCGCCCAGGGCAGCCGTGGGCAGAGGGCGGGCGGCACCCCTGATGACGGTAGCAATGGAGGCAATGGACAGGCGACAGGAGCGCAGAGGAGGAACCAGGAGATGAGCTTGGATGAGAATTATGAACAAGAATTTGATGATTGATCGATCATGGACTCTATCGTGTGAACAATGTATATGCTGGTATCTAATGTAAGAAATAATTGTTTTTTTTACACCTGGTACATTATCTTTATTCAAAACACTTTTACTCTCTCTATTCTATCTATCCATCTGTCTTGTATATGTGTATGGCCTAGACCTTTCTGAACGTATTGTCCATGAGGGCATCCACCATGTGGTCGATGGGCTCAATGATGAACGGAATGGCGCACAGTCCGATGGACGTGGGTCCGAAGCGGGCCAGGGGCTTCCATCTGTGCTTCTCCAGGTGGGTTTTGGAGTAGTGTGTGACCATATTGATGATCTTGCCAGGTATAAGCACGCTGGCGAGGCTTTGCCAGATAAAGCAATCGGCCCCCTTTCTCGCAGTCATAGCTGTGGAGTCTCCCGCATCGCGACTCTGCATGCCTTTGCTCACTGTGTCGGCACCCACGTAACCAAATGCAACCAAATAGCTCAATGTTACCCCCTTCTTTGGAATCATAGGCCCGAAAGCCTCCCCAACCTCATTGGCATAGCCGAAATACCGAACCCACGTGTCTCGGAAGACATCCACTGAAGCAGGTGCTACCTGGGGCGGTATGGTAGTTTTCGGACCCATTTTTTTTGCCTCTTGTAAAGAATTGCTATCTGCAGGTCCACTCATAGCAAACCAATCTATCAAAGTATTGCAGAAGTATTCAATCGACCGTTTTGGTTTATCCTTTATCCGTACGTCAAAAACGTTTTATAAATAATGGGATCCTCGGACACTATTTCTAAATTCGATTTAAGCAACCAATTAAGCATGAAAGATTCCAGCGATTCGAGAAAGCGTACTTACGAAGACTATGAGGATATTGTCGAAGCCCCTACTGCTGTTGGTAGCATCTGCACACTGGCAGATTGTGAAAAGATGGCTGAATTTAACCTCCCACATCAGATTAAGAACCCGATCTTTTGCAAGGAGCACAAGACTGAGGGTGGGTTAAATGGGCGATACTTAGAGAGTTGTTTTATACCTGTCACTACTGTATAATAATAAATCAATCATACTAACGACCCCAAAACGCGCAACATTCATATCAATACAGGCATGGTCAACGTGATCAACAACCGTTGTGTGAAGGAAAATTGCTTGAAGTTCGCCTCCTTCAATCGCCCTGGAAAGAAAAAGAAAGTGTTTTGTAGCGACCACAAAGAGGAGGGCATGGTTGATGTTCGTTCCAAGCTTTGCGAGGTACAGGGTTGCAACAAGCAGCCTTCTTACAACCACCCTGGAGGGAAGAAGATGTACTGCTCTCTGCACAAGTTGGAAGGCATGGTCGATGTAGTGCACAGTATCTGCGAGCATGAGGGTTGCAAGAAAGGTCCTTCTTGCAACTACTCTCACGAGACAAAGAGACGCTTCTGCAAGGAGCATAAACTAGAAGGCATGGTCGACGTGCACAATAGAAGATGCGAATACAACAATTGCAGCACCTTCGCTTCTTATAACTACCCTGGGCTGAAAAAGAAGTTATACTGCGTTGAGCACAGGTTGGATGGCATGGTCATCGCCAAGAAGGCTCAGGCAAGCAGTCCTACCAGCGTTGCTATGTCGGTACATGAGTAGTTCCCTTCGCACGTTCACCACGGCATGCATGAGCCATCACATGTTCATATACATAAACGAACAGTTTTCACAGGCAAAGAAGATGAATATTTGTACTTTGTACCTTAAATACCAATCATCATATGTAAATACTCAACGAAAATCTATGATTTATAATATAATATAGTATAATATAATCTGTCTACACAGCCCGCGAACATCACCCCCCTCTAACGTCTTACTCACCACTAGTGCCACCATTAGCACAAGAAGCACCATATATGCTGCGGCCTAGCTGTCTGATTTGAGTCTCGAACTTTTGCACTCCGGCCGCTTGAATGATACTCTTGAGCCTTCTGTGCTCGTTTGGGTCGAAACATGTGGAGTCCTGGAACTTGAATGCTTCTAAAGATGTCTTTAAGTTGTGGCATGTTTCCCTTGTTTTTTCATCTAAAATGTCGAGAATTTTTATCCTGTCCTTAAGTTTCTCTTCCGGCGAAAATAACATAAGCGTGTATAGTTCCCATACGCACCACAGGCGGTTAATGTAAGTCTTGCCAAATAGAACGACTATCGCGTTGCACGCGTATACGTTGATGGGTAAAACTTTCAGACCATCCTTTATGTTGGCTTGGTCGATGCAACACTTGTCCAACCAGAATGTAGGAAATCTTCCGTACTCCTCTTTGAAGCATTCAGCCAACTGTTTCAATTGTACTAGTTTCGCTTTTCCTCCTTCGTCATCACTCCAGGAATGTGAAATAAAGAAGTCAATCTTCTCGCCATATCTGACGTCCCTTGATAGATCATAGACCCTTACTGCGGACGCATCCCTCACACTGGAGTGGAACAGATGCTGATGATCCCAAATCATCTCCCACCCTATGCACCGAAGGTTCTTGTTAGCGAGACTCACTAGCGATTCTATCTGTTCCTTTTGTGACCTGTAAACGATAGCAATGTTTGGAGGTTATATATAATGTGCTACCTAATTGCAATGGTATCATAGTAATGATGCATAGATCAGCCCTCTGAAGTTAACTAATACTCACGTACCCCTTGAAATCACAAGGCAGGGACACTCGTTCTATACTGGACAACTGCGCCTTCTCGAGCTTCCCATCACAATTGTAGTAAGGCAACTCCTCCTCCATCTGCACAAACATCTCACTCGTAGGCTCCCCCTTCTCTCCAGTAGCCGCAATTATGTCGATGACTTGCCCCCTGCGGAAGTTGCGGAGGGGGTCTGATGCACCATAATTAGTGTTTACCTTATCCTTGCCCCCACGGAAGATGTACCTTTCAATAGTAGGAGGATGGGGTCGTTATCAGTATGGTTAAAATGGTGCATAGACACACACAATTTAACCAACATGTGGCACTTACCAATACTGGCCTACATCCATGCCCTGCTCATTCATTAGAAGCATGGCCAAAAAGGCCCCATCCTGCTTGC
>JACLAB010000420.1_pt1 | contig 43508 bp, 26 predicted proteins | sample 8027921 | NCBI WGS metagenome assembly JACLAB01 (sample SAMN15725117, study PRJNA655200) | protist metagenome | isolation source: fluorescence activated cell sorting (FACS) single amplified genomes of... | place: USA: West Boothbay Harbor, Gulf of Maine | collected 2000-07-19 | reverse complement strand
GGAAAAAGCAAAAAATCGCCGCCCGGAGGAACAAGCGAGCGAAATGATCGATAAGGAAGCGCTGAGAAAAATGAAAGCGCAACGACGAATTAATTCAGTACCAATCACTGAAAGGCTGTTCGCTACGCGAAACGCGGCTATTCAGTTAGCCGGAAGTGGTTCCGTCGAACAAGGTCGGGCGATGTTGGAAGAAGCGTACGCGTTGCGAGTGAAGCACGTGGAGAAAAGACGCAAAGAGTTAGGTTTGAGTGCAAATGACGAACGATTTGGCATCCCAGAAACGTTACCGGAGTTAAAGGCGCTGTTATTCGTTTTAGAATACGGCGGTGACGCGTGGGAAGCGGATAAGATTGGCGTGCAGAAGCAAGTCGTGAAAGCCGTGTACGAGGCGTGCGAAAATGGGGCGATGAAGAAAGACGTGGAGAAAGCGTTGGCGACGTTTGCAGCCGTCCGACGCTCGTTTATGTTTGAAGAGAACGATTCTAAGTTTGGCCGAGAGTGGGAAGAGAAAATGATGGAAAAGTTCAAGGAAACAGCAATCGTCGAAGGAGAGAAAGAAGAAGGGGAAGAAGGGGAAGGAGGAAAACCTAGCGTAGAGGAGGTCATCAAAAAATACTACCCCAGAGGCGTCTCGGACGCGTTTGAGTTTGCCGTGCAAACGTACGATGCCGAAATTGAGGCGCGTAGAAAGATATAGCGCGTAGTTAGTTATAGATAGAAGAATAGCGTGTAGCTGCAGTTATACATATTTTAATAGAGCACCCTTTCAAAAGGTGATTATATTACAAACAACGCGGCGTTCGCCTCGCACATATTACACGCACACATATAATAAATAAAACACAAGTTACAGGACGTCATATACAAGAATCTTCGCTTACGCGGAGTCAATTTTCGATCCGCCGCCCATCATACTCTCCAACATTTCCGTTTGTAACTTTTTATTCCCGTTCTCGATGTCTCTCTTCGCCAGCTTTTCTACGCTCGCCCACTCGAAATCGAGTTGCGCGTACCCGGATCTCGCCGTCATGATTCGGTTGGCCAAACTCTGGTCCGCTTTCATTAACTTTGCCATCCACTCCTCTGGATTTCGTATCGGATTCTTCTCCAAAAAGTCCAACAGAAATTCGTGCTGGTTATTCACCCGGTTCACTTCGCCTTGGCCGTCCAAATTCACCTCTTTGCTCTCGCCGTCCGGCGTTTGGACGTTTAACCTGCAGTTTATCGACTCGAGTTGCCCGATAACCACCCAGGCGGCGGTATACGTCAACAGCTGGTGCATCACGTCGGCTGCTTTTCGCTCCGGCGACGACGCGCCTCCGAATGCGCCGCACGGCACGTACACTTTCGGAGAATCGTCGTTCTCGGCGCGCACGGTAAAAAAGCAGAATCTGCCGCTCTTCATCCCCCCGGCTCTTCTTCCCCGACGAGGTAGTTGTTGTTCGGGAACGACGATTCGCGAAGAAAAGCGAAACGCTCGACTTTTCAAAGCGGTCGTTGTCGTTGGTCGCCATCTCTTTTCGCGCGCGACGATTATTAATCGGGAAGAAACCGTCGTCGTCGCGGCAAACATGATGATGATGATGATGTTGTTATTAGTGTGAGTGTTGTTATCGCCGTCGAATCGTTTGTTACAGTTAGGTAAATACGGAAGATAAAAAGGGTCGTTACGAGCCGCAAAAAACGAGAGATCTCTCTCTCTTAATTTTCTCGAAAACGCTTTGTTTTCGATCACGGTCAAAAACAAAAAAGAAAAACGCACATCACATCACATCACATCACACACGCGCGCAAAGAAACGAGGAAGAGAAAAGGAAAATGACGAAATGGTCGATGAGAACGTTGCGAACGAACCGGTGTCGATCGACGGTGGAAGGGGAGGAGGCGCATCGGTTGTTCGAGGCGCCGGAAGTGCACGAAACGGCGAGAGTTGGAGATTTGGAAAAGTTGAGGAGATTGATTTTAGACGAAAAAACCGACGCGAACGCGTTGGACCCGGCCGGGAGGACGCCGCTGCACTTTGCGGCTGGGTTTGGGCGCGCGTCGTGCGTGAAGTTTTTGTTGGAGCAGCGAGGGATTAAATTAGAGGTGAGAGATTTGTGGTCGAAAGCTCCGGTGGATTGGGCGTTGCAGGCGAAGCACGAGGATAGTGTGAAACTGTTGAGAATTAAAGCGATCGAGACCAATCTCGAGATTGGCGGCAGAGGGCAAGTTTCGCCGTTGAGGACGTTTCACGAATATTGCTACGATTTGACGACCGAGGAAGTCGAGGAGAAATTGGAGAAAGACAGGATAGAAATGCTAGAGAAATACGAAAAAATGAGCGAGGAGGATAAGAGAGAGTTGCTCGAATCGAATCGAGATCCTCTCGAAGGGATTATTTTCTAAAAGTGAGAACATAAATAAGAATTTGTAATGTGGCTATTTTCAACGTGTAGTGACTACGATACTAATTGCTTTGTAAAATTACAGCTGGATTTCCGTCAAAGCTTCTTGTTCTTCTTTGTCCGATTCCGTGGCGTCGCCGTCTTTTTCTTTCTCGTCTTCCTTCGCGTCTTCAAAATTTAAGTGCTTCTTTTCTTCTCCCACCTCTTGCTTTTCGCCGTTTGCTGCTTTGCTTTCGGCGACAATGCCTTGCCCGCGAGGCGGTGTGGGAAGATGAAAATCGGCGAAGAACGCGGAAACGTCTGATTCCGCAACGCCCGCCGGCGCGTTGGGAATGACAAAAGCGCCGTCTTCCGCGTTTTCCATCTCCTCTTCCTCGTGATCTTCTCTGGTCCTTTCGTTGTCGTCGTCGTCGCGATCTTCCGTCGTGGAATCGGCACCTACGAAGGGAGAATCTGGCGCGTCTGGAAATTCGAGATCGCCCAAAACGTTGTTCTTTTTCCTCGCAGAAGAAGGACTTTGCGGCGGAGTTGCTTGCTCTTCATTCGCCGATGCTTCGGATTGTTCTCCCACAGTCGCTTGCGCAAACAACCTGTTCAACTCTTCGTCTTCCTCGGCTTCTAATTCTTCGAGAATCGCGTCGACATCGGCGCCTGTTTCGGCCAACTTTTCCTTTAATCGCTCGCACGCCCGCTCGCTTTGGCCCAAGCACATCAACAAGTCATTCATCTCTTCCTCAAAGTGCTTGGTGGCTTCGTGGTACCCGCGTTTGTACCCTCTCTCCTCGGCTTCAGCCAACTGCTCCGCCGTCAACTCTGCTTCGCGCTGGTTCTGTAACTGCTCAACCTTTAATTTCAACTCCGCAACTTCTCTTTCCGCTTGCTCCAAATCCGCAGCCGCGTCAGTCTGCTTCAATCTGAGATTTTCATTTTCGTTCTTCATTGCGTCGATTTCGACATTTTTATCGCTAATCATAACCTCTGCATCTGCAAGTTTTGCAGCGACATCATCATAAACCTCGCGTTCGATCCAGCCCGTCGTGTCGTACTCGTATTCGCCTTCTTCGCCCTCGACGTATTGATCTTCTTCCTCGCCATCGCCGGCGTAGTACCACGCGCCGGAGGCTTCGTCCAATACCCATCCAGGGTAATCGTCTGGATTGAACGGTGGTTGTTCCTGGCCCTCGTTCCCGTCATCTCCTTCGCCTTTGTCGTCGTCATTGTCGTCCTTTTTCTTCTTCTCCTCCTCCTCTTCGATGCCCTTACTTTCGTCGTACGGCACCGAAGGCATTATTTCGTTGCTGAAATCGTAATCGTAACCGTCACCGGATGGAGGAGGCTGAGGAGGTGCCGTTTCAGCTTGCAGAGGAGGAGGTGCAAATCCATCCGCAGAAGAAGGCGGCATGAACGCAGCATTCATGTTATTATTATCGGCGGTAGTAGCACCCACGGTACCGTCCTCGCTAATTCGAGGCGATGGCGGAGCATAATCGTACCCATCATTGTTTACTCTAGGAGATTCCGAATAGTTTTGTTGTTCTTGTTCTCGTTGTTCCATTTGTTGTTGTTCCATTTGTTGCGGAGGACGCAAGTAATCGTCATCATCATCGTATTCAACTTGCTGATGTTGTGCTTCGTGCTGTGTCTGATCGTAACCTGTGGGATATTGATTATTCTGATCGATGTAAGCATCGAACTGACTCGTCGATTCGTGCCCTTCACTTCTCATAGATCCGGTAGCAGATGGAGGTTGCGGAGGCAGCTGCTGCTCTATAAGATTTCCCCACTGGTCATACATCGGTTGCTGCGGTTGCTGCGGTTGCTGTTCGCTACTATTCGAAATCAATCCATTCTGCTGTTGTTCTACTGGCGGAGGATAATGCAAGGCTTCATTCTCTGGAACAGCCGGCGAGCCCGGTTGAAACTGGTTGAAGTGTTGTTCTTGTCGTTGTTGTTGTTGTTGTTGCCGTTGTTCTTGCTCCTGCTGCTGCTGTTGATGGTGTTCACCATCGCTACTAAAAGCATTGCTATTGTTATCGTCACCAATATGATGAGGACTTTCTCTTTTCGTCGGCGAGAGCACTTGCTGATTCTCTACATAGTGCGGCGATTCGCTTTCTAATTTACCTCCGTTCTTCGCTTCGTCCTCGTCCTTCGTGCTCGGCCCGGGAACGAAAAACTTTTGCGGCTTTGCCACAGCAATTGGTGGCGGTAAAAAGGATGCTATATCCGCGGCACTTCCTGATAAACTCTGCGCACCGGCACCACCATCGCTCGCATCAGCACCCGTCGGATTGAAAACATCCACGTACCGGCTGCGAACGTCGCTTTGCCTCGCCACGAAACTACTCGCGCTCGGCATCGGAGGCGGCATCGCGTTTACGTTCGAATTCGACGTGGACGCTGGGTCTTCATTGTTCTGTTGCTGGTGCATTCCATCGCTACCAAAGTTTTGTTGTTGCTGAGTCGGGTTGTACGGGTCATTTTCTATCTGCTGATTTCGGTTCGCGAACGGTTGTTGCTGTTGTTGTTGCTGCTGCTGCTGCTGTTGGGGATGAAAACTATTCGCCGGCTGTTGTTGATGCAGCTGTTGCTGCTGCCCTACTCCTCCTCCTCCTACTCCGCCGCCGCTGCCGCCGCCGCCGCTACCGCCGCCGCCTGAATTCGCGTTCATCATCGGTGGCGGAGGTCCGGACATACCTCCCATGGCTTGTCTCGCGGCATCCTTCCCGTTCGGATCGGACCCATCCACCCACGCTTTTAACGTCTCGTCGTAGTAAAATTCAGAGTTATTTCCGAGCTTTGCTTTCGTGACTTTCTTCCTCGGTTCCTGTTTTATCGAACGGATGGATTCAGGTGAGCGTTTGCGCGCGCGCAGGAAAGAGAGAGAGAGAGAGACGAGGAAGGAGACAACAAACGCGCGCGCCTCTCAAAAATCCAATTTTTCACTCTCCATACGAAAGAAATCGAATTCCAAAAGTGTGCCCGCGCGGCGACGAAAAAAACGAACCGGCGGGAAAAGAAGAAACGAGATGGGGGTTCGAGAAAAGCACAAGAGTGCGAGAGAGAACGCGCACCCCTCCGCCGCCGCCGCCGAACGAGGTCAGGCGGCCGAAAAATCCTCCTCTGGCTGGTGAATTATCTGCCATGTTTTTTTAAAAAGTGGGGGAAATTTTCCTGAAAAACGTCTCACATTGAGGCACCGAGCACCCCGAACGCGACGCGAGCGCGAAGAAGAAAAAAGGTACGACGCGTTCAATCCATCGATTAAAGTATATATGTATGTATATATATATATATGTATTAGTAAAATCCCGTATTCAATCTCTCATCTCTTCTCACCGTATGTATTAAATCTATCTTTCGCCGATCAAATAAGCTATAAGTAAAAACCTCTCTCTCTCTCTCTCTCTCTTTCTCTTTCTCTTTCTCTCGCAGCCAAAACAATCTCTAAAATTTAATCCATGTAGCCATCGATTTCGCGTTGCTTTTGCAACATTTCGTCCTCTTCTCTCATGGCTTCGGCTTCGGCGCACATTCTTTCGATTTCTTCCGGCGTCAAGCGTCCTCTGTCGTGTTGCAAAGAAACGTTCGCTTCGGAGCCGGTGACGCGATCTCTCGCCGTCACGGTCAACAAACCGTTGGTGTTAACTTCGAAAGTAACGTCGATTTTCGGGACGCCTTGTTCGGCTTTTTCGATGCCGGTGATTTGGAACTCGCCCAGCAAGTGGTTGCCGTCCGTGGACATGCGCTCGCCTTCGAAGATTCTGACGTCGATTTCCGTTTGGTTGTCGTACACCGTGGTGAACTCGGACTTCTTTTTGCACGGAATGGAGGTGTTTCTGTTGACGACCTTGGCAAAGTGTCTGCCTTCGCACTCGACGCCCAAAGATAACGGGACAACGTCCATCAACAAAACCTTGGAGGTTTGCTTGTCGCGGACGCCGGCCAAGATGGCACCTTGCACGGCGGCACCGTACGCGACGGCTTCGTCCGGGTGCACGGATTTGTTCAACGGCTTGCCGTCGAAGTACTCCGTCAAAATCTCTTGGACTCTCGGGACGCGAGTGGAACCACCAACCAAAACAATTTCGTTCACCAAAGACTTGTCTCTGCCGGCATCGGCCAAGACTCTCTTCACCGCTTCCAAGCATCTTTGGAAAGTCGCCTCGTTCACCTTGTTGAATTCATCTCTGGTGATGGTCATGTTCACCTCGTGTTCGCCGATGAAGCATTCCAACTTGGCGGATTGCGCGATGGACAATTCTCTCTTGGCTTTTTCGCAAGCAGTTCTCAACTTACGCTTGGACTTGTCGTCGTTGAAGATGGTGTCCGCGTTCGGGTACGTCTTTTGGACGTGCGCCATCAAGGATTCGTCGAAATCTTCGCCGCCCAAGTGGGTGTCGCCAGCCGTCGCCAACACTTCAAAGACGCCGTCTTGCAAGTGCAACAAGGAGACATCAAAGGTACCGCCACCCAAATCAAAGACCAAAATGGTTTGATCCTTGATGATTTCACCATCCTCACCTTCTCTCTTATCCAAACCGTACGCCAACGCCGCCGCGGTCGGCTCGTTGATGATTCTCAAAACTTCCAAACCGGCGATTTGACCGGCGTCCTTGGTTTGTCTTCTTTGCGCGTCGGAGAAGTACGCCGGAACGGTGATGACCGCCTTGTTGATGACGCAGCCCAACTGGCCTTCGGCCGTGGCTTTCATCTTTTGCAAAACCATCGCGGAAATTTGCTCCGGGGCAAACTCCTTCTTTTCGTTGTTTTGAGTCGGGTCTTCGACGACGATGACCGGCTTGCCGCCAGAACCTTCCTTGATCTCAAACGGCATGTGCTTAATATCTTCGCCAATCTCGGAGAATTGTCTACCGATAATTCTCTTGATGTTGAACAAAGTGTTCTTCGGGTTTTGCGAGGCTTGTCTCTTGGCGGACTCACCGACGACTCTGCCAGCTTCGGTGAAGGAAACCCAAGACGCGGTCGTTCTGTCGCCTTCGGCGTTGCACAAGACGTGCGCCTCGCCATCCTTCCAGACGGAAACGCACGAGTACGTCGTACCCAAATCGATACCGATGACGTATTCGTCCAAAGTCGCGTTGTTCATCTTAGATGCCAACTTGGCTTCTTCAATCTTCTTCTTTTGCGCCAACTTGGCTTCGCCCATGCCTTCCATCAAGGCCAAGTTCTTCGGGTCCAACGTGAGACCTTGCGTGTACGCGTGGATAGAATCGTGGAAGAATCCAGACTTGTACAAGGCAAAACCTAATCGGGAATAACCCTTAACAAAGTCCGGCTTCAACTCGACGCATCGTCTCGCGTCCGCGCACGCTTTCGAGTGTTGGTCCAAAGCGGCGTAGCACGCGGATCTGTTCGAGTAAAACACGTGGTCGTACGGGTCTTGATCGATGGCTTTGGTAAATTCCGAAGCCGCTTCGTAAAACTTCTTCTTCGTGAACGCGGCGTTCCCGTTCGCCTTGTGTTCGAGCGCGAGTTTGCGTTGCTCCGCGGAGACCTGTTATCGTAAAGAAGAAAGAACGGAGAGATCAAAATCAGCACGCAATAAAGAACAACAACAAGAAGAAGAAAAGTAATCCATCATCGTCAGCGCTCTATCTCAGCCGCCAAACCTCAGCCGTCGAAAAAAAAAGAACAAGAAAAAATTTTTCCAATCTCATCATCCGCCGCACGGAGTTACGTTATAAAAGAGAGAAAGAAGAAAGTTCCGCCGTACCTGGATCTTTTCCTCCTCGTCGTCGTCCAACACGCGGACGGCCGCGCCGGTCTTCGATTCGCCTTTTCCTTTCCCGCCTTTCTTGTTCGGGGCCATTTTTTTTTTTTATTTATATGTATATTCGATGTGATAAAGTGAGGAAGAAGACCGAAGAGAAAAAGGAAAACTCTCGACCGTCCGATTATTAATTTTTTTGGTCGCGTTTTTTTTTTGGTCGCACGAACAAACAGCAAGAGAGAGAGAGAGAGTTAATAAAGAGAGAGAGAGGGAGATTAGAAACCATCGCAAAGGAGAGAGAGAACTTTTTGTTCCCAAAGACGAGACGCAACAACTTCTCTCGCCATTCACCGGGAAATAAATGCGCTTTTTTGCGTCGTCGTCGAACTCGTTACTGTCGTTGTCATCGTCTTCGCGTTGTTCTTCGTCTTCTTTCGCGCCGCAAACGACGACGCTTTTAAAAGCGCTCCTCGCGAAACGACATCGTCCCGGCGGCGGCTCTTCTCTCCCGGGTGGTCGCGCTGCTCGATATTGTTATCGTCGTCGTCTTTGTCGTCAACAAAAGAATAACTTTGGTAACACCACCGCGACGACGATGGACGAGGACGAATCAGAAAACGACGACACTAGTGCGGGGAGAAAAACGTTCACTTTGCGTCCGATGGAGAAACGAAATTCTAATCCAAACGCTAAGAGATACGTGACGTTGCATTTTTTGCGACACGCGGAAGGGACGCACAACGTGTCGAGGGAATACAACGATCCGATGCATAAAGATGCGCGATTGACGGATTTTGGAAAGAAGCAATGCGCAGAGCTGGCAAAAGCGCAACCTTTAGTGAGCAGCGCGAAGAAAATAACAGTCGCGACGTCGCCGATGACGAGATGCGTGCAAACGGCGAGTTTATGTTTCGATAAAGAGTTGCACGCGATCGAGGAAACGATCGCGTTGGAGGAGTTGAGAGAAACGGTAAACTACCAATGCGACATTCGCAGGAAAACGTCGGAGTTGAAGGAGGAGTTCGGCGAAGCGAGCGCGTTCAACGTCGATTTCTCTCGCTTGGAACGAGACGAGGAAGATCCACTGTGGCAATATTGGATCGAGAGATGTGGGTCTGAGGAAGCGCACACGAAGCACAGGGAGAGCGCTTCGCTGTATAAGTGCGCAGACAGAGCGAGGAAATTTTTCGAGTGGGTGGAGGAACGAGCAACGGCGACGGCAAAAGAAGAAGAAGAGGAAGAGATCATCGTTAGTTCGCACTCGGCGTTCCTCAGATGCATGTTTAATTACGGTCACACGCAAGAAAAGTTCGACTATCACATGGGAGGGTCAGAGCAAGTATTCGACGATCGGAAAGACAAAACAAACAACGTGAAAGTTATCAGGTATCTACCGGAAGACGGCGACGCGTTCGAGGAATACATGCGCAGAGATTACGAGAATTGCGAGTTACGGTCAGCCGTGTTGGAAATTCTGTGATGAATTCATACGATGTAGAATGCAGTAATTTATTTAGTGGTCATGATGTAGTATTGTTTTAGCGGCAGCTTTTTTTTTGTATTAGCAACAACATTTTTTTAAATGTAGTAGTATTAGTACTCACTTTTGAGTTTTGTTAATGGATGCCTTTGGCCGGGATGTTCCCTAACTCGTCTTCTTCGTCCCACGTCATGCTGTAATCGGAGAAATCACCCTTGGCATCGGCTTCGTCTTTCGACTCAAACACTTGACCGGCGTTATCGAAATACCTCCAACTGTCGTTCAACACGTGCGACATCCGTCTCTCCTTCGCCTCTAAATACTTCTCCGAAAACAAATTCGCCTTTGTCACGCACGGAATTCTCGACGTTACGTTCACGCCTTCCTTTGCCAACTCGTTAATTTTCCTCGGATTATTCGTCATCAACGCGACGCTCTTGATGTTCAAATCGTCCACGATATTCTTCACCGCGCTGTATTCCCGTATATCGTCCGGTAATCCCAACTTTCTATTCGCATCCACGGTGTCCGCGCCGCTCTCTTGCACTTTATACGCGGCAATCTTATTCGCCAATCCTATCCCTCTCCCTTCCTGCTCTAAGTAAATCACCACCCCTAACTCGTTATCGCGTATATATTCCAACGCTAAATCTAACTGTTGTTTGCAATCGCACTTTAACGACCCTAAAACTTCGCTCGTGAAGCACGCGTCGTGCACTCGCACGGGGACGTTTTCTAAACCTTCCACGTTGCCGTAAATCATGCACGTGGGTTCGGTAATCACGTGCGTTTTTGGCCCGCGATGGCGGTAGCCTCGCAAGCGGTAGAAACCTTTATCGGTAGGCAGATTCGTTTCCGCGATGAACTGCGTCTGAGATTCGGCGACCCAGTACGATTGAGGGATGAAATCATCTTCTGAAGAAGAAGAAGAAGACGAGGGCGGCGAGGCACCGTCGTCATCGGAAGAAGAAGAAGAAGATGATGATTTAATAACTCTTCTCCTGAAAACAGAAGGAGCTCTTGTTCTTCTTCCGCTACCACCACCGCATCTGCGAAACGATGACGAAGAATGCGATGAACTGGCCACCGACGAGGTGCGCGCCAGAGCAGACGAGGTGGTCGTCGTAATCATCGGCGTCTCTCTCTCTCTCTCTCTCTCTGCAGTAAAATTCTGACGAGTCAAGAGAGAGAAAAAGATTTTCACGAAAGGAAGTGGATAACAATATTTAGGGTCTCAAATGAAAAAAGCTTTGTTTATCTAAACCTAAACCCTAGATGCGATTCGATTCAAAACTGTATTCTGTAACACGAATGAGCAAACGATCACAGGTTCGACCCCTGTAGTCAGCACGTGCGTATATACGCTTTCTTCTGCTGACTTGGCCAAGTGGTAAGGCATTTGTTTTGTACTCTTTTTTTTTTGGTTGTTGTTTTTAGTGTTATTATTACACGCGCGATGCGGCTGCTATCAAATCTATGCACTCGTTACTAAACTACCTATGTGCGCGTTTCACGCGTCGTCGCTTTCAACTATTTCAAATCTGGGCGCGTCGCCCGTTTGGACGACGTCTACGCGAAATCCAGTCTCTTTCAGTTGGCGTTCAAACTCTTCGACGTTTTCCTTCGCGAACGAAAGCGCGTCGTTTAGGACCAACGCGTTATTAACAAGACCATCGAAGCTTTCTTTTCTATCATCTGAGGAAGATGAAGAAGAGTTTTGCTCTTGTTGCGTCATCGTTGTCATCAGTTTTGAGACAACCAACGAAGCGCTCAATACATCTCGAACGCTGGCGTCGTTCGTGAGCATACACGCGACGATGATATCATCATCTAGAAGAGATGGAGAAGAAGGTGAAGAAGAAGATTCTTTGACTTTTCGAACGATATTCGCGACAAACTTTTCGTTCGCGAAAACACTCTCTCTCGCATTTTCAAACGCCTCCCAATCGTTGCCGGAAACTACGTCTGGTGCAACTCCTAATTTACACGCTTTCAAATAATTTTCCTCTTTGCTCCACCAGACGCCTTCGATATCACTGACGTCTTCGACGGACAAGACTTTCGAACCGCCCGATTCCACGAACGCTTTGCCTTGAATCAACAGGCGTTTTCGACTCAACGTTTCAAAATTTAAGCTCTTCGCCGCCATGTAGCAACAAAACGAGTGCGCGAAGAGCATGGAACCGTACGTGACCACTCCAACTGTCACACCTTTCATCTCTTCGCCTAAACTATTCGTCGCGAAATCTAGCTCTAATCCGTTCGTGACGGCTCTGAAAAGCGCGATACCAACCGGCAACGCGGCGATTTGTAACCATCGTCCTTGCACTTCCAATTTCGTCCGAATATCCCCGGCGTTTTCGTTTCTAGAGAAATGCGTCATGAACGTACCGTTAATGAGCGACGATCTCCCGGTCAACGCCGCGCTCCTCACGAACGTCGCGGTCCCGGCAATCAACAAAAATTGCGACGGAAATAACGGCGTCAACAACTCCATCGCTCGCGACACGTCCTCCAACGAATTCGCCGCCGACCAAAAGAATTTCGGATTCTCGTCAAACTTTTTCGTATTCAGCGCCCCGAGCGCAAGCGTCGCTAAACCACCAGTTCCATCTTTCAACACCCACTTCGCGGCTCCAGCCACCGGTGCCGCCGCGTTAGCTTGATTCACGTCCATCCCGACCGCGACCAACAACGACTGCGCCGAGAGCACCTCCAACACGTCCCGAAAGAACAGCGAAAGCATCTGCCATTTTAGCCAAGGTAAATAGTCTCTCGAAACTGTCTTCGGAAACCCATCCGGGAGAAATATTCGCTTAAATTGCGCTCGGAAAGAGCTCGAGACGTCGTATTTTTCGTCGTTCTCGGCGTCATCATAGTCGTCGTTCATCGTCGTCGTCGTCGGTTGCCGTTTTGCCATTATTTTTCTCGAACCACCACTAATCGCACTCGTCTCCTCTCCGCTCATCTTCAAAAATGCCGGCACGAACTCGTTCCGCGCGTTCCCGCTAAAATCCACCTCTTTGATTTTCTTTACTCTCCTTCTCGGTTGCGTTTTCGTCAGCGAAGAAGGTGAAGACGACGACGACGACGACGACGACAGAGGTTCAGCGGCACCGCTACTATCACCGCCATCAGAAGAAGAAGTTGAACACCTCGTCGTCGTCGACGAAAGTCGTTTCCCGTTTTCATTTTTCCCGAAACGACATCTCTTCCGTCGTCGCCGCTCGACCAGAAGAGCGCACCACCACCACCGAGAAGAATAAGAAGAAGAGCGCAATAAAGAAGCGCTTCTCGAGAGAGTGAGAGAAGAACAACGATGATGCGCGCGCATTTTTTTCCTCCTCTTTCTTCTTCTTCTTCTTCTTCTTCTTCTTCGCGCAAAAATGCGCTTTTTGGTGTGCTTTTTTTGCGCAAAAATTTGGAGGGTTTAGGGTTTACTTTCGGAAGAAAAAGAGTCACACCACAAAAAAAAAAGATACGAATTGGATACGACGTAATTCATCTCTCCTCGATTCCATTTTCTCTCTCTGATATAACTCGCGCCACGAAGAACTTTGATTGACGACGGCTTTTGCCCGGGTCGTCGTCGTTGTGTCGTTGTGCAAAGCGAGAGAGAGGAGAGCGCGACGACGAGGGATTTTTTGAGGAGAGAGAGAGAGACGGTCTCGATTTAATCATAATACGCACTCATTATTAAAACAGAAAAGGGGAGGATGCGAACGATGGCAACGCCGAGCGCGTGTTCTTCTTTTTGTTCGACGAGTTCTTCTTCTTCTCGTTTTTCTTCTGCTCCTCGAAGGGCGGTGGCGGTCGGTGTCGGTGGTGGGAGAAGGCACCTCGCGAAGAACACGAGACTATTCTCGACGACGAGCGGGGAGAAGAGCGCGGAAGATATTCCTCCGGAAGATTACGCCATCGTGGTGGAGCTTTTAGATTGCGAGACTGGAGATGAGATTCAAGAAAAAGCAGACTTGATGGCGAAGAACGGGTTAATCACGGCTGGCGTGGTCGAAGCGGCGAGAGTTATATTAGACGGGAACATTCAGCAAGGTCAGGACGAGGAGATTATTTTGATTTTGAGAGCGATATACGACGTGCTTTTGAAAGAGTTGCAAAAAATCCGAGCGCCGTACGCGAAGAAAGTGCTCGAATTCGCGCAAGAAGTCATGGGAATGTTCACGGCGGAGGATTTGGAATCGAACAACGAGATGGTGCTGTCCAAGGTGAGGTTGGTGTTGCAAGAAGAGTTCGATAAGGACGAAGAGCTTGGCGTGACGCAGGAAGCGTTGGAGAAATATTTAGGCGACGTGTTGCCGGTGATGGACATGCAAGACGAGCGATTGAGAGAACAACTCGCGGCGTGCGAAGATCCCAAAGTACAAGTCCAAATGGTTGCGCAGATGATGCAACGGACGAAAGAGAGAATGCAAATCGATCATTTAAGAGAAGTTGCGAGAACATTTAGAAGTGAAGATTAGTAAAGAAATATGAAAAGAAGAGTACCAAGTATGTATGTATGCATGTATATGTGTTTGTGTGTGTATGTTTTTTATCTCAGTATGAAAGAGGGAGAAAGAATTTTTTTGCATCTAACCTCGGAGACCGCTGAATCCCGGCTGCGCGAACGCGACGTGTTCAGCTCCGTAAGCTCCGCCTTCGAACAGAGGGTCTTGCGCGACGATGTTATTGATGCCTCCTAGAGAACTCACTCCAAGGCCACCAACGCCGAATCGGTTGATGCCGCCAATGCCGCCGCCGAAGCCAATGCCACCGCCCAAGCCTTGAAGTAACTTCCTCGCCGGCGTTTGTTGTCGTTCTTCGTCTTTTGCTTCTTCTTCAGGCGTCGGCGGTAATCTCACAAGGGCGATGTGTAAAAGCAACGGCGGCTCCTCGTTTTCATCGCCAGTCTCGTTCTTGCGAATTTGTTGGAGCGAGACCAAAGTGGGCGTTCCGATGAATACGATTTCACCTCGATCGTTCGTATCGCCTTCAGCGATGAGTTCGCAGAAATGCGAGGTTTCCTTGACATCGACATCCGCTCTTCCACATCGATATTCGTCGAAATCGTAAGCTCTGCCCATCATCGGTGAGCTAATACAACGCTCCGGATGCGCAAAACCGCACACGACTGCTCCGTAAGAAGCATTCGGCGTCAACTGTTCGCTGATTGCCACAAACTTCATCGAAAAGTTATTCGCCGATATCGGATACGTCGTCGCGACAAAACTCTCGGCGACCACTCTCAACCCGTCCGCTTCGACGTCCGCGAAAGTTTGCACGTCAAACTTGTCTTCCGCGGTAACGTTTAGCTCCTCTTGAATCTCTCGAGCTAACAAGTTCGCTCGCTCCGCGTCCCCCGGGAACGTCTCCGTCAGCGCTTTCGCGATGGCCTCGTTGTTTATTGTACTCTCCGAGAGAGAAGAAGAAGCAAACACAGAGAGGAAAAAAAACAGGAAGAAAACACGGAACTTTCCTCCTCCGAAGTGCATCAATGGGGGGATCCTCCTCCTGTTGGTCGCTCTTGTCGTCGTCATTGATCGCCGTCCGTTTTTTGTGGTTTTTACCGCTGCTGCTGCTGCGCGATGATGATGATGATAATGTGTGGTTTTCGCGTATTTTTTTTTTCTTTTTGCTTTTTGCCGATTCGATTCGAGGAAAGAAGCGAGAAAATGATTCGAGACATACACGTCTGTTCAATTCGCACCCTTGCATGCGAAGATGTTATTTTTTTGCGCGTCCAATGAGCGCAGAAGTTGTTGATGATGTACGCGTGTGTCTCTCTATTTCAATTCTATTCTGTTTACAGAATATTAGATATCACTTATTACATTCGAAGACCAAACCTACTCGGAGCGGAGGCGTTTTGCCCGCGAATATCAGCCCTCCCAGAGCCTTGCCCGATGATCGTCTCAATCTTTGACTCCACCTGAGTGCCGCTCGCGGCGAAGCCCGTCCCTCCCCGTTGCAAATGAATGACGTCCTTCTTTGGATCTATTTTTTTCCCCGCGTACGCGCCTTCTTTTTTAATCACCAGCTCGTACGCCTCTTTCGAAATCGCGTCTCCGGTTGGTTTTAAAATAACAATCGGCGTGCTGTTCGTGAACGTTTTCATGGTCACGGGACAAATGAAAACGGATTCGTCGTCTGTCGCTTTCGTCCATTTCACTTTCGTTAAATCTTTAATCCTTAATTTCTTGCCAGTCTGGGGACATTTCGTGTATAAACTATTCTTGCTACCGTCGCTAACTCTACTACCATCTACACCGTCCGCTACGTTCTCCTTCGTCTTCACCGTGTTTGTCCAAAACTCGTTTAAACTCTCCGCGCGTTCCTTATCAAACTTCGACCCAAACTCGTTCCTTCTCGCAATCTGTTTTTCACCGAAAACCCCATCTCCTCCGTCGAGAACGTCCTCCGTCTCTTGATACTTCCCGCCGCCGTGGTTTTGCATGTGAAACTTCTTCACCTCCAACGCTTTTTCCTTTTCTTTTTGTTCTTGCAAATCCACCTGCGCCTGCGCCTCGCGCCGCTCGATTTTCTCTCTCGTCCGTTCGATCGATTTCTTCTGTTCGAGCAAGTTCCTCAAAATGTGCTCTCGTTCGTACAACACGCCGTCGTTGGTCACGTGCGGGTCGACGCAAATTTGCAATCCCAACGCGCAGCAGTTGAAGTCTTTCACCGTTTCTTTCCCCAAGCGCTCTTTGATGGTGCCAAAACCCAACGCTTTTCGTTCCGCGTAGGTGAGATTTTCGGAACCCATGTTTCCGGCATTCTTGGAATGCTTTCTTCCCGTGCCGCGAGCCATGTTTAGATGTTTTCTTTTCGTAAACCGCGTGTTTGCGTCGTGGAACGAGGAAAAGTCTCGTCGTCACTTTTTTTTTCCAAAACCGAAAAGTAGACTCGCAACGCGTTAGATATTCCGCGACGCACGGGCACATGCCTTCTCCCACCAAAGATAACGGCGATGGCGACGGCGACGACGTCCAAGAAAAAGAAAAAAAGAAGACGACGACGACGACGATGGACGTGTCCCACAACACGCGTCGACTGGAAGAGCTCGTCCACAATCTCGAGCAGACGAAAATCGAGTTGAAGAAAAAAGGGGAGAACTTCATTCCGATGAGAGGAAGAAGCGACGACGGCAAAAGCGGCGGTGGGAAAAACGACGCGAATGCTCGAATGGGATTGGACGCGTACGCGCCGTCGTTGGCAAAACCAGTCGCCGCGTCTCGCGAGATGTTCGATAAGGCGAGAGAGACGTTGATTTCGAGCGGGAAGACGAAGATTAGCGCGGTATGTGGGAGCCGCGACGATGATGGCGACGAGTCTGCCGGTGCAGCTGCTGAATTGGGTGTTCTCGCGACGGCGAAAATCGAAGCGAAAGAGCAACTGTTTGAACACTCGTGGAGAGAACAGCGAGCGCCGTTTGGCGGGATGTGTATGGTGACTATTGAAAAGTTAAAGTTTGAATACAACGTGAAGGATGTGTATTTGGAACTTTTGAAGGAACGCTTCTTTAGCGACGGGATGAAGCAAGCGGTACCGACGAGCGTACAGACGTTTATGAAGTTGGCGCCGGAACAGTTCGTGAGAGGAGGAGAAGTCGCGAACGCGGCGTACGATTGCATCTCGGATACGTACCGCGCACTGAGAGATATAGAGCCGGGCGAGGAAATTGTAGTCGCGAAAAAAGACGTATTTCGCTCGAAACCGGGATCGGTGGCGATTACGTGCGACTCCGAGTCCGTGGAGAACGAACTTGTGAGTTGGCTGAACGAAAACGAGTGCGCGCCGTTGCGTTTGCAGCCGTCGCAAATTCACAACGTGGGCGTTTTTTTAGCCGCAGATTATTCAAAGCCAATCGAAATGCCGGTGTCGCAACTCAGCGAGTTATTGCAGGGCCACTTTCGGATGGCGCAGTGCCCGCACGGCTGGTTAACGAAGGAACCTCCCAAGAAAAATAAGAACGACTTTTTAGATGAGGCGATGCGGAACACTATCAGAGAACGATTCGGATTCACCGCGGCAAACCAGACGTTTCCGTTACAAGGTGGTTTTCATCGCGTCACGTTTGCTCAGTATCTGAATCATAACGGGGATAACGCAAACATTACCAGAGACAGGAAGAAACCAGTCGCGACGTATCAATTTAAAACGAATAATCATCAGAAAGGTGGTGGCAAAAAAGGCGATGAGCTTACCATCGACTATCGTGTGGATTCAGCAACCGAAGACCTGCGCGATGCGCCCGCAAATAAAGTGTATTACGAATGGGCGATTGAGAAGAAAAGCGGCCCGTGGGATGAGATTGGTAAAGGGGCGAAAGAACGCAAAGGCGCCGTGGATTATTCCAAATGGGACAACATCGATACTGATTCAGATTAGCGAGATATAGTGTAGCAAAGTAGTTTTATAGCAACATGTAGCAGCAGTAACAGCAGCAGCAGCGATGGCGTAGTAATATTCATTTATCGCTTATCGACGAAATCGTTAATCTCGCCAGCCACGAAATCCAATTCGACTGGTTTCAAGCCTCGTCCAAACTTGTACGACTTTGCTCCAACTTCCAAGGAAATGATGGAGTTTGGAATCCCATTCGTGATGCTCTCAACAATGACTTCCGCACCAGAGACGTCCTCGATGCTCCCAGAATCGTTCAAATATTCTTTTTTACCGATCGTTCTCGTGACGATGTTGAAGTCGGTATCCGTTAACGAAATTTCCGCGGATTCGAACGTTTCGTCAATGAAGCTCTTCCCCATTTGACCGCCAGCGAGCCAGAATGGGATGGAAAATAACGCGAAGAATGCCCCGCCAGACGCCAAAGCACCAACAGTCCACGTGGCTACGAAGGCGTTCCACGCAATCGCGAAGCCCCCCGACATCGCGCTGTTCCCGGTGAACCCGGCGGGTGGGATTAAAATCGCCAGTTCTTTCGTGTCTTCGTTTCGGTACACTTGCACTTTCGTGTTCGCTGGTTTCCTCCTTCGATTCGGGCGTTTCGATTCTAATTCTGAGGATATCGTCGTGCTAAAACCTGGAGCGCCAAAGGTTGTTCGACCGTAATATGGATCGTACGGATCGTAATATTGTCCTCCTCCTCCTCTGTTGTCGTAATATCCGTCGTCTTCCTCGTAATACTCATCGTCGTAATACCTATCTTCTTGTCGTCTGCTATTGCTACCGTTCCTATAACTATTATTTTTCCTCTCTTCTCTTCTTTGCGCGCCTCTTTCTAACAACTCTAACGCCTCCTTGGCGTTTCGAAACCTGTCCTCCGGCAACGGTTCCAATAAAATATCAAGACACCTTTCGATGTCTCGATCGTCGATGGTTACTCTCCCTCGGAATGCAATTTTTAACCTTTCGCTGGGGAACGCGCTCGGCGGACATCCGCTCATGGCGAACAAAATCGTCGATCCGACGCCATACTGATCGCTTTTCTTTCCTACTCGTCCTTGCAACTGTTCCGGCGCTGCGTACCCAAACGTACCGACCGAAGTACCGACTCTCGTCATCTCCAATCCGCCTGACACGGCGCTCTCCGCGACGGCACCGAAATCTACCAAACTTATCGTCTCGCTTTCCAAATCTACGATAACATTATTCGGCGTAATATCTCTGTGCCACACCGGCGGTCTCAGCGTTTCTAAGTACGATACCGTCTCCAAAAGTTGCACCAACATCTTCTTCACGAACGGTTCCGACGGTCGCCACGTTCCGCTCTCCACCAACTCCGTCAACGATTTACCTTTCGCCACTTTTTGCACCAAAACAAATTCCAAATCGCCGCTCTTTGTTCCTTTCTCAATCTCAAAGTGCTCTATGTATTTCGGTATCGTCTTATAATTGATGGATTGTAAAACTTTCGACTCGCGTTCGAACGAGTCCAACGCTTTCCAAGGCGACGTATCCGCTGAACTGACGCTCATTTTCTTCAAGCTTTCCCACGGGAGGACTTTCAGCGCCACCTCTTCCCGCTCGCCGTTCACGATGTGCTCGCACAGCAACGTTTCCCCGTACGAACCCGTGCCAAGCAAGTCTTTAACCACGTATTCGTCTTTGATGATGTCCCCAGTTTGATAATACATTCCCGTCGTCGTTTTGGAAGAAAGATTAGTTTCTTTCTTCGGTTCATCGATCGCCGCGCGCGCGACGGTAACGATTCTGCGATGATGTGCCGCGGTAATTTTACGAGACGCGAGTAATGACGAAGACGACGACTTCGCCACCATCAGGCTTTGAGGTTGACGATGCGCGCAAAGCGTCATTGTTTTATTCTTATTTGTTGAAAATTTCAGATAAAATGTGAGTTGTGGTGTGAGGAAAAACGATGACGCATTCGCGTATCTTTTCGCGCGGGGAAATGTCAAATGATGATGATACAATGGTTTAAAGACGTTTAATTACAAAAATCTCTCTCTATCTGGCACTAAATCCATCAAAATTACCGCCATCGACTGGACTCTCGTAGTCTTTTGCGCACTCCGCGTACCTCCCGCCTCTCAACATTTGAAAGTTGTGTTCTCTTTCCATGATGTTTGGAACGTTCCCGGTCGGGACGCCGGTGGTGAGCGACGTTCCGTCGTCGTCGACTAAAACAAATCTAGAGAAATCACCATTCTCGCCGGGAACCCAAACTAACTTCCACGCGATTCTAGACTGAAACTGCACGTGCGCGACGTCGTGCGGCGGTTCTTGATTCGCGCCGAGCGAACACGTGCACCAAGTTCCGCCCGGTCCCGCATCCGGTAAGCTCGCCACTCGGATCCCGTCGCCCAGTTGATTCCCGACCGCGATGCCTCTCACCGACCCGTCGTGCTCGTTATCCGCGTTATCTAAAATCATCGTCGTCGCGTCCACGTGATTGAAATCGTTGAAGCAGTGCCCGGTGTACCCTTTCCCTGGAGCGACGTTTTGCAAGTCCCGCAACCCGGCCGCCCAGAGCAGTTTCGGTCGGACCATCGAATCCCAATCTTGCGATAACTCGCTCTCGGTCAACGATTTCGCTCGGTTTCGGCACGTCTGCAAACGCTCCTCCGCGGTGCCCGGGTAACGACCGTCGCCCATGATGGAAAACTCCGATCCAGAAGAAGAAGAAGAAGATGCCGCCGCGGAAAAACTCCTCGACGACGAATACAACAAAGTCGCCGATAAGAAGGAAGACACTGATTTCCGTAAAAACGAAGATCGTTTAGTCGATGATGCCGATGATGATGATGTCGATGCCGCCCTCGTTGTCGTTCTCGCTGCGACCGTTTTCACCGCAAACATTGTTTTGTTTCCAAGTTCGACGAGTGACGTCAATTCCCGTGCATTCCCCTATACGTATACTTTTTCCCCAAAAAGAAGCTTGTATAAATTCGTTGGGTGCACACTTTTCGTTGACTCGCTCCGCATAAAAAAAGAAACGGCTTTTCCCGAAAAAAAAAAAGAATTACGCGCGCGAGCAGCATTGAAAAGCACAAAGTAATGGGTAAAAAGCTCTCCGGCGCGGCGAAGAGGAAGAAGGAAAAGGAGAAGGAAAAGGCGATCGAGGAGGCTAAGGCGGATTTGGAGAGATTGAAGCTTGGTCCGACAAAGTTGTGGACGGGTTTGGTGACGCATCACAGAGACATTTTCGTATCGCATGTGCTTCCGAAATTGAACGAGACAGATCGATATTTCTTTGCAAAAGCGAATATTGAGCATCTCGATTTACTCAAATACGCGGGGGTAGACGTATCGAAATTACGTTGGTCTACTCTCGAATGCACATCCATTTCGACGCTGGAATGGGCGTGGAATAATTTCGAATGGGGAGGGAAACTTGACGATGGAACCGTGAAAGATCAAGCCTTGTTTTGCGCTCTTGTTGCTCGAACGAATAAACTCGAGTTGCTCAAGTGGGTCAGAGAAGTGAAAAAGTGCGAGTGGGGTGAAGATACGATTGGCATGGCAGCACTCATAGGTAATCTCGAGATGTTGAAGTATTGCTTTGCTAACATTTGTCCGTATTATAAAACGACGGCATGTCGTGTCGCTGCTGGAAAAGGGCACATCGACTGCCTTCGCTTTCTTTTCGCCAAGGTGAAACCTTCGCGAGAAACGGAAAAGGATGCTGCACAAGCGGCGGCAGAATATGGTCAATTAGACATCTTGAAATATTTCGTTGAAGAAAGAAAGGTACCTGATGATGAAAAGGCCGCATGCGTGTTACAATCTGTGCGCAAAGGCCACCTTGATTGCCTCAAATACTTAATCGAAGAGGCGAAAGCATCTCTTGACGACGACTGGCGACACATCGCTACGGCGCGATATTTTAAGCAAACCGAGTGCTTATACTACTTGCGAGAAAAAGGGTGTACAGAACCAACAGACGAAAATTACGCTGCTTTCTTGCGTTGCGCTGAAGAAGCGTTGAAACAGCAGCAAAAACGCGAATGAGAGCACGGAAAGATAGATAGATTGTCCTTCTTGCCAAAGCGCTGCGCGTGAAGTTGTTTTTTCTAAAAAATTTCACACAATTTACACACTAACACCCAGACGATAAATAACATGCTTCCGGCAGCGCTCAACCGAAAACCGTGCAGACGCGCTCTCGTTCTCTTCCTCGTTTTGGTGATAATTCCATTTTCTGGAAGAATGTTTTACTTGCACAAATTAGAATTCGCGAGGCGCGTTTCTTTGCGCTTGGAAGAAGCGCGGCGGGTTCAGAACTCCACGACTTCTTCGTTGGCGATGATGTCGCGGGAGAAGATGCGCGCATTCCAAAACGAAGACGACGACGACGATAAAGAGAAACGCGAGCAGAAACAGCAGCAGCAGCTCCGCGAGGACGAGGAAAAGAGGTTGTTGGAAGGAAACCCACTGGGAGATGCGTGAGAAAGGGTCCGTCATCGACTCAAGGGGGGGATGATTTTACTTCGAGAAAAGCGCCGTTTGCAAATCCCCTAAAAAGCACAAAACGTTTTTGAAAATATACGAGCGCGGAGAGAGAGAAATTGGCGTCACTTATTTTCACGCGACTAACGCGCATCTCGCGAACGAAGAAACGATCGAAATGCTTCAAAAAGGCGCGGAGTCTACCGAGGAGGACGCGAATTCGTGCGATTCGCAACGGGTGGAGTTGTTGCAGCGGAACGAAAGTACTCCTCAACAACAACAACAACACGGCAAAAAGCCAAAACCACCTTCACTTTTGGTCTTGCAACAGACGACGAAACGCGTGGTGGAAAAGACGGCGCCGCTGCTGCGATTGTCTGGATTGACGCAATTTATCGTCGGTTCCGGGGCGGTTGGGTTAGCGGTCGGTCTTATCGTCGGTGGGTGCATCAAGGACGTGGTGGATTCATTCACCACGGCGTTCATATCGCCGTTGATTGCGTTAATCGGAGGGAAGAGAGAGATTGAGGATTTGTATTTTTTGGCGGGAAGTCACACTCGATTCGAGTACGGGAAGTTTCTCGGCGTCATGTTGGAGACATTTTGCACGCTTTTCTTTGTGTATTATTTGATCGTGATACCGATGAACGCGTTGACGAGTTTTAAATACGGTCCTCTGGTGAAATGCCATGAGTGCCAGAGTTGGATCAAAGAGAGTGCGAAAAAGTGTCCAAACTGCTGCTCGTATTTGGACGAGAGAGGGAAACGACAACGTTTTGTCGAGAAAGAAGAAGAAGAAGAAGAAGAAGAACCGAGACATCGGATGCGTCACTCGCGAAGTTTGAGCGACGAAGTGATGGCGATGCGATGGTAAAGAGAAGAAGAACAAAAAATAAGAGACGAGTACCTTTGGATCCAAACATTGAAAAGAAATATATACTTTATGTTCGCGTGTATGTGTTCTTCGTGTGTTTATCGTGCTCCTTGCTAAAAAAATATTATTCTATTTCTGTGCGCGCGTGCGCTTCCTCTCGCGCGTGCAAACGAGCTTGAGCTTGCTCCCTCCTCTCCCTTTCTCTTCTCCCTCCTCTGCTACCACCTGGTTTTCTTTTGAACTGCTTTGCCGTGGAAGTTGTCTGTGTTATATCGTCGGTTTGCTGTAAAGGCGTCGATGGCGACTGAGGCTGTTGCGACGACGTAGATCTATCCTCGGATATCGGGCCGCTTTCCTCCGGAGTCGTTGCGGTAGTCTCCGAGGATTTACGCTTCGGGAACTTTCGCGACGCGTCCCTGGCCACATTTCTCCTCTTTTCCCTTCTCGCACCACCTCCGACGTATTCTCTTCTTCTGTGATTGTTGTTATTATTATTGTGGTGAATGCTTACTCTCGAGAAACCTTGTTCCGCATCTTGGAGTTCTCTCGCAGAAACCCCTAATAAACCAACCTCCTCTCTTCTTACTCCTCCTTCCTCTTCTGCATCTTCTTCTTCTTCTGAGGATGCCATCTCGGAGGATTCTGAAAGTTCAGCCGGTGCCATTGCCATGATAATATCCATGACATCTCGCGCGCGCTCGATCGCGTCCATCTCTTCTCTTGACAGTTTCGCGCTCTGGTGTTGTCGATGTTGTTGCTCTCCTCCGGACGGGACGATGGCATTGGTCGCAACCATCGCACCGCCCGATGATCCCATATTCAGCATGCGCTCGAAGAAACCACTCTCGTCTCTGGGTGAGGTGCTTATTTTTTCCACGGATGAGTCACCTTCCTGCTGGTGTTGTTGCGTCACTAACGCCAAATCCGAACCAGAAAGTATCGCGCCCTTCCTATTTTTCTTCCCCAAAAATAGTTTCGCCGCTTTAGTGTTGATTGCGATGCACGCGCCGTGGTGCATTACGTCGCGTCTTTGACACAGCACCGCTCGTCCAGCGATCACGACTGCATCTAAATCTTCGCCCGTTAATGGTCGCGATCCAACGCCAGTGTACGACGACTGATGTTTCGCAATGCACGCGTCTCGTTGAATCACTCTCGCGTGCTCGATTTCCACCGACGACGCGTCTTTCACGTCAAACAATCTCGCAAAGTACAGCAACGATACCAATCTCTTCAAATCTTCTGAATCGTACTTATCATCATCTCTGCGCATCCTCGCCGCCGCAGCTACGATCGACGCCGATGGTGGCGTCGGTGGTAAAGGCGGCGATAACACCACCCCTTCCTCCGTCCTCCCAAACCTCAACGGCAACCGCGGCGGCGACTTTGGCGGCGTGCTCTTTACAGATCCCGCCCTCTCCTCTTCTTCTTCTTCTTCCTCTTCTTCTTCTTCTTCCTTCATCATTCTCTTCTCTTCCATCGCGTTCGCCACGGCAACTGCTATCTCCCTATCCATAGCCTCTATCAGTCTCGGACCGATGTGTTCGAGTTCGTGCAAAGCGCCTTCGTACGAGACTCGCTTGCGCACGAAGGATTCCTGTTTTGCGTGTAAATTTTGTGTGTGAGCGATTTTGTTTTTCGAATTTTTATGCACGAGAAGGAAGAAAAGAGAAGAAAAAAGAAAAAAATACGCACCTGCGCTTCCGTCAACTGACTGCTCGAAGCCTTCGCAACGCTCTCGATCGCATCCATTTCTCGCAGAGACGATTTATAGTGTCTTTTTCTTTGCTTTAAGATGGATTCGATGGATTCTGGTTCGATGTCGTCGAGAGAGGAATCGTCGTTCGCGGTGTCCTCTCGCGCGCGCATCGCATTCGAAAAAGGAGAAGATCGCGGAGGTCGTCCTCCTCTGCCTCTGCTTCCACCACCTCCTCCTCCCGAAGAGGAGGATCGGCCACCACCACCAGCAGCAGCAGCTCCGCGAGCGCGGGATCCTCGACCGGCTTTTCTCATGACTCGTGCGATGTTTGTGTTGAGATGTGCGCTGAAGTGCGCTCGAGTTTTTGAAGCGCGCGTTCGTTTCTTACGACGAGAAAAAAAAATTTCGCATGTGTTTGATTGACTTTCCCCAGAGAGAGAGGAGAAGTTAAGTTGACCTCTTTTTTGTTTTCGCCCGCTGCTGCTCGCGCGCGAGTATTTGTGCGCGTGTATTACAAAAAACTAGTATTATTACGTCTCTCTGTTTCTCTTTTGTCGTGTAGGACGATGAGGAGATCAATCTATTTGCATGTGATTCGCTGCGGCGGCTTGTTGTCTCCTCGAACGAAGCGAGGCTGTGGCTCCTTCGCCTTTTCTGCGCGGGGCGCCGCCCGCGATAGCAGGTATGCGATGGTCGAAGCGTTCCATTAAGCCACCTCCGAAAAACGTATCGTCTATACTACCACCGACACCAGCGAGACCACCAGAGGAAGACTCGATGTCTTCTTTCTTGTACGCCGCGTTAAACTTTCTCGCGAAACTTTCCGTGTCCGCGCACGCTTTGGTCAATTTGGTTAACATTTCAATCAACGCCGCGTCGCTCTTCTCGCGGTTGGCCTTCTCTTCGTTTGGAAGTTGGGTATCTTTTTGTGCGCATATGGCGTTCAAGCGACGCAAAATTTCGAATCTCAACTCGTCGTCATCATTTTCTCCAGCTACTTCCTTCTCTAAAAACTCTAGCATTGTCCCGACTCGATCTCTCAACGCTTTCACGCTGACTCTTTGTTCCATCAAATACGCCAACACTCTCGATTCTTTCGTCTCCAACTCTCCCGCTTTTTCTGCTGCTTTAGACGCGTGGTCCGAGGCGAGTCTTTCCGCTGAACTCGCATCGATCCCATACGCGATCTGTTTAAACGTCTGATCCGTCTCTTCGTACCGGTACAGTTTCGCCGGCAACGCCGCGCGTTTTTTCTGTTTACCATCACCCTTCTCGCCGTCCTCGTTCTTTTTCCCTTTTCCTCCACTCTGTTGTTGTTGCTGCTGCTGGTGGTGTACTTTCGCATCCACGGTCAACAAAACCATCGGACAATCCACCACGTCTTTCACGCACTCTCGTATTTGCTCGTGCGCTTGTTTCTGGAACGCTTTCATCGCCTCTTTGTCTTCACCTCGATCTTCTCTCTCGTCGTCATCGTCGTAGCTATCGTTAAAAACTGAACAGAAGTACCATCCGACAACGTCCAGATCCGCGAAAGTTTGCTTGTAATTCTTCCGCATTCGATGGACGAATTCCTCGTCGACGACGTACGAAGTTTCTCCACCTTCTTCTTTCTTCGCGCGGTACTCAATCTCGAAACAACTCGCGATCGAAATGATCGAAGAAGAAGAAGAACCACCGCCGTCACCGCCGCCGTTCCCACCCGCCGTCGCGTTCATCGCCTTCTCGAAATCTCTTTTTTCTCCTCCTCCGATTTCTCCTCCTCCTTTCCAGTGATGACCCAAGAGTAAACCCGCGCAGCCGAGCGCGTTTTTCGTCGTCTCCTCGTTTTTTTCATCGTTTTGACGAATCTGATGTTTTGCATTCTCTCGCATCGCTCTCGAGTGATGGTCCGTGCAGGAAAGCAACACCGTCGGGTGCACTTTGAACGAAGAGAGCATCGTCAACGAGGAGGAAATATCGCCGGTGGTGGTGTTATTGTTCGGAGACATGTGCGTGTGTTTTTCTCTCTCTCTTTCTTTGTTTTGGGTCGTGTGTGGTACTTGTGGAATGAAAATGAGATCCGTAACGAACTTTTTTGAAAAGTGTAGGTATTTAGGGTTTCAGTCTTTTTTTTTACCCTTTTTTGTGTTTCCAAACGACTTTTCCCAATAATAATGGAAACGCGAGACAAACACAAACCTTCTTATTCGACTATTATTAGTAGTAGCGGAAACAACAGAAAGTGAGATCTGCGCGCACAGATGGCGGCGGAGACTCCCGGAAAAGGAGGAGGAGGAGGAGAGTCCTACTCTTCTCTCTCGAACACCTCTACCTCGCAAAACGACTACGGAAGACTACCCGCGGGGACGAATACTAATAATAATAATAACAGTGCGAACGATGAAGAAGATGGAAATGCGGGTTTCGTCGCGGCGACGAATGAAGGTACCTTTTCTAAAAACGCCACCGGCGTTGTCGCCCACGAAGAGAACGAAGAAGGGGACGAGGAAGAGACGGAAGGAGAAGACGACGAGTCGTCGTACACGGAAGAGACGCAGTACTCGGCGGATTCTCGCGGTCAACATCAAAACCGAAACAACAACAACAATAATAATAATAATAACGGAAGGAATACCAACTGGCAGCAACAGAAACAGAATCACCCCCAAGACAACACGAATAACAACTACCAACAGCAGCAGCAGCAGCAACAACAACAACAACAACAACAACAACAACACTCGAACAGCAGTAATAACAACACTTCAAACGCGAGACAACACCATCATCAGCCGATATTCTTCTCGGAACCGAGGCACGAGTTCGCGGAAGTCTCGAGAGACGTGTACGAGAATCGAGAATCGGTGAGGAGGATGAAGATGAGAGCGTTGCGACGCGCGAGGAAAGAAGCGATGGAGAATTATTTGATGCGGTTGAGCGAAAATAACGACGCGTTATCTTCTTCGATCGCGGGGAGTTCGCGAGGAAGGAGAAGCGCAGGGGGCAGCCATCATCAGCAGCAGGAGAATCAACAACTGTTGAAACAACAAGAACAAATAGCAGCGCAACAGAAATACGGCGAGATGTTGTTGAACGGAGAGCGGTCGAATTATTTGCAAAAATTAACCATTGAGGATGATTTTAGCTATGACGGTGAGGAAGAGGACGTATACGGAGAGGATGGAGGAAGTGAAGACGATTTTGACGGGTTGATGATGGCTTCGACGTCGACGATTTATGCGGATTTGTTGGAAGATGATTTTGAGGCGGCGATGAAGAGCGTGAGACAACGAAGGCAACAGCAACAAAAGCAACGAGTGGAAAGTAGCAGTCGTGAGACGACACCTTCGCTTTTGAATAATAGTGGTAGAGATAACATGAACGGCGATGCAGTTAGAGCGGATACACCGCCAAATTTAGGTAACGGGGCATTGTCGGCAAATTATAGCAGTAACGTCGTCTCGTCTTGGAGGATGAAGGATCGGATGAAGACCACATCAGTTGCGTTGGTACTTTGTTTGAACATTGGAGTCGATCCTCCAGATTGTTTGAAAGTATCGCCGTGCGCGCGAGCGCAATGTTGGATCAACCCGCTAGCAACGCCGCCTCAAAGGGCGCTTGACGCAATCGGGAAAGCTTTGCAAGCGCAATACGAAAGATGGCAGCCCCGGGCGAAATACAGATTGCAGCTCGATCCAACTGTGGAAGACGTGAAGAAATTATGTCTCTCGTGTCGAAGAAGTGCGAAGAATGAGAGAGTTTTGTTCCACTATAACGGCCACGGCGTCCCTCGCCCGACTCAAAATGGCGAAGTTTGGGTGTTCAATAAAAATTACACGCAATACATTCCGCTCTCTTTGTACGACGTGCAACAGTGGACAGGAGCACCGGCGATTTATTTATTCGATTGCTCGAGCGCAGGAACAATCGTCAAGTCGTTTTTGTGGATAAATGAAGAAAGGAAACGGCGGCGGATGGAAGAAGAGAAGAGTAAAATGCAGCGGCAACAACATTCGGCTTCGGGAGAAAATCTAGCTGCAGTGAGCGAAAACTACGACGGTGCCATGGAAGACTTGACGAACACCAGTAAAGGTAATTATAATAGCAATAACAACGAACATGCGGAGACTGAAGGGAGGGTGCGAAGCGCGAAGCCATCTGGTGCGTTCAACGCTTCTAACTTTCCGCCGTTGCCAACGCGTCCGACAACCCCTGCTCCACCAATTAGAGAGGAACGTATCGTTCTCGCCGCGTGCTCGGAAGATGAAAGCTTGCCGCAAAGCGTAGAGCTTCCCGCTGATGTGTTCACCGCTTGTTTGACAACACCTATTAAAATTGCGTTGCAATGGTTTGTGAGTCGATCGGTTTTGAAAGGCGAAAGTGGCGTGAGCGAAGATATCATCGATAAAATTCCAGGCTTGCAAAACAATAGGAAAACACCACTCGGTGAACTGAACTGGATTTTTACCGCAATTACAGATACGATCGCGTGGAACATGTTGCCCCGTCCGCTGTTTCAACAACTCTTCCGTCAGGATTTACTGTTGGCGAGTTTGTTCCGCAACTTCTTATTGGCGGAGCGAATAATGCGCGCAAATGATTGTACTCCGGTTTCAATTCCTGAGTTACCACCAACGCACCAGCATCCGATGTGGCTCGCCTGGGATATGGCGGTCGAGAACTGTTTACTTCAGATTCCAGATTTGATTGAAGCGGAAAGAAGAATGGCAGCTTCGCAAGGCGCTTCCTTTGGGACGAACGGTTCGCAACAACAAGATCCTTCCCAGCAAGCCTATCCAAACTTTACGCCGAGCTCGTTTTTCTCCGAACAGCTCACAGCTTTTGAACTTTGGCTCGAATGCGGTGATAATTCCAAAGATCCACCGGAACAGCTTCCAATAGTTTTGCAAGTTTTGCTTTCGCAATCGCATCGCCTCAGGGCGCTCGTGTTGTTAGGACGATTTCTTGACATGGGTCCCTGGGCAGTCGATCTCGCATTATCTGTCGGTATTTTTCCTTACGTCTTGAAGCTTCTGCAAACGACTGCGCCTGATTTGCGGCAGATTTTGGTATTTATTTGGACCAAAATTCTAGCGTTTGACCGCAGCTGCCAAGTCGATTTAGTCAAAGATTCCGGACACACCTATTTCATTCGATTTCTTGACGCGCCAAACATTCCAGCTGAGGAAAGAGCAATGGCGGCATTCGTGCTCGCATCCGTTTGTGATAATCACCCGAAAGGTCAGAGCGCGTGCTTGAAAGGTGGTCTTGTTGATGTTGTGCTCGCGCACATCTCGAGAGCGTGCGATCCGCGAGGTACGAGAGAGGCAACTAGTCCATTGCTGGCAAAATGGTTGTGTTTGTGTCTAGCAAAATTGTGTGAAGATAACGTCGAGGCGAGGCAGGTTGCGTTTAGAGCTGGTGCAGTGAAAGTATTATCGAACGCATTTTCGCATCAAAGCCCGGAAGCGCGTTCGGCGGCTGCGCACGCGCTTGGTATGATGATTGATGTCCCGGAAGAAAGAGAAGCAAAGGAAAAGCGGCGGAAAGAAATTGAGGATTTGAAAATGGCATCCATGGGGATTTCGCAAACTCAAAATCAACAAGGTAGTAGCAACGATAGCATGTTGCGACCATCTTCGAGAGGTTCTAGACCGCAATCGAGATCGTTATCGAGAGTCGAGAAGATTGAATCGGAAGCCGAGTTGCTCGGAAGAAAGCTAAGCGGTATCGCGGGCGGAGGCTCTGATGAAGGTAGGCAACATCATGGCCGTTCAGGTTCTACCGGGGTAGATGCAAGTGGTGGCGATCTGCAGAACAGTGAAAGTGCGTATGGTGGCACAGGAATGATCGAAACTAATGACTTGAATGAAGAACAACAGAGACGACATGAAGAACACGAACGCGAACTTGGGTTGCGCCGACAACAACACAGTGATGAGCGAGAAGCTATAGGAGCGATACTCTCGAAACTTTCTTCGGATTCATGTACGAGCACCAGATGCGAAATGGCTATTGCGATTGGACGATTTGCAAGAGGACACTCAGAGGCATTTCAAGCAACTGCGCAAAAATGGAGGAAACGCCGTGAATCTAAGCAACAAGAGCGACTATTATTGAGAGGCGGTTCGGTTGGAAGCAGTGGTGGTAATATCGCTGGCCTCGAGAATGAAGTAATCAGCGATTCAGCTCGATCAATGGGAAGTTCTAGAGCACCTTTACCGCCGTCTTTGCGTCATCAGAGACGATATTCTGCGGTTGACGATCACAGAGATCTCAAAGCGGGAATACCTATCGAAGTGCAGCGAACAAAAGGTGCCGGACAGGAAAGACATCGAAGTTTGAGTAATTTGGGAGGGTTTGCGGAGAGATACTCATTTTCTTCGGGCGGTGGATCGCACGATGGTGCTAAACACTTTCCACATATGCGACGCGTTGCAGAAAGTGATTCAGAAGATGCGGATGAATTATCTTCTACATCGAACTCTGATGTTGAAGAATCCGAAGATGATGACGATGAATTTGAAACAAACCTCGTTCAGCAGAACAATGAAGATGATAATCATGGGCAAGGAAGCGATGATGACGACGACGATGATTATGGTGATGAGACAAACAAGTATGAGAATGATGAAGAGGGCGACAAAAACCACTCGGATTCTCAAAAGGGAAGCAGCGGTGATACTCTCAGCGAGGAGCAGTCGATGCATTCGCAAAAACGTTTCCCGCGACGGAGCAATTCATCATCGTTTTTGACGAAGAACCTATACGATCAACGGGACGAAGAGATCACCAGTCACGCAGTTTTGGTCGCATTAGCTGATTTAGCCGTGGATCCTTCGCCACGAGTCGCGAGCTGTGGGCAATCCGCACTTTTGTGCTCGAAGTTGCATTCTAAACACCCAATATCGTTAGCGGCCACCCGAGCAGAGACATTTGGTGCGAAACCCGGGAGGCAAGCGAGAATCCAACGTGAGCGTATGCGAAAACGCGACGATTCACAGAGAAAGACCAATGAACTGCTCTACGGTAGCAAATTTGGCCCGAAAGGCGTTGGAATGAGTAAAGAAAGCAAGGGTCGCATTGTTGAAGCCTCTAAAAGTCTGAAGCGCGCAGATTCTTGGTCGAGTCGTTTGTTTGAGAAGGGTAGACGATTGCTCGGTTCATCGCCGCAAGGTTCGCATGGCTCACTCGATCTTCACAACATCGATAAAAGCAAGGATGGTATTGGAAGCTCTCCAGAAAACAATATGCTGCAACGAACAGCATCCGAGCGAGCGGGAGATCCACGAAGCCTTGGACGACTCTCCATCGCATCTCGAAGTTCTATTTCAATCAACACGACAGCAGAGGCGTTTTCTGGTGGCGATAGACCAGCAAATTCGCCGCCGGCACCGAGCGTCTTGGCTCGATCGTCGGCGATGATGCAATCGCCGCCACAATCGCCCCTCAGGCGCGTCGCAAGTTCTTTGTTCAACTCTTTCAAATCCTCGGGATCGAATCCGGACATAGCACGAGGAGACTCGGAGGCACTCGCGAGAAGTGTCAGTGGCAGAGTTGCTCGTATGTCTTTGAACGACGAAGAGATGCACTTCAGCAACTCACCGAGAGCCAGAAGATCTTTGTCAATGATGGGAGGTCGCAGTGACAGCAGCGATAAGCTGGTGCTCGCGAGACAGGACTCGAACGATTCAGCAATCGAGAACAAGCAAAACAATCCTAAGTCTCCGACTTCGACTTCAAGTAATGACGATTTATTCAACTTGGCCGAAGACGAAGCGTCTCTCCAAGGAAAACCGGCGAAACCTCCTATTTCTAGGCTGTTTGAGGCGTCACGAGAACACTTTTCGAAATCGCTCTTAGAACCAGAGGAAGATAATACGACGGATTTTGAAGACGATGATCGAGATTCAGGAGATAGCGACAGCGACCAGGGAACGTTTAGCGATGCCGATCGAGATTCGCACGATGATTTTAGCGATGGGGGGTCATCAATCGAGGAGGAATACATGTACGCGTACGGAAGCTCCTTCGCTCAGGCGAGACGGGATGTAAACTCGAATTTCAACGCTTTCAATGGCAACGCCGGAGTAAAAAATGAAGAATTTTTCGATGGCGATTATGCAGACGCATCAAGCTCCAGATACCATCACATTGATGATTACTCCTACGAGGGTGCGACGCTCTCGCAACGCCAACAACGTCAAGAAATTATTCTTGAACCATTTCGTCGTCGAAAGCGTCGACAAAGTGCAGCTGACAGAAGTTATCGAGGTAAAGAGCGGGCCTCGCAAAATTTGGTTGATTTTACGAACGTCATAGCGTCGCATGAAAATGTTCAGAACTCAAGACATAACGCACCAACCGCTGTTGTGATGCATCCTTTGTTACCCCACATTGCATCTTCGGGCGGTAAAGGATTGATACGTGTCTTTGATTACGCTTCGAAAACGATTATGAATGCCTTCGATGCACAACTCCCCACGAGATCAGCAACGCAATTATCACTTATAAATCAGCTCGATGATGCCATGTTGCTTTGTGCCGGGTCAGATGGAAGCGTCAAGTTATGGCGAGACTATTTTCGAAGAGGCGAAGAGACTCTTGTCGCGGCTTGGCGAACGCTTAAATCTCGCCCGAGAGCGTACAAAACCCACGGAACATACAGCACGGAAGATATGGCTGATTGGCGACATCACCATTCAAGTCACCATCCAAAGAATTCGAAAACGAATGCCGTAGTTCTTTGGCAACAAGCCGCGGGATGTCTTTATTCAGCCGGAAACACGCTCCCGAACCCTATTTTGAACGTCTGGGACGCGTCTCGTGAGTTATGTCTTGAATCTTTGGTGACGCCAGCGGCCGCAACTTCCTTAGCTGCCGAAGGCGCACTTTTAATGGTTGGTACAAACGATGGGAGCGTGTTGTCTTACGATTTACGAACTCCAGCTCGTTTGTTGAGCGCTATTCAAACTCACGGAGACCCTGTAGTTTCGATTTTGCTTCAACCTGGAAGTGTTGGGAACTTAGTAACTACCGGGTCATCCTGTGGTGACGTGCACTTTTGCGATTTGCGCAACGCAGCGAAGCCATTCTTCATGTTAAATGTTTCTGGAAAACCAATCACTGGACAGGATTACGAAGGAGGGACGATTTTGGATGGTAACGAAATTGATTCTGTCGGGGGCGTCAGTGGTGCAGCGAAGACGAATCAGCCGTCTCCTTTGGGTGGAGGAGGAAGTAGACAAAACTCTCTGTCATCGGGAAAGAAGAGATTACTCACTACACTCATCTCCACGCCGGTGGCACCGTGCATCATAGGAGGTACAACTAGAGACGCCATTAAAATTTGGGATGTCGAAGGGAATGAAATTGGGGAAGTGTTATACACGAATAAGACGACGAAAGCGCGCCTCGGTGCTATTTCTGCCATGGCGTTTCATCCGAACCAAATGGCATACACAGCTGGCGATATTCGCGGCGCGACGACTGTGTTTGGAATGTCCGAAGATGTACTCTAAATGTAGCAAAATTGTATTTCTAATATTATTAAAGTATCTAAATACTATTAAGCGTGCCAATCTATTTATTGCGCGCATACTTCGAGGAAGGTACATTTTCGTTTTTAGCATGAAGAACTTTATCCGTACACGACGCGTGAACCCCTACACCTAGCATTTCGCGTACCATGGTTTCGGCCTTCGACACCGTTTCTTTATCAAATTTAGTTGCACTCTCGAATCCGATATTACCTTCACTTTCGCCATCGCGAGCCTCGACGACGGAGACGGCTTTCTGTATTGCCTCGAGAACGTGAGAAGAATGCTCGCTCAAGATTCTTGAGCAGCCCCTTTCAGACGCTTCACCAATCGAGAGCAAGTGAACAAAAGTTGAAATCGCTTGCGCCTTGAGCTCCTCTCGGTACCTCTCTGCGGCGCGCTTGGATGTAACGTGACCACCATCCTCTTCAAGCTCTCCGTCGATTTTACTATACTGCTTCTCGCTTTGGACTAGCGCTTCAACGACGACTCGGATACAATCAACGTAGGAAAAATGGTTCAAAAACGTACGAGACACTCGCGAAATAGCCGCAAGAGATTCTCTACGAATTTTGAAATTCTCGCTCGTTTTAATCAGAGTAAGTAAGAGCCGAGTGAGAGTGACACCGGCGTTGTTGCTGCTGCCAATACTTCCTCCAAATGCCTCGTTAGAAATCGCATCTTGGTTTTCGAATAAGATTTTGATGGCGACGCAGGAATTCCATTGCGTTTTTGACGATCCTGTAGATACGCACGAAAAGAGTGCTTCGCAAATCAATTGAAGCGTCTCATCCTCCAAGTCACGAAACTTTGCAATATGTCCGAGCCCTCGAGCCACGTTCGCGCGCACTTTGTCTCCCTTCGAAATAGACCATTCGTGGAACAAGTGCGTCAATTCTTTTTCAATAGATGCATCATCACTATCATCTGCCGAAGGCGGCGGCGATGGTAATCTTGAAATGCACAAGGCGATGTTTGCGGCGCACAAAGACGCATTCATTTCCAGCGTCTTTGAGAAATCTTGATTCGTCCTTTCTTGATTCATGGCGTTCTTGACGCATTTTAACGCGCTAAAGAGAATCTCGTTCATTCCGAAATATTTTGGATCCAAGATGAGAAGTGATGCGAGCGTTCGCATGGCTTCGGCGCGAGTCGCGCTCGGATAGCGACGATATTTTTCTCGCAAAATTTCCAGTGGAGCTTCAAAAAGTGCTTTGATTCGAGAAATTTCCGCGGAATCGTTACTGCCTGATTGTATATCGGTAATCACAGACTCTGTCGCTTCGCTTACACACCTCAAAGCAGCGATTTTCACGAGTTGCGTGACTTCATCGGATCGTGCGTTCGGAAGGCAAGATGGGAGCCCTTTGTCGATAAAATTACACCAAAGCGTGCGGCGAATTTCCTCGCAAAAGAGGAAATCACCAGAACTGCCGTTCTTCTTTTTAATTTTCTGAAGGACAGCCGCGAGAATCGAGCATTGCAATTTTACGCTCGCGTGCATGATTTTCTCGCAAGCAACTTTGCTCGCTCTCGAAGAAGATTTCGCCAAAAAATTCGTCTTCAAAACGTCCGGCGAGAGTTTACAAAAGAACTCTCGATCGGGAAACAAAACTTTTGAAGCGTTTTCAGACGATGCCAACTTTTGCAGCGCTTTAAAAGCTTCGCACGATTCTTGAACCTCTTTATCTATCAAGGAATCGCGCGTGATTGATGCACCCGCTTTCGTCCATAAAGCTTCGCACGCCCGCAAAAACAGCGACATTTCATCTGCGGTGTATTTTCTGGCTTTCAAGCTCGGCGGTTTGAGAGAAGACAAAGTATTATAGCCTTCCAAACTTTCAAAACCGATTTTCGCACTCAAAATCAATCCAAGACACCGAATTATTGGTGCTTCTTTGTAAAATGCAGTCACAACTGCGCTGCTTGGTAACGAGGAATACTCAACTAAAAGTGCGGATTTGACAGAGTTTACGAGCTGCGGTACCAGTCGCTTCGGCAATCTCAAAAACGGCAAGGAATCGACCACTTTCTCTGTCAAGAAGCTTAACCAGCTTATCCATTTGTCAGCGCTGACAACAGTATTTTTACTCGGCGCTGGTGCGCCAGGAAAACGTCGTCGAGCGTCGTGCTCTGAGAGTCTGGTCCACGCGTACGAAATCGTTTCGCACAGCGCTACTGCATTTTCCCCCACGTTCATCGATACCGTAGAGAACCCCGAAGAAGCTCTACGCACCGACAAGGAGGACTGAGCACCCACAGCGCTACGGCGACCGCTGACACTCTCGTCCTCCTTCATCTCTGCCATTGCTAAATATTTTTTGGCTTCGCTGGAGTCTAACAAGGAAATAATTGCAAAGCACGCCGCCGAACGAACCAACGCGCTTCGTTCGAAAACCATCAACTTTTCGAGCGTTTTCTGTGACGCGAGAAGGCTGCTGCTCTTCTTTTTCGGTGCTGGAGAAAACTCTCGAGGGAATACTATTTGCCATCTCGAACACATTCCCGATGAATTTCTTTTGGCTATGTATCCCAACGCCGCGAGCGCCTCGATTTTCAAAAGTTCAACCGGGCCGGTCGCCTCTTTCGTCGTTGTTTCTGCTCTTGCGGTTAATGCTATGGCACTTGATCGTGGTAAGCACCAATCGAAATCTTCCGTAAATACACCGTTGTACGCATCAACATTCGTCGTCTTTCCTCCATCATCCTCTTCTCTTATTCTCGCGCCTTCGTATTCATAATACGCGCACTCCCTCAACAAGACAGTCACGAGGGCGTCCATCTCACGTTCTGGCCAAATCGTGAGCGTCGCGCACGCTTTTATCGCTCTAGCTACACACGCGGCGTACCACTGTTTCTCTTCCAGTATTTTTCTTCCATCGCCAGCAATGTTACCGTTCTCACAGCTACGATCTTCATCGTCACACTCTTTAAGCGTTGCCACCGCGTCTATCAAAATCTCTTTCGCGAGCGACCTCGAAACGCTTTCGATGTCGCCGATATTGTCTTCGTTTTCGTTTTCCTCCTCAAACGTCGACGCCGCGTTGTCGTTCCCTCTGCTACTACTACTATTATCACTACTGGTGTTGTTCAACACCCGTCCTATATTCAACACTGTGCTCCCGAGCGCGTGCGCGACGAGCGTTCGCGTTCGCCGATGATGATGACGACGACGACGACGACGAAGATGACCGCAATATTTCGATTTTCCATCTGCTTCTGCTTCTGCTTCTGCTTCTTCGAGTTGTTGTCTTTTCAACGAGATTTTCAAAAATCTCAACTGCGCGTTTACCAATCTCAACGAACTCTCCGCCAAAGCTAACGATTCCTCGACGTTAAAACCCGTCGACGGAGAAGAAGAAGACGCGGCGTTGTCGGTGCACTCCGCGCAGTGTCGCTCTAAAAAAGCTTCCTCTTCATCGTCGTCAAAAGTTTCCACCTCGCGTCGGTCGGTTCGTTTTCCTTCACTCTCGACGAGAAAAAGTTCAGAGATTTTCCTTCTCGCGTTCTCCGCGTTGGTCGCGAGCAAAGAAGAGAGAGACGACGAAGAGGAGGACGACGTTTTGGTGCCACCAGAACCCTTCCGCTCCGTCGTCGTCTCCTCCTGATTCTTCTTCTCCGAGACGCCGACGAATCCACCACCCATCGTGCGTGATATGTCTCGTATTGTTGTTTTAGAGCGAAAGTGCAGTTTTTTCTCTCTTTGACTTTTTTCGTTTCTATATTTTTAGGGTTTTGGTAGTTTAGGGTTTCACAGGTGTTTCCAGTGTTTTCTCTTCTTTTTCCGAGTTTGTGTTCGGGAAAGAAACGGGAGAGAAAAGAAGAAAAAAACAAGTCATGTCTCCAGCAGCGGCGCAACAGCAACAACAACAACAACGAGCGACTACTGCTACGAAACAAAAGAAAGAGCTGGTGGATTTAGAGTGCGACGACGAGTTCGAGGAGTTCAACGAAGAAGGTGCGCGCGTCGTTCGTTTCTGGGAATAGTTTTAAGTATAAAATGAGAGAGAGAGAGATCCGTTTTTTCTTTTCTCTTTTCTTTCTCGCGCGCGATCTCTCTCTCTCTCTCTTTTCTACCTCTTCTCTCGCGCGGCGCGAGAACACTAAACTGACTCACTTGTTTACGCGACTTTACGACGACGAACGACAGAGTGGACGAGAGAAAACGAGGAGAAGGAAGACGTGGCGCAGTGGGAGGACGATTGGGACGACACGGAAGCGGACGATTTCAAGACGCATTTGAGAGAGGAGTTGAAGAAGAACATTCGAAAATAATATTTTCAGCGGTACACTAATAATAGAAGAATGGCGGCTGCTTCTCCGTCTCCGTACTCTGCGATTGCAAAGATGCGGCGAGAGTTTCCGCAGTCCTACGTCATTCAGTTAGCGACGGTGAATAGTCAAGGGAAACCGAAAGTGAGAAGCGTTTTGTTCGAAGACTTGAATAGGAGCGAGAAAGAGGAGGTGCTCATATCGATGAAATGTTCCGCGAAGTCAAACAAGTTTGCCAACGCTATCGAAGAAGGAAAGACGACGAGCGATGCGGAAGTGTGTTGGTGGGTAGAAGATTCAAATGTCCAATGGCGCTTTAGCGGGAGAGTAGATCTCATCTCTGACGGAGATGAAAGACGTCGTCTTTGGGATCACATGAACGCGGGCGGGAAAGGTCAGTTCTTGTTACCTCAAGATGCGGGGGAGATGCAACGTTCAACGGAGGAGTTGAGAGAGAAACAAATAGAAAAGCTGAATTCGTTCGGTAACGATCAAAGTGCCGCTTTTGATGCCCCGATGGAGGATTTTTTAGTCTGCGTCCTCCGATGCGAAGAGATCGATTACTTAAATCTTGGAACTTTAGAGAGGAGAAATTGGATTTACGACGTCGCAAAAGCGTCTTACGATTTACGAAAAGACGGCGTGTGCGTCCCGGTCGTCTCATCCGTAAAAAATGCTTAAACAGTAATGCATAAGTAGTAAAGCTAGAATTTTTATACAAATACATACAGATTTTTACCTATATACACGAGCTACGTACTATCAAACAAACTAGTGATGTTCTTTTAAAAAATCAAAAGGAGAGATCCACATACGAGTGCGCGTTGTGCAATACGTACGAAGGAACGAAACTTTCCAAAACTTCTCTCTCGACGTTCGCGAAATACGACAAAGTCTCCAAATACGCGACTAATTTGCGCACATCGTCTGGGAACGCGTACGTTCGCTCCAAGTTCCCTTTTTGGGTAGTGTTTTTGGGAGTGCTCACAATTCTGCTTCCTGGCTTGGGAGGCTTTACGTTTGCGTATCTTGAAAGTTTTTCCTCTCTTCTCTTCGTGGCAATCGCAGCAATTTTTGATTTGATTTCGAGGCCAATGGAGGCGATGTGCTGCGTGAGTGTTTTGCTTCCGTTAAACTGCGCACATAAGCTCGCGATGCCTACGATGATGGCAGACACGTCGTATCTAAAAAGGCTCCTTCCGCTAACCTCGCTCGCGACGAGAATTTTCAAATCTTCCGAGTATTCGACGTTTGGAAAGACATATTTCTCGAGAAATACGAAAAGCACATCCGCAACGTTGATTTTTTGCGCGTCCAATTCATCAATTTTCACGTACGTTTGCAACAGAGGCGTTTGGAATCCAATACTTTTTAACTTATCGCTGAGTTCCTCGTAAAATTTCGATTGCGAGGGTGACAATTTGGCGTCCAATGCGTGCTGAGTCTCGTCGCACAACGTCGCGTCATTCACATTCTCAATCGCTTTTACCAAAGTTCCAGAATCAATCTTTGCGCTCGAATTTAATTCCGTGTTCACGAACGTTCTCAACAGTAAACACGCACCGATACCGTGCAAATCTTTGCAAAAATTCTTCACGAAGGCTTCGTCCAAATTTGGTAAGCGAGAGCCCTCTCGTCCGCCTTGGCCTACACGCACCAACGTTTTCGCAACGAATGCGCCAGCGACGCACTCCCTCAAACTTTGAGCGACAATGTTCGTCAATAAATCATCCATCGCGCGTAAACCAGAAACTCCAATCGCTTTATTCATGATTTTAAACGTACTCAAACTCAATTTTTGCCTATCAGTTTTCATGAAATCGACCCATGCAAATCGATTGGGAAGAAAAATCATAGTTTCGTCGATGTATTTCGGTTGAGACGTCAGTTGGATTAATTTTCGAACGATTCTACCCATGTACGTTTGCGAATCCGGTTCGTATTTCGTGGGAGGAAATAACGGTATTCCAAATGATACCGCGTGTGGCATCGAAGTGGTCCCCGCGTTCCCGCCGACGGATGGACTTCCCAAAGCACGCCGTTCGCGCTCGACACAAAATTGGTTCACTCTTGCCAACTCTTCTCGCCACGCTTTCAATCCTCGCACGTTGACATAATCTTGAATGTACTCAAAGGCACTTTTGAAAGCGTCGAGCCTTTCAACGCACGAGATGAGTTTCTCTTTGAACACTCGCGCGGAATCTCGATCGTGGCCTTCAAATCTGCATTCCTCGTCGAAAAGTTTTGCCAATCGTCGCGCTAACTGCTCGCGAATGCCATCCTCTAAAAGTTTCCTCGGATCGAGTTCGATGACGCCGACGAATGTCTTTTCCATCGCTAAAATACCTCGCGCAAACGCGGCTATATTGTGAGTTGTTTGCGCCAGTTCCTCTCTCGTTTCCAATTTTGCGTACTCGATGAGTTCTCGCTTCTCAATCGTTGCGGGTAAGTTTGTAAGCTCTGACGTTCGTAAACTCGCCACTTTTTCGTCTAATATTTTGAAGACGGATTCAGGTATGACGGTCAATATCGTGCTCGCGTAGGATGCAATTTCTTTGCTGTAAAATTTTGAACAAGCATCAACATCTTCGCTACGCTCGTCGCTCGAAATGCGCATGAGTGGCATCTCGAGCACTGAGCGTAGTTTAAGCAGCAAAGAACGCACTTTAGAACACGCGAAGGGATCTTGTTGCACGCGGCTACGCAACGCTTCGCGTATAGAATCTTTAACTGACCACGCGTACGAGGCGTCTGAAACGGCGGTGATGGTATTCAACGTTTTTTCACCGACGCTCGCTGTTTTCAACATGACATCTAAAAACTGTCGAGCCTCGGCGATGTACGTTTTCGCTTGAAGATTGGTGTTGATGGAATGAAAGCTGTCGACTTCAAGCAACGCGGAGGAAAGTTGCTGAATCGTTTTCGAAGGTTGCGTGTGCTCCAACTGTTCTATTTGCTCAGCGATGTGCGCAAACCAGTGCGTCAAATTTTCATCCTTCTTCTCGAAAAACTTTGTCAACGTCTCTGAACCGCCAAAGTAGCGCGACAGTTCAGAAATTCTCGACGAAGCCTCATTTCGCGCGTTTTCCCACCGAGTATTTTTATCTTTTAATAACTTAGAGTACGTGAGTTTCGTAACACGTTCAATCTCGGCGACGTCAAGCAAAAGTTCCATCTGCCGTTCCATTTTCGGCGCGTAATACGAAAACGAGGACGATAAGTCCGTATTTTTTGAAACGTTGTGCAGCAAACACCAGCGCAGCCAGTTATTGGCATCTCGCAGACTATCGAGAATCAAACTTTCGTTATCGAGAACGAATTTCTCGTCGACGATTTTCCTCTTTGCAAAAAATGAGCCGAAGACTTTCGAGATCTCGTTGAATTTTCTGTCACACCGTTCGCACAATTTCTGCACGTTCTTTCCGTTCAAGGCGATATTCAGAGCCTCGTTTGCCGCCTCGCATCGTTTCCACGCGATTCGTAAATCCATCGTTTTACCGTACGTCCAATTGACTATCCAATTATCAGCGAAATGTTTCTCCACAATCTCTCTCATTACTTCTGGTTTATCCGTTAACGTTTCCGGAGAGAACCACAAGATGGACACCAACAAAGACGCCTGTTGCGACAACGCCATAGACCGATGATCGGGGTCTGGATAATATTCCGAGCAACAGTTGTAAATATCGTCCGAACGAAGCTTTCCAATCACAAGCGACAACGCTCGTTTCGGCATAGGAAACCTCGAGAAGTAAGTGTCGTGCGGATACCCGCTCGGGAAATTGCTCTCTAAGGTACTATCACTATTGCTATTGTTGCTATTGTTACTGTTGTTACTGCTGCCGCTACTGCTACTCGTGAGAGTACTACTTCCTAACCACGACGATATCGAGGACGACAAAGAAGCGCCGTATTTCGTCCTCTCCGTCAATTTCACCACGTCTTCAAACTGCGCCAAAGTCGCGTCGTATGAATACGCGGTTCCATCGCCAGCATCGTACGCGATTTTTTTACAGCGATAATAAGCCACAACTATGCGCTCTTTCACTTCGTAATCGAACGTCGTATCTATTGATAATAAAATTTGCCCGAACAACGCCATCGCTTCGGGTAAAAGCTGTTTCCCGTCTCTGTTCGTCAAAAGCGTCTCGATCGTCTCACTTCCGTATACGCCAACATCCACGTCCTCGGCAAATTTCAAGAACGCTTTGTGCCAAATCGTGACCGCGTTGAACGCCAAATAATACCTTTCTAAAAGCTTCTCGTACTTCTTCTTGAACTCCATATCCAACCGTCTCGCTGTCGGCGATTTCGAGATTGAATGTTCAATCTTTTCCGGCGTTTCTAAATACTTGAAATCGAACAAGATTGCTTTGTATTTATTCGTGGCATCACTACTACTACCAGTCCTGCTCGTTTTCCACTCTTCCGGTACGACGCGCGATAACAGTCGCAACTCGCATATCAGCGCCTGCGCTTTCGAAACCAAGTGGGAGATATCTTCGATGCCACTTTTCGTGTTCACGGAAGTTTGAAAAGCGGAAGTTGTATTATTACCAGTAAGCGCAGTATTCGTTATTGTATCATCATCATCTTCTTCTTCTTCTTCTTCTCCTTCTTCTGTTTCTTCAGTGCTCAATCCAGGCGCGTCATCACCGCCCTCGCTACCGTCCT
>JACLAB010008417.1_pt1 | contig 43518 bp, 36 predicted proteins | sample 8027921 | NCBI WGS metagenome assembly JACLAB01 (sample SAMN15725117, study PRJNA655200) | protist metagenome | isolation source: fluorescence activated cell sorting (FACS) single amplified genomes of... | place: USA: West Boothbay Harbor, Gulf of Maine | collected 2000-07-19 | reverse complement strand
CGGGCGTATTGAATGCTCCGTCGTGCACGGCGTGCGACTCGTGTACGGATTGCGATGGCCCTGGAAAGAACAACTTTGACTACACTGATTATTCGGGTGCTAACTGTGTGTCCCCGCCGTGCGACCTGTCGCTCGCGACATCGGCGGGGTACACGTTGCGCGTCGGCGGGACATGCGACTTGGATGCCAATGGAAAGATCATATCTGGCGCGACGTGTGACATTGAGTGCGCGGCAGGTTCCGCGCAGGATTCGCAGCTGACGTGCAGTTACGACAGCTCGTCGGACACAGCCTCATTCAATGCGCCTACGTGCGTTCCATGCACTGGTAATTACACTGGTGCAAACTGTGCGACGGCGCCGTGTGTCGTCGGGAGCGGCGCGAGCGATGGTTCGTGCGGCGCCGCGCTCGCTGTTGGTGCCTCGTGCGCTCAGTATTGCGTGGAGGGTGGTAAATTCATTACGAGTGCGTCGACGTGCTTGGCATCCGGATCGACCATTTCCTCCCCTGGACCGTGTCGTCAGATGGACTTTACCGTGACTGGATATGCGTCCTCATTTAAATTATCAGTGGTAGCCGTGGCTTCTGGCTACTTCAATGCTAACGGCGATTACATCGGTGACTGGGCTTCAAATGGAGCGTATTTATTCTATTATACCGCGTTCAAGCTCACAGTGGATCGAGACGCGGTCTATCACATCGGTCATCGACTTGCGGCGGGCGAAACTGAGTACGACACTTCGATGCTGATTTACAAGGACTCGTTTGACCCAAGAGATCCAGAATCCAATTTGAAGTACGGCAATGACGATGCATTAAATGCGACTGGGTATACCTACGTACCTTGGTTTGATGGCGCACAGTACAATACCAGACCGTCAATATTCGTGTCGTTGAAGGCTGACACAAAGTACGTGCTCGTGATGACCACGTATGAAAAAGACACAGCCATTCCCAGTACGCTGAACCTAGTGTGCGGCAACTTGGACTTCGACGGCAGAGACAGCGAATACGCATATCACGACGACGCCGAGCTCGTCGCCGACACCGCGTTGACGCGCGGCGCGTGCGCCCTCGTCGCCTACGACCCCGACCAGGATGACTAAATATGACAGCTGGCACATTTGGTGCATGGCGCGCGGCGCGCGCGGCGATGAGCGCATCGCGCGCGATGAGCGCGCCGCATACGCCGGCGTACGCCTGGGCCAGTGCAAACGAAACATACAGCGACGGCGAGGAGTAACACATTCTCAGGCGTTCAATCGCACAAACGAATGCGTGCACGCGCGACGACGGCGCGGTGGTTGCGAGAGCCGGGGACTCGGCGAAGACGCTTGGCGGTTACCTTTGCCGTGTTTGTCGCCGCGTTATGCGTGCGCGAGACTCGCGCCGCGACGTGGCCGCTGGTGAAGGATATTGGTACCAATGTTGTCGAGGTGGAGAACGCGGACGGGGGTGCGATGACGGTCAAGGCGAGCGGGGGAGTGACTATCAGCGCCGACGCCGTAGTTTTTGAAGGAGACGCGTACGCAGAGTACAAAGACACGTTTGACACGCCATCCACGCGGTTATACGACATCGAGACGCGTTTGCAAGCGCTGTTTGAAGAACTGACGGCTTCTATCGATATCATGGATGGTAATCTAACGACTTGTACGAATGGAAAACAATCTTTGCTCGCCGAGGTGGAGGCGCTGGAGGCGGCGTGGGATAGCGCTGGCGCGCGGTTCACGCCTCCGACGTGTACGGGCGCGAACGCGCGCAACTTGATTTACGTGTACGACGCAACGCTCGGGCACAACGTGTGGTCGTGTGTGTGTAAAAATGATTACACTGGTACAAACTGCGAGATCCCGCCGTGTGATACGTCTGCGTTTGCGACGCTCGGGTCATGCGCGGTTGCGGATACGCTCGCTGTTGGTGCTCAATGTGACTTGTCGTGCGGGTCAAACTTGGTGCAAAATACGCCATTGAAGTGTACGCTGCAAGGCGGCGTGGGCGTATTGAACGCCCCGACGTGCGTGGCGTGCGACTCGTGTACAGGTTGCGACGGCCCCGGGAGAACCAACTACGACTACACGGATCACACGGGTGCTAACTGTGCGGCGATCCCGTGCAACGTGACGGGCGTGACGACAGCGGGGTACACGTTGCGCGCCGGCGGGACATGCGACTTGGATGCCAATGGAAAGTTCGTATCTGGTACGACGTGTGACATTGAGTGCGCGGCGGATTCCATCCAGGATTCGCAGTTGGTGTGCAGTTACGACAGCTCGACGGAGACGAACTCGTTCAATGCGCCTACGTGCGTTCCATGCACTGGCGACTACACTGGTGCGAACTGCGCGATTGCGCCATGCAATGTCGCCGCCTACACGAATGGCACATGCGCGTCGTTGAGCACGCTTCCCGTGGGCGGTTCGTGCAAGTTGTCGTGCTCGGAAGACGGTGAAGTGCGAGACGCGCCGCTGAGATGTACGCTGCAAGGCGGTGTTGGCGTATTGATTGAGCCGACGTGCACGGCGTGCGACTCGTGTACGAGTTGCGACGGTCACGGAAGAACCGACTTTGACTACACCGATTACACGGGCGCGGATTGCAGTATTCCGCCGTGCGACTTGACGGTCGCGACATCGGCGCAGTACACGTTGCGCGTCGGTGGAACATGTGCGGCTGACGCGAACAGAAAGATTCCAGTCGGTGCGACGTGTGACATCGAGTGTGCGGCGGATTCTATCCAGAATTCGCAGTTGACGTGCAGTTGGGATGGTACATCAAGCTCGTTCAATGCGCCTTCGTGTGTGGCGTGTACTGGCGACTACACTGGTGCGAACTGTGCGATTGCTCCATGCAATGTCGCCACCTACACGACTGGCGCATGTGCGTCGTTGAGCACGCTTCCTGTCGGCGGGTCGTGCGATGTGTCGTGCGCATCAGGTAGCGTGCAAGACACGCCTTTGATTTGTTCTTTGCCGAGCTCGTCGGCTGTGTCGGGCGCGCTGAACTCTCCGACGTGCACGGCGTGCGACTCGTGTACGAATTGCGACGGACCCGGATCGCTAATCGACAATGACTACACCGATCACACGGGCACGGATTGCAGTATTCCGCCGTGCAACGTGACGGCCGAGAAATCGATAGGACACCCGGTGCGGGAAGGCGGGACATGCGACTTGGATGCCAATGGAATGATTCCAGTCGGCGAGAAGTGTGACATCGAGTGCGACGCGGACTCTATCCAGGATTCGCAGGTGACATGCAGTTGGGATGGTACATCAAGCTCGTTTGATTTTAGTTCGTTTTCGTGCGTTCCATGCACTGGTAATTACACTGGTGCAAACTGCGTGACGGCGCCGTGTGTCGTCGGGAGCGGCGCGAGCGATGGTTCGTGCGGCGCCGCGCTCGCTGTTGGTGCCTCGTGCGCTCAGTATTGCGTGGAGAGTGGTAAATTCATTACGAGTGCGTCGACGTGCTCGGCGTCCGGATCGACCATTTCCTCCCCTGGACCGTGTCGTCAGATGGACTTTACCTTGAACGGTTACGCATCCTCGTTTGATCTGGAAACGAGCACAATCAGTTCAAAAGTTGATAATGTTTATCAGTTTAACATTAAAACAGCCGAATACGTCGGCTCATCGTTTACGAATAATGGTGATGAAAAGTATTATTACTCGGCGATCGACCTTACGGTGAGCGAATCTGGCATCTATCACGTGAGCTGGCAACACGCCGTCTCCCCGACCGGAGACTACGTCATGCTCATCTACAAGAACTCGTTCGATCCAGGCAAACCCGCGCGAAACTTGGCGTTTGGCAACGACGACGCCTACATTAACGTAAATTCAAACACCGATCCGGAAGCCACCGATGGCACTTGGTACGATGGGAACAACTACTACAAAAACTCAAACAACGCACTGGTGAACGCGCCGGCGGCGTTCGTCAGCTTGGACGAGGATGCATCCTACGTCGTCGTCTTTACGTCCTACTACAGTCACAGCACGTACCCATCGGTAAGCTTTGAAGTCCCCGCACAAGTCTCTATGACGTGCGGCATGTTAGATTTCGACGGCCCAGATACCGCCTACGCCTACCACGACGACGAAGAACTCGTCGACGAACCCGCGTTGACGCGCGGCTATTGCTCCGTCCGCGCGTGGGCCCCCCCGTAAACCAATCTTTCACCATCGAAAGAAAAACCCCTCAGAACCAATGGAACGAGGCAACGATCGCGATGGTTTTTAATATGTAACGTACAGTGCCATTTCCATTCATCATTCGTCGCGACGTTCGTTCGCCAACTGTATCATTTCGCGCTGGGACACAAAAAAGGCACTCAAAGGGGGTACGCCTTGCGGTCATGATTGGTCAAAATCAATCGATTTCAAGTTTAAGAATCACGAACGCCCACCGGTCGTCGTCATTTTGCCTCGCGCCGCCGTCGCCGCCTTTCGCCGCCGCGACCGCGCGCGAACATGTCCCTCGACGCGCGGTCGTCCTTCATCTTCAAAGCCAAGCTCGCCGAACAAGCCGAGCGTCACGATGGTGCGTCTGCGATTCGTGTGACATAGTCATTCGCCGTGGGGGCTGGGTTCGATTCGCGACGATGGTTTTCGCCGTTCGCGCGCGTACAGCGCGGGCGCGCGCGATGCGTGACGCGCGCGATGCGCTGTACGCGATACGACCGATCGACTCGCGCGCGGTCGCGCGCGAACGCGAGCGGTGACGCGCGATTTTGGAGGGACGCGCGCGCGACGGATGCCGATCGACGCCCGATCGGGTCGCGTCGGTCGTCGAACCGGGGCTCGGTGCGGCGCTGCGCGCGCGCGCGAGGCGCGCGCGCGGTGCGGTGCGGTGTCGCGCGCGTGCGGCGCGTGCGGCGCGCGCGCGCGCGCGTGATGGGTTGTGTGATTGAGAGACTGACCTCGAGGCGCGTTTCGCGACTGGACTACGCGCAGAGATGGTGGCGGCGATGAAGGCGCTGTGCTCGTTGGAGGATGCTCCGGAACTCACCGTCGATGAGCGAAACTTGCTTTCGGTTGGGTATAAGAATGTCATCGGTGCGCGCCGAGCGTCGTGGCGGATCTTGAACTCGATCGAGGATAAGGAACGAGGCAAGGGACACGAGGAGCAAGCGGAAAAGGTTAAAGAGTATCGCGCGCGCGTGGAAGGCGAGTTGAAGGATGTGTGCACCGAAGTGTTGGATATCCTGGACAATAAATTGTTGACAAACTCGAATAACGGTGGAGAGTCAAAGGTTTTCTATTACAAGATGAAGGGTGATTACTACCGATACTTGGCGGAGGTTTCGTCTACGGAGGATCGCGAAGCGGCGTCTAAAAAGGCGGATGAGGCGTATTCAGAAGCTACGTCGATTGCGAATGGTAGTGATTCTGGCGATGGGTTACCGCCGACGCACCCCGTGAGACTCGGGTTGGCGCTCAACCATTCGGTCTTCTACTATGAGATTGCGAACGATCCGAATAAGGCGTGCGAGCTCGCGAAATCTGCGTTTGACGACGCCATCGCGGATCTCGACACGTTGACGGATGAATCATACAAGGATTCGACGTTGATCATGCAGCTCTTGCGCGACAACCTCACGTTGTGGACGAGCGATTTGTACGACGAGGGTGATGAATAAGCGCCTTTGCTAAAAAACGCATCACGATTGATGCGTCATTCCGCGCGAAATCTGCGCGCCTCGGTCGCATAAACAAGAGCGCGTTTCAACATCACCATTTCGCGCACTGTTGAAATACTTACCATTAGAACATCATAAACTCATTACACAAATGATCAACATTGATTATTCCCTACGCGCGCACTACGCGTCGATACATGAGCTAAAAACATATCGACGCTTAAATCGTAAAATCGTCTCCTAACTCTGTCGCATTCTCGCTTTGAAGAACTGCGCCAGACGCATTTGAATTTCACCAAAGTTGCGCTCGGGCACCACGAGGCGCTGCTCGATCCAATCTGGAAGTGCCTTTGCCGCTTTCGTTCGCGACGCCGACGTCCCGCACGCACCCCAGCGTTGGTCGCACAGTAAAATACACGCGTAGTCGCCGACGTGGCGAATAGCGCGTCCGATGGATTGGTTCACGCCGCGCATGCACAGCGCTTCGTAATACGCTCGCCCTCGGCCTTGATTACCCACACCCGCATCAAGATGATCCATGCGCGCCTTGAGTTCGGCGTCAGCGATGTTTGCGAATGGTAAACCAACCATGATAACCAAACGTCCGAGTTCGTCTTTAAAGTTGATGCCCTCGCTCAGCTTACCGCCGACGACGCACAAGAGCACGGCGCCGCGTGCTTTGCCTGCGTTCGCCGCTCCATCGCCACGCACGGATATTGCGTAATCTCGTAAGCACTGTTCCAACGCGCTCGCTTCGCGAGGTTCACGATACACATCCTTGACGGCTGATATCGACGCCAGCGCGCCCGATTTTGTCCAACGCTCGTATACGTCGTCTGCGTATTTGAAGGATGGGAAAAAGACGCACGCGCCGCCTGGGGCAATTCGTGATGCGTTGAGCACGATACGCCCGAGCTCGTCGATGAGAGCCACGTTCGAACGCGCGCCGTGCGTGAAGTCGAGCGACACACCAGTGGGACCGACGGGAACGGCGAGCGGTAACAAGTTGTCCCTGGGTATGATGTGACCGCACGAGAACATCTTCAACGCGTGCGCAGAGCTTTCCACCGTTTGCGATGTCGTGGCGTTGAGTTCTGGGAAGAGTTGGGACACCAATTCGGGAATCGGTGCGAGCGTGCCTCCGACGAGAATTACGGAACGCGCCTGCTGGACCACGCGCTTGAACCGGCTGGCGGCGTCGAGAAGGATGAATCGAACGCTCGCCGACGTTCCACTTTCATCACGCTCGACAATAATTCGCCCATCAGTATCCGCGCTCGCGAGTGCGTCAATGAGTGATGTCAGCGCGTGCACCGCGCTCACGCGCGGGTTTGCGTTCGGATCAGGTGCGATGGCAACTTTGGAGCCGCCGACGGCTTCAATTTTAACGTGACCGACGCCATCCCAATCGCCTCCCCAGCTCGCATCGTCACCCGCACGCACACGCTCGCCGTAGGACGCGATTTTATGCGCCACTTTACTTTCTTTCAGATATCGTCTCAAGCTAAACATGTTCACCGTGTCTTGACCGCATTCGAATAAGAAATCATTCAAGCTCGTGAGGCGCTTTTCTGGCGCCGACTCTTTTACGTCGGCGATTTCTTTTTGTAACACATTCACGAACGCTCGCGTGAGGTTGGTCAACACTTTCAAATATCGCAAGTTACTCGCACTCAGGCGAGTCTTGAATCGGTCGACGTACGTGGTCAACATGTCCATGACGTCTCGTACTTGCTCCAAACTCACGCTGGCGCCGTATGAATTGTACACGGCGTCCACCAAGTTGTGCGCCTCGTCAAATATCACCACTGCGTTTTCAAGTTTCACCCCCAAAGACTCGCGAGTGTCTGCGTGCAACAGCGACGCATATGGCATGAGCACTAAATCTGCCTCGGGTAGAGCCGATCGTGCAGCGTAGTACGGACACGCCTTACGCGTCGCACCGAGTTTTGCTAAATCTTCTATATCCATTGGCTTGGCCAGCGCCGCCTCCTTCAATTCTAACAACGCCCGACGGCGCTTGGACAGAAACGGGCAAGCCTTGACGGCTTTATCTTTTGCCGTCGTCTTAGATTTACTCATTTCCAAACAGCGCTCATTGATGCGCGCGGCGGAGCCTAAATTTTTCACCGCGGGATTGACGCACAACTGCGCTCGACCGGCTATCGCTGCCGCCGCAACTTGCTCCTCCGCCTTTGCAACTTTGCCACCAAACACTGTGCTACGCAATTCTCCGATAACTTGTGTCAATTGCGAGTGTGTGCGCGAGCACAGAATAATCTGCTGCGCCGGTCGCAACGCTTCGTCCTCGTCTCGGCTAAAATCGTCCTCGTCGTCGTCCTCCTCCTCATCGTCTCTCAATAACGCTCTCAAATCCTCCCGCGCGCCTTCTGCGCCGGAATCATACGCATCAACTAGAAATTCGTTCTCCTCGGCGGTATGCGGATCTATCGCTCGCTGTGTCGTCGACGTCAATTCAATCTTTTCTCGTAATCTTTTCTCCGCATTTGTCTTCAGCGTCGCGCGCGTTTCCGCAGCTTTCGCTCTCGCTCTCAACTCCGCTCTACGCGCGCCTCGCCGTCGCTCAACTTCATCCGCATCCGTTTTACGCCGCTTGGTGTCGTATTCACGCAACCAATCGGGTTCGTTCGTATCGCTCGGCTTTGTACCCGCGGCGTCGTCTTCATCTTCATCGTCCAACTTTTCCCCGCGCAGACGCGCCTTACGCCGGTCATCCACCCACGACAACGCACCAACGAGCACAGATAAAGTCTTCCCCGTCCCCGTGGGGGATTCAAACACCCCGAGCGTCTTCGAACGCTCCGCGGCATCGTATACTCGTCGCATGAGCTCAATTTGAATCGCGTACGGCGTCGCGTACGGAAACGTCGGAAACTCTGTGCGACGTAAGCGCGGCATGACGAACACGTGCGCGCGCCGACGCGTGTGTGACCGTAAGTGTGTATAACGTGTGTATTATTTATGAACAACGCATGTGATTCGCGAGGCGACGTGTGACGCGCTCAAGCTCCGCGGCGCTCGCGACCACTTACTTCCCGGCGATGGCTAAGACTTCAATTTCAAACAACAACGTGCCGCCCGGGGGAATGCCCCACGCGGGGAATCCACCCGCACCCTGTGTGTGCGCGACGCAACACGCGAACGAAGACGTCAGGGACGAACGATGGGACGGCGACTGGACGCCGCGCTCTGGGACGGGCGCGAAAAGCAAACAACACGACGACGACGCCTCGCGCACGCACGTAACCCTCGTGGGCGGGAATGTTCAGCTCCCTGATTTCACCGATAGCCATGCCGAGGCAGCCTTGGTCCCATCCCGTGATGACGCCGCCCACGCCGGCGTCGTACGTGAATGGTTTCTGACCAGGCGATTTGGTTGACCAAAACACCTTGCCGCTTTCGACCACGGTGCCTTTAGCGTGCACGGTGACTTTGTCGCCCTTGGAGACTTGAGCGCCCGTGCCTGCTTGCAGGGTGCGCATGGTCGTGGCGTAGCCAGGGATGGGGACGAACGCGGACATTGGTGGTGTCGCGAGCGTCGGAGAGTCGCGGTGTGCCGTCGGCGGCGGTTGGGGACGGCGGACGCGTTGGATGAACGAAAGTCGGGAGCTGGAGGCACGAGTAGGCGCGCGATTATGACACATTTCGTGTGTATTATTTGTTGTCTTTTGTACGACAGTGCGCGTGCGAGTATAAACTAGAGAGAGAGATTGGATTACACTCGACGTTTTGGGCTACGTGCGCGTCGCGTGCGTGATGTGTGCGTTTCGTCAGCCTCTATACGCCGTGTTGACCGGTGTGGAACGAGAGCGAACACCGCACTTCATTGAACAAGTCGTCAAGGCGGGACCATGATTTATGCATCGCGAGCCGAAGCGGGTGACAGGCACGCTTGAGTTCGTCTGAGCTCATGATGGCTGTCGAGTGCGCCTTGAGAAAGACTTGCAGGTGGGCGTTGACCATCTCAAAGTACATGCCACTTTCGAGCGCGGCGGTGAAGAAAACAATACCGCGCTTGAGGTTGTCTCGGTCGTCAGAGGACATAAAGTTGTGATCCCACGGGCCGAGAGAACGAATTTCGCCGTCGACGACGACTGGACTGGCATCCTTTAAAAAGTCCAGAGCGGCTGCGTAATCGCCAGATTTCTCGCCTTTTTGAAGTAACGTGAGCAGAGGGGTGTGGTGTGCGCCCGCGAGCGCCGTGCCTTGGCGTAAAATTCGACTCTGCGGGTCGCCAGAGTTTACATCGCCAGCGACGAGCGCGAGGGCTGACGAATCCTTATTGACTTCGGATTCGCGAATGGGATCAAAAATCGACCGTCGCACGTCGTCACTCGCCGCCGCCGTGGGTAAGAAGAATGGCGCCTGTTCTGGCGCTTTCTCTTCTTGCTTTGGTTTCATCTTCTCTTGCACGACGTCGAGGTTTAACAACATGTCGATGTGCGCCTGCGGAAGTCTCGCCAACGTAATCATGCCGGGTGCGATTTGCCGCGGACCCGCAGACATTTTCTCAAAGTATTCCTCGAGTTCTTCCATGGTGAACTCCTCGTCATCTTCGGCGTTATCATCGGGGTGTATGTACACGCCGTGATCGATATCCTCTTGCACTCGACCGTTTTCACCCTCGGGAACTGTACCGTTTTCATCCGGGAGCGCCATGCGCTCGGGCAACCCGACGGACACCTTGCGCCCGTACGCGAGCTTCTTGGTGCCTTCAAACAACACGCGATTGACCCACAAATATAAACCACGGCGGTTCTCATGTGTAGTGACTAGGAAATCTTGCGCGGGCGAAAACGACACCGCGGTGACTTTGTCGTCACCCAAGATCAAGTGCTGCACCAAGCGAGACGCTGGGATGTCGTACACGCGAAGCGAGCCGAGCGAGTCGAGCGCGAGCACCCAACGTCCATCAACGCTGATTTCCACGCTCTTGACGTCGCCAACATCGGCCATGTCCCCTCGAGGTTCGTACGTGCGCACACGTTTACCGGTGACGACGTCGTAGATGCGAACAATCTTGTCCACGCATCCGACGGCAAACAGCGAGGACTCGCGATGCAAGTATCCACACGTCGTTGCGTGTCCTACGTTGATCTCCATGTCGAGCTTCATCGTAGAAAATTTCCATACTCGAATGACACCATCCACACCGGCGGTGACCATATATCTATTCGCAGCGTCAGCAGCGATGCACGTGATGTTACCATCGTGCGCCGGGACGTTAAGTGTCTCGGATTTGTTCCCACCGGCTTGGTTGGCGAGCGCCCAAAAACTTCGCTTACCGCCAGGAAAGTTGTAACCTTCGTTTCCATTCTTCTTCTTCTTACGCTGATTTGCTGCGCTTGCGTCAATGCTTCGCTCAAGAGCACCACGATGCAAGCCAGATTGCAGGTTGAATCTATGTACCGCGCCGTTGGCGACGCCGACAAACGCAAAGTTACCGCACGCGGAAATGCACACCGACGTCACGGCGCATTTGCCATCCTCTTTAGGGCATTGTAGCACATGCTCGCCAATGGTATTCTTAGACAGACGCCACGTATACGCTGAAGTTGAATTTTCATGTGCGGTGATGACATTGGCCCAATCGTTTTCACGCAATTCGCCCCATGCGATGCGCGTTACGGGAGGCAGCTTGAGCTCTTCTTCGGCGACGCCCATCTTTCGCGCTCGCTTGCTCGTATTCTTCTGGCTAAATTCCGCGTTCTGTTGATCAGCGAACGGGTGGAAAATTCTTAATGTGCGATCGCTCCCGGCGGCTAATAACTTTTTACCCTCGCCGTAAAACGTCACGTTGGTTGGAGGCTTTGAATGTCCGGCGCGGAAACGAAGCAATCGAGCGTCGCCATCCTCGCGGTCAAAAATCCACTCCTTCAACGTGTTGTCGCCACCTGAAGACACCATTACGGGTTGTCCATCTAAGAAAGACAACGCCGAAACCCGCCCTTCGTGCGCCTCGTTGATGAGTGTGCGTATTTTACGCATGCCCAAATCCCAAACCATGACGCGTCCGCGAGAGTCGCCGACGCACAACACATCGTCTTGACCATCCGTACGGAACGCCATAGCCGTCACGGGCGTGTGCGTCGAGTCCATCGACAGCGTAAACATTACTTTATCTTGCGCCACATCCACTAACAACACTCGCCCATCTTCCAAGCCAACCGCGACGACGTCCTCCGCGGGTGAGTTTTCAACGACGCGCACCGCCGAACCGTAGCCGGCGAATTCATACACCACCTTCCCGACGCGAATATTCATAATCATCATGCGTCCATCGGCGGCACCGAACACGAGTTTATCTATGTATCCATCTGGATGCGCAATCGCGGTCGTAACGAAGCCATCGGGCATTTCCACGTCTCGCGCTTCGACGCCCGAAGCGCTCGCGCTCTCGCTCGCCTCCTCGGCATCCATATCATCATTTCGCAATCTTCGCTCCTCGTACTCGCGCTCGCGCACAGCCATCACGTCATCATCGATGTCCCACACCTTCACCACACCCTCCTCGTCCACGCTCACCAGATAAAACCCAAATACAAACATCCGAGTCACGCGCGTCGCGTGCCCGCCGGCGAGCGCGCAACTCACGTGCAACCTCTTCACGCACATTATATCCCTCCCAACCGCACAAAACGTCCAATTCTTGCGCGTGGCTAACGCAGACACATCCCCTTGCGTGAACCGTGGGCCAAAAAAAGTCACGCGAAGCTTGGCGCAGTCGTACACGACGAAACTATCGCGCAAGGGCACGGTGACCCACGATTCGGTGCCTCGACGATTGACGACGAATGCGACGTCATCCGCGGCGACGAGGCCGAGCGCGCGATAGGGCACGAATAACGACATCGCGTCGAGCGCGAGGCGTGGGAGCTCGGGCGCGGCGCGACGCGCGCGGGCGCGGTGTGCGGCGCGTTCGTGCGCCGGTCCCCAGCCCGGCGGCGGCGCAACGATATTTTTTTGACCAATCACGACCACGCGCGGGAGGGGTACATACACAGAACCACACACGGGTACATACACCCGTCCATTCGACAGCCAATCGACGCGCGCGTCTCCTCACACGCCGACGCCCATGGCTCGCGCGCGCGCGTCACCGCGCGACGCATCGCCGACGTCGCGCGCACGCCTCGTCGTCGCGGCGTCCGTCGCATTGGCGGCGTGCGCGGCGGCGTACGGCGATGCGCGAGCGCCGAATGCAGCGATGACGATGATGCTGGATGCGCCCTGGCGCGCGTTCGCCTCGCACGTGGGCGGCGCGGTGCGGCGCACGTCGTCCGCGGTCGAGCGCGTGGTGAACGCGTTCGCGTGGTCGTCGCGCGCGTGCGGGGCGAATGGGATGTATTGCGACGATGGGATGTGCGAACGGTTACGCGGGACGACGCGGTCGCTGTTGCTCGGGCAACCGACGGCGTCGAACGCGCTCACTGATGCGGTGTGTGATTTCGTGGAGACGCCGAGGGATGACGTGCGAAAGCCGCTGGTGGTGTCGTTGCATGGCTCGCCTGGGGTGGGGAAGTCATACTTTCATCGCATATTGGCTCGCGCGGCGTACAACGCGACGGAGGCGTGTCCGGGCGCGGGATGTCCGGGGTATAAAATCATTTTTGGCACGGATTACGTCGTGCGTGAGCGCGAAGTGCAAGGCAGAATGCTGAGGGATGCGATTACGATGCATTTAGAGCGGTACCCAGAGTCAGTAGTGGTTGTGGAGGAGTATGATAAGCTTGGATGTCCAGCGCGAGGCGCGTTGAAGCAAATGCTCGAACACGGAGCGGCGGGTGGTCAAGGCAATCCATTCGATCGAAACATCACGTTTGCCCGGTCGATTTTCGTACTTGAGGCGAATATGGGGTTCATGGATGTCCATGACGCCACGGTGACGCACGGCGGGAGTGGGTCGAGGAATCGCGCCGCGGCGTTGGGCGACGCGTTGGCGCCGTTGCAGCGCACGCTCAAAGACGCGCTTTTCGAGAAATGGACCACTGATGGGTGCGAAGAGCGCGAGGATACGTTAAAAGCGGTCGGAGCGATTGATGTCTTTGTGCCTTTCGTGCCGCTTGATCGTGAGGCGGTGAAATCCATCGTACACCAGCAGCTCGAGCAGCGCGGCAAGCGCAAAGCCGAACGCCGCGAACTGCGCCGTCTCGAATGGGATGACGCCGTCCTCGAACGTCTCGTCGAAGAAGTCGAATTTGAGGGCGACTTCGCCATTGAAGGCGGTAAAGAAGTTGCCATTGTATTATCTCGATGTGTTACTCGGGCGTTGCGCTTATTAGCCGAAGCGTACGTCGAGCGCGCCGGTTCGGATGGCGGTTTGGTATCCTCCGCGCTTCGTGACCGCGTCGTGCGTCTCACGCCCGCGTCGAGCCCATCGTCGCCCATAGTGGCCATAGTCGTGTCATAGATGTAGCCCCACGAGGCACTCGTAGCGTAGAAAAATAATTTGAGTTTTACAAACAAACAACCTAAATAATCGAACCCCGTCGGTCAACCGCCCGAGTACGATGGCCCCTCGCACACCTCACGCAAGGTCGTCGCACAACGCTCGCACAAAAAAATAATAAAATACCCCTCACTTCTTCTGCGTACGAACCAACCGTCCGCTCGAATCCACCGCTGGTTTCGTCGACGCCGAGTCGCTCTTCTGCGACGGCACCGTCCCCGTCCGCGACATCTCCATCATCTCCGCCATCAACCGGTCCTGGTCCGCCTTGCCATTCTTCAGCTCGTCACAGATTGGCGCACAGTCCTTCCATCCACCAGTCCCGTACGCGCGCGCGGCGCGCGGCGCGCTCAGCGCGGCTGCCGCGCACGCGGTGGACAAGGCGAGCGCGAGCGCATCGCGGCGTCCGCGCGGCGCATCGACGCTCGCATCGCGCGCCGCCGCGGCGCGCGGTGCGCACGCGCGGCGACACCGCGCGCGCGGTTCCATCGTCGCGACCGTCCTCGTCGCGACCGTCCTCGTCGTCGTCGTCGTCAATGAAAACATGAGGTGCGCTGCGTTCTGACGCGACACCGCGCCGCGCGCGCGACTGTCTCGACCGCCGCATGTCGCAGTGCGCGGTGTGCCTCGAGGCGTGCATCGGGAAATGTGCGGTACGTGCGTCGAGCGCGCATCGACGACGACGGCGACGACGACGGCGTTGAAGATGGCGAAGAAGTTGTTGTTGATGATTTTTAAATTTGAACGCGGCTCGCGCGGTTTTCGCGCGTCGACCATAGCGTTGTATCGCCGCACATTGACTGACGACGCATGCGAGACCATCGCTGAACCGTGTGCGCGCGCAGGCACTGACGAATTGCGGTCACGTGTATCACATACGATGCATTTCGCGTTGGCACGAGACCAAGGCGAGCGGCGCGAATCGAAGTCGCGCGCCGTGTCCGACGTGTAAACGCGAGTTCTCGGCGAGTGATTTCGTGACAGTGTTCCTCGATGTGAAGTCTTTGGATGTAAATAATCCTCCATCGGCGCGGAAGACGAGACGGTCGATTGGAAGCGGTGGAGGCGCGAGCACGAGCGAAGAGGAGGCGGAGCGACGGTGCGCCGAAGCGACGAGAAAGTTGCGCGTCGAACGGGAAAAGTTACACGATGCGTTGGATTCGGTGGTGACTTTGAAAGCAGAAAAACGTGAATTAGAGGCACGATTAGAGGAGAGCGTGTCGTCGCGTGCAGAGTTGCTCGCGGCGAGGAAGGAGTTGCAGACGTCGACGTTGGCCCAACAGACGCTGACGTCAAAGATTCGACGAATGACGGATGACGCTCAGGCGATGAAGATTCAGGTTGGCGTGATGCGTAAAAAGTTGACTGCGTTTGAGGATCGCGATAGGTACGAACGTGAGGTGCAGTCGGGGTCATTGCGTGAGCGTGAGATGTTGCAACGGTTGGAAAACGCCGACTCAAAAATGGCGCTCGAGACGTTGGTGCGCAATTTGTGCGCAAAGAACAAGCAAATGGCGGCGCAGCAGGAGCAGTATAACGAATTGATGAAGACTATGCGGGATAAAGAAAAGGAGGTGAAAAGTTTACAAGCGCGCGTTGAGGCGTATCGCGTCGCCGCGGTGCAGAAGCCATTGCAGCCGACGTCGACGCCAGGCGCGGCGGCGGCGACATCTAGAGCCACAGATCTCCTCGTTGGTCGAGCCGGGAGCAAGCACTCGTGGGGTGTAGAAGACCCAACTGATTTTGAATGCGTCGACCCGACTCAACCGGTGGCGAAAAAAGCGAAGAAGGCTAAATCGTTGCGACCGGGTAACGACGCGTTGATGCGAAAGTTGGCACCTAAATCAAAACCAGCGTCGACGTCGACGGCGATGAACACTATCAATCTCGCTGATGAAGAAGAAGAGGACGATGTATTGAGCAACATCTTGAATGACGTCGACGCACGGATGGAGAAGAAACGACAACGAGGTGCGGGGTCATTTTTGAAGTCGTCGCCAAAGGCGTCGGCGACAAACGGCACGTTTATTCTGCACGGTGCCGATGGTCGGGGTGGTCGCGCCAAGGTGTTTGTCACAAAACACGGCACGTTATAGATGCATTTAGCCATATTTAGCGATAGACATTTTATTACAACATCGAAGTAGCACACGAGAAAGCGAGGAGAAAAATGAACACACTCGGGCGCGATTCAATCGCGATGCGATTCTTTGTAAATTTTCGCGCCCCAGCCCGTGGGCTCGTTCGCTATAGCAGCCTTACGTCGGCGACTTTCTGTAGGCGTTTTTACTTTTGCCGCACCACCAGAGTTTTTATCGCGCAAAGCCACGCGCGCGGCGAGCGTCTTCATTTCATCCTCCGACAATACGCGTAACAATCCTTCATCCAAATCCCCCAGTTGTAACTCATCGATGCGCACACGATGCAGACGCGTGACATCATAATCTAGCGCCTCGCACATCTTGCGTATCTGTCTATTCCTTCCCTCGGCAAGCACGAACTTTAAAGTCTTCGGTGCTAGCTTTTTCACCTCGCACGGCTGCGTCGCCGCCGTCGTCTCCTCATTCCCTCGCTGTTGCGTCGTCGTAATAACCACCCCGGACGCTAAACGCTTAACATCTCTATCATCAACTTCACGATGAACGTCCACGACGTACTCTTTTTCCGCCTTGCGCGACGGATCTAGCAACGCATCCGATACTCGACCGTCGTTTGTCAACAACACCAACCCGCTCGAGTCCTTGTCCAGTCGTCCGACGGGAAATAATCGCACCTTGAGCGCCTTAATTTCGCGTTCGAGCACGTATAACAACGACGTGCGCTGCCCAGGTTCCACCGTGCACACCACGCCGCGCGGTTTGTTATACGCCAGGTACACGAACGTATTCGTCGCACCATCCATCGAAAGCTCGCGTTCCACAGAATTGGCGTACGGCTCCCAGTTCATCGGTTTCCCATCGAGCGTCACCACGTCTCCGCGCCTGACGCGCGTCGATGGCTTGACGAGCACGCCATTGACGAGCACGCGACCGGCGCTGACGGCGGCGTCGGCTTCGCGGCGTTTGAGGTGCGGCATGCAACGCACGAGACGAAACCCCTCGCCTTCATACCCGACGTCATCAACCACGGCGTCTTTGTGCTTCACCATCGTCTTGGCCAGCGCAGCGATGGCGGCGAGATTGCGCGCAGTCGTCGGCGAAGACGACTCGCCGTGAAAGGTTTGCGAGCCGCCGCCCGAACCGCCGCCGCGCTTTCCAGCGTCTCGATTCGACGCGCGCTTACGACCGCCGCCGCGTCCAGGCGGCGCGCGCCCAGCTGAACGACACGTAATCACGCGCGCCCCGGCGCCATGTGCGCACGCCATGTCGCGCGTCGCGGTGTGACTCTAAATCGTCCTCGAGTCGCGCTTTTCTCACGGCTTTGGCGCAAACGCGCCCAAATTATTCGCCTTCCACACCCCATCTCGCTCGCGCGCGGCAAACTGCTCTTTTTTCCATATCGGTACGCGCTTCTTCAACTCCTCAATCGCATACGACGTCGCATCTGTGGCGTCACGACGATGACTCGCGCTCACGACGATGCACACGCTCGTCTCGCGCGCGTCCACTCGCCCCAAACGATGCACCATGGCGATCGCCCTCACGCCGTGCCCACCCCGCCCGTCGCTCGTCGCGCGCTCATCACCATCCCCGCCGTACGCCGCGGTGATTTCATCCGCAATCGCGCGCATTTCTTTCAGCGCCATCGGCGCGTAGGCTTCGTATTCCAAACACGACACCTCCTCGCCCAGAAACGTGTCGCGCGTGGTGCCTATGAAGACGCTGATCGCCCCCGCCGCGCCCGCGCGGCAGTGCTCGATGTATTTTCGTTCGTCTATGGCGTCGTGCGTGAGCTCGCACAGCGTCGGCGCGCGCTCGAGGGACATTGGTTTGCGCGAGTGAAAAAGTGACGCGAAAGTTAACGCCACTTGTGGACGCCATGGCGGCGATGACGACGCACGCGACGCGCGCGATGGCGGCGATGACGACGACGAAGATGCGTGCGCGCGCGCCGCGCACCGCGCGAGCGCCGCCGATGGGCGTGGCGCGCGCGCGACGGGCGCGTGATGGGCGGGTGCGCGCCAGTGGTGACGGCGACGCCACGGATGACGCGAGCGGCGCCGACGCGCCGTCGGCATCGCCGGCAAAGCTGAGCAAAGGGGAGTATTACGCGGGGTTTGTGAAGGAGCCCATTCAAGGGGTGGATACGGGCGAGCGCGACGTCATCACGCCGACGATAAAGCTCGTGACGCAGAGCACCGTGGTGCTGACGTTGTTGTACCTGGGATTTACGTATTCGAATAATTTACCGCCGTTTGGGCCTGGTCCGACGATGCCGTAGACGAAGATGTGTGCTAGAATCTTATTTGAATGTATTAGAATGTTGCTACTGTACAGAGAACGTCAACGCGCGTCTAGGGCTATGTATTGGTCGCTAAGTTTTTTGGCTCTTCGGTTTCTTCGGCGTCGACGTCGCACTCGCGTTCGACGTTTGTGGCACTCAACCTTGCCAGATCCGCTTCTCGGTTCCAATCTAATCGAGTCGCGTGGAACGCAAGGAATGTCCCTGCTGTGCAAACGCCCATCGCGAGCCCGTACCAAATACCGCGTACGCCTTCGTCACCGACAAAGGCAAACAGTAGACTGCTCGAGAGTCCGATGACCCACAAACTAAGCAAACACGTCCATGCGATTAGAAATTGTTTGCCACACGCGCGTAATACGCCATTGCACGCACCGAGTAAGCCGTCGCACAACTGAAACATCGCGCAGAATGGGGCGATTTTACTCACCAACGAAATCACGTCTGGGTCGTCATTCGTGTAGAGCTTTGCGATAGTTTTGTTAGATGTGATGATTGTAATCGCACAACACCCCATCCATGCGACTGACATGGCGACGATAAGCCATGCCGCGCGTTTTGCGCGATACGGATCGCCGGCTCCGAGTAAGTTCCCGACGCGAATACTGGCCGCGGTGCCCAACGCCATTGGGCCGCACATGAATGAAAACGTCGCGATGTTCAGCACAATCATGTGCGCATTCAACTCGACTTCGCCGAGTTGCGATGCCATGACGACAGTCATTTCGAACGAAAATGCCTCGCCAAAAACCATGAGAATACCGCTAAAACTCAAACGAAGAGCGCGAATACACATTTTCCGCGTAATCGCCTTGGCTGCTTCGTAGTACTCATGAAACGCGCCCTTGCGATGCCAATTTTCAACGTACGCGCAGTACGCCAACAAGAACAACAAGTTCGCTGTTCTCGATACGGTCATCGCCCACTGACTGCCGAACACGCCCTTATGGGCGACGTTCATAAACGCTTCATGAAAGGCGATGTTCGCGAACAACGTCATCAACGAAGTAACGCCGATAGCCAACACGCGTCGCTGCACCGCCAAATACTTTTGCACCCCGAGCGTCAGCCCGAGCGGCCATAAACCGATGGACAAAATTAAGCAGCACTGCCGAACATCCGCGGCTTGCGCAGAATCGAGATTGAACACGCCTTGCGCGATTTCTTTCGCCGCGCACAACACGACGTTCATAGGCGCGCAACACGCAACGATGACGCCCGTGGTCAACATCGCCCAGCTCTTCACCGCGCGCGCGTCTCCAGCGCCAAACGCTTGCGAACCCAGCGTGTCCATGGTGCCTCCAGCGCCGGTTATCGCCATCCACATCATCAAAAATAGAGTCATGCTCACTGTAGCCGTCGAGAGCTCGTCGCGGCCCAAGCGACCGCAGTACACGAGCTGCGTCGCCATCATCTACATCGGTCGCGAGACGCACACGCGCGTGATGTTAGTCATCGTGTCTTGCAAACGAGCGCGAGCTGGCGAGCGGTCGTGCGTTCTCGCGCGCACGTCGCGCGGATAATGCGCAACATCGACGTGGCACTCTCAAGATGCATGACGTGGCACACGGAAATGTCGCGTCGCAGCGTTTGTTTACGTACCAACTGCTGCGAACCAAACTGCATGATGACAGGCGGGACGATGTGCGCCACGGCGCGAAGCTCGTCAGCGAGCCATGGCTTGGGTGACATTTGCGAGGCGCAAAGTGACGTGATGATGCGTGCGCGACGCGTTTTCATCCTCGACGTCACGCGGATTCGGTGTATCGATACGCGATGCTGATATTTACCGTATATATTAATAAAGCGATACATCGCACCGTGAGCTAGCATGCGTGCGCGAGCGCGTGAGAGTTTACGCCGTTTGGCTTTCTTCTTCTTCCTCAGCGCCCAACACGTCCTTGAAGGCTTGTAAAATACTCGCCGGCTTGTATGTGAAAAAGGCGAGCAGCATTGGGATAGGCGTCAGCGTCACCCCGATGTCTTCGGCAAAAAACATATTGTAGCGATTGAGGGCCATGAACAAAATCACGGGCACTAAAATAGATGGCGGTCCACCTTGACCGCCGCCTTCGGATTCCGCCTTGCCGCTCAATAATCGAACGTATACGATGGCACCCGCGGCGCCAAGTAACCACGAAAATCCCATGTTATATCCACCCACGGCGAATGCTGCCACAGCACCAGAACCCGCCATCCCAGCAGTGGTCAACAACAAGTCCTCCTTGATTTTTTTATACTTGGCTTCGTCTTCGGCGCGACGTCTCGCCTTTTCTTCATCCGTCATATCCGCGAAAGCTTTTTGAGGCATAAAAGTCGCATCTTTAATCTTTGACTTGATCGCCGTCGACGACGCGGGTCTATATCCAGGCGTTTTCATCGCTTTGGCGCGTTCAGCCTTTTCCCACTCGCGCTGCCATCGTCCCTTTTCCGCGCGCGTCGGCGCGTAGTTCCACCCATTCAAATTATATTTCGACTCTCCTTTCTTCGTCGTCGCCAAATCCAACGCAGATGGCTCACCAATCATCTTCCCGCGCTCATCCACAAACTTTAACTCATCCGATTTCGCCGATGCCGATAACAACGCCGCCGCTTGTCCACTCGGTAACGCTTTTGGATTACTTCGCCTCGCATCCTCGTCGCCAGCCTCGTCGCCACCTTTTCGCTTCAACGTCGCGCTTAAATCCAGCGACATGTCATCGAGCATCTTGGCGCGACCGAACCCTAATCCACTCGACGCTTTCGCCTGCGCCGCGCGCTCGGCGTCCGCCTTGGCGCGCTCAACGCGCTCGAACTCGGCGTCAATGTCGATTTCCCAGATGCGCCGATCCTTGGCGTTGTCGCGCTCCCACGACGGCTTGTTCGCCCCGTCGCCGTTCGTCGCGGCGTGGAGTCGCGACGATGACGACGACGACGGTGGCGTCGATGGCGACGGCGCGGATGACGCGCGCCGGAGCGCGGGGCGAGAGACCGCGAAGGGCGCTCGTGCGACGTACATGTGTGCGGCGCGATGTGACGCCAGTTGCGCGCTCGTTGACGACGACGACGACGGCGACGACGGCGACGATGACGACGATGACGATGACGACGACCGCGGTGAAGGCGGCGCGCGGTGCGCGGGCGCGCCGCGACGCGAGCGCGCCGAAGCCGAAGCGCACCGCGGTGCGTGCGCTTGGAGCCAAGGATGATGACGCCCTCGTGGCCGCCATGCGGGCGCAAGTCGCCGCCACGAACGCCAACCCGAGCGTGGCAAACATCGTTCAAACGCTCTGCGAGCTCGCCGAGCAAGACTACGGGCTCACGGGCGTCAAGTTTAACGAAGTCATGGCAAAGGTTGATGAGTGCTACGCTTTTTCGCCCACCGAGTACGTGAGCGGTAAGGGCACGGCGATTGAGGTCACGAACGCGCCCGGGACGAATAACGGCAGCTGTAAGACGTTTTATTTCGCAAAGTTGCACAATTTAAGCCCAGGTGCGGCGTTGAGATTGTTTTGTGAGCATTACGAGGACGTGTTGGCGACGCCCGACGGGGACTCGCACGCGAATATTCGCGCGTTCATGGCCAATGGTTGGGATGGAATTTCATTCGCCGGCGAAGCGCTGCGCATGCGTGACGGTAGCGAGAGTGTTAATGACGTGTAATGATTGTTTCACGTGAATTGGATTGGTATTAATATAGTTTTAACTCGGCGGAATCGAAACACGCGTGAGTTCGACGTCGTACGTCAAATCCGTTCCTGGCCTAACGATGTTATCCCCTAACACCGCACCGTCGTCACCGAACGCTAAGGACGCGGGGACTTTAATCACGCGTCGGCCACCTTGTCGCATGCCGGCGACGCCGTCCTCGACGCCTCGCGTAATCGCTCCGCCCAACCGTCCTCCGTACGACCACACCACCTGCCGTCCCTTCTTGCGCGTGTCAAACACCACCTCGCCCGTGTTTGTGATTTTCACCTCAACATGCGCGGCGAGTAAATACTGCGGCGCCACGCGTTCGCCGCCACCGACGACGATGTCGACGTACGACGTTCCGCCCGCCGTCGAGACCTCTCGTCGCTCGCTCGCGTCCACTCCGCGCGTATTCACAATCGCCTCGCGCGTTTCCCGCCGCGTCTTCAACTGTTCGCTCACCACCCCGAACGTTAGCACCCCGAGCCAGGCTAAGCCACCCTTCAAACCGAATCGACGCGTCATGAACGTCGCCACGGCATCCGTGCTCTCGGCGCGTCGAACGTTCGCGCGTCGCTTCTCCTCCACCGGTTGCGACGCTTTCGCCGTCGCTGGCGCCGGCGCCGGCGTCGACGCGCGCGCATCCTCCCCGGGCGCGCCCATGGCATCGATGACGTCGTCATCCGCCGACGACGCGCGCGTTTCCAGCCGCCTCGTGCGTCGCTTCGCCGTTGCTGACATGGATAGTGATGACGATGTCTTCGTCGGGTGCGCGACGCGCCGAGACGCGGTGTCGCGCCGCGCGCGCGCGATGTGCGTCGCACCGATGACGCCGCGCGTCGTCGTCGTCGTCATCGACACCGTCGTCGCCGTCATTCGTCGAGGCGCGCAGTGACGCGGCGTCACTCGTGCGCACGCTTTTGGCTCGGATGATGATGATGATGATGATGACGGCGACGACGACGGCGACGACGACGACGACGGCGTCTCGCGCGGCGCGCGCGATGACGGGCACGGCGTCGTCGTGTTCGGGTCGACGCCTCGCGCGCGCGGAACCGCCGCGGCGACGACGACGACACCGGATGACAGTCGCAGCGGTGGGCGGTGATGCTGACGACGTGGATGACGTCGCCGCCGCGCGCGAGAGCGACGACCGTTCGCGCGCGCGCGCGACGGGATTACCGTACACAGACACGGCGTCGACGCGAGAGTACGAATTCGCCCTGGCGGCGGCGATTGCGAGCGAAAACTACGCCGAAGCCGCGCGCGTGCGGGACATTCTTCGCGCGCGAGGCGAAACCAACGCGCGTCGGGTCGCTGACGCCAACGCCGCGTTCTACGCCGCCTTCCGCTCGGGCGACATTGAAGTTATGAAATCCATGTGGGCCCGTGACGCACCGCACGCGCAGTGCGCGCATCCAGGAAGCGCCGTGGTGAGCGGCTACGACGACGTCGTCGAGAGCTGGGCCGTCGTCTTCGCCAGCGCGCCCGCCGGCGCCGGTTTCGACGTTCGCGCCAGCGACGTCCGCGTCCACGCCGGCGACGGTTGGGGATTCGTCACATGCGTCGAATGCGTCGGTGACGCCGGCGCTCGGCTCGCGGCGACGAATATTTTCGAACGCCAACCCGACGGCGACTGGGCCATCGTCCTCCACCAGGCGCACGGCGTCGTCGGCCTTCGATGACGGACCACGGACACGACGCCCGTTCGCGCCGACAGCCGACGACGCATCGTTCGACGCATAGCACACACAGGAGTGTAACGAACACACACACGCACGCGCACGCACGCACCACGATCGAGAACGCTCGCGAACGCCGCGCGCGGCCGACCGCGCCAATCCACATCCACATCGAGATCTCTCAATTGGTTGGATCACATCGACCAATCACGACCAGGGCCGCAGTCCCTCTCGTCCGGGCGAGTTTTTGGCTCTCGCAAAGCTTCGTGCGGTCGGGACACCGCGACGCGGCGAGATCTCGACGGCGACGCGCGCGTGGTGTTCTTCCTTTTGTGTTCGTTTCGGTGATTGATTCGTCGCGACGATGTTTGCGACGACGACGACGAGCGCGATGATGTTGAGCTCGCGGGTGCGAGTGATGCCCGATGATCGATCGGCGCGCGCGCCTGCTGCGACGGTGCGCGCGCGACGGTGCGCCGCGCCCGGCATCGCGCGCGCATCGAGCGGGAGTGATGATGTGGTGCCTTTGATGGTGCGCGCGGCGCGTAAGGAAAAGGTGGAACGCGCACCGGCGTGGATGATGCGGCAAGCGGGGAGGTACATGAAGGAGTACCGGGACTTGGCGGTGAAGCACCCGTCGTTTCGCGAACGGAGTGAAACGACGGATTTAATCGTCGATATCACCTTGCAACCGTTCCGTGCGTTTAAGCCGGATGGGGTTATTTTGTTCAGTGATATTTTAACTCCGTTTCCGGCGTTTGGGATTGATTTTGAGATTGACGACTACAAGGGACCTATGCTGGAGAAGACGATTCGCTCAAAGGAGGATTTGAAAATGTTACACGACGTGGACTTGAGCAAGGTGGAGTTTGTGGCGGAGTCGTTGAAGATTTTGCGACAAGATGTCGGTAACGATGCCGCGGTGCTTGGGTTTGTCGGTGCGCCGTGGACGTTGTGCACGTACATTGTCGAAGGACAGTCGACGTCGACGTATAAAACCATCAAGTCGATGTGCTTCAACAACCCTGAGGTGTTGCACTCGTTGTTGTCCTCCGTAGCGGATGCCTTGGCCGTGTACGTTGGGTTCCAAATCGATGCCGGCGCGCAGGTGATTCAAGTGTTTGATTCTTGGGGTGGTCAACTTCCGCCGCACATGTGGGAGGAGTGGTCAAAGCCGTACATTGACCGCGTCGTTCGCAAGGTGCAACAAACGCACCCGGGGACGCCGATTACGCTCTACGCCAACGGTTCTGGCGGGCTTTTGGAGCGCATGTCCACGTTGACTGTGGACACAATTGGCTTGGATTGGACGATTGACATGGAGGATGGTCGCCGACGCGTCGGGGACAAGGCGGTGCAAGGCAACGTCGATCCCGTGGTGTTGTTCGCTGGCGAAGATGCCATCGAAAAGGCTGTCAAGGATGTGTGCCGCAAGGCGGGTCCGACTGGACACGTGTTGAACCTCGGACACGGGGTTTTGGTTGGTACGCCCGAAGAATCCGTCAAGCACTTCTTCGACGTGTCGAAGACGATTACGTATTAAACGATGACGATTTCGGATTTTTTTCACTTCCCTTTTCTCAACCATGCGCGCCGAAGCGAGCCCGCGTGACGTATCGCTCAAAATATATAACTCTAGCTAAAACTATCTTGTGATTGATATACGCTATATACGCTACCTGCACCGCACCAGTGCAGTCTTGACTACATTACATTACCTTTTCCGTTGTGTTGGCCTCGACTTGGCGACGATGTTCTCGCAAGGCGTCGACGAGCGCCTTCAACCCAGGCTGCTTTTTCACCGCGCGACAATGCTCGTAATGCGCTTCGAGCATTTCCTCCATCCCACGCGGTGCGTTAGACATGCACTCTACCAGAGACTGCTCGTACTCATCGGCATAGACCGCGCGCGATAACGCGCGCTGCGCGTTGCTCTGACGCAACGTCGCCGCCGTCGCCGCGACGTCTCGCAAAGCCTCGCTCGCATTCAGCTCCAACACCGACGCGTTCGTGGACGACCCATCGGGCGCGGTAAAATCGCCATCGAGCCACACCGTCAGGGCGTAGCGCGTCGACGCCGTCGATGGCATCACGCGATGCAGCGTGCGGTCGCTGTAGAAAATCGCCAGTCGGTTATGCCTCGGCGCCACGCGCGCGGCTCCCGCGCAAAACGGCTGCAACACCAGCTCCCCACCGTCGCCCTCGCGCCATTGCGGATTCAAATACAAAATCGCCGTCACTGCGCGATTCGAAGGCGGGCCTGGATTGTCGTAATGCCACGGAAAACACCCGCCTCCGCCGACGTTGAGCTGCGCCTTGACGACGCGCTTTTCGGCGCGCGGCTCCAATCGTAACTCTGGCGCCACTCGCGCGAACGCGCGCGCGAACGCCTCGCTCGAGGCGTCGTAAAACCCCCAAAGCGCCGCATACGCATCATCGTCTCGCGTGTCCCCTAACGTCTCGGCGTCGGCCAAGTCGCACTCGTAAATGTGTGGCTTGCTAAACAAATACCGCGCGCTGCCATCAGTCTTGGTAAAGTGCGTGCGATTGGGGCGAAGATACTTTCGAACGCGCGCGTGCGGTGACGCCACCGACGCATTCGCCGCCCCTGTCGCCGCCCCATCGTCGTCATTCGTCGTCACCGCCGCTAACCGTTCGAGCGATGCGCGCAAGGCGTGCGCCACCGCGTCATCCAAAAACGCATCCACGACGGCGAATCCATCGCGCTCGAGCGCGCACGCGACGTCGCACGTGATGTGCGCATCAATTGCGTTCGCCACGTCGCGCGCGACCGCGCTCGAGGCGTCCGTCATGACGATGGCGCGGCGCGCAATGGCGCAGCGCACAAATTCCGCAACGCACTTCCGCACTATACGACGCACGCGCGAACGGTTGTCGGCATCGCGCGATGGCGGCGAACGGCGCGGGCGATCGAGACGCGGTGCACGCGCTCGAGGACGCGCCCATGCTCGCGGACGAACCGCCGGTGCGGTCGGAGAACGCGACGGCGTTTCGTGGTGTTGGTGATGGTGACGGTGCGCTCGGCACCTCGCGCGCGACGCATGGCGACGCGCGCGCGGTGGCGATAGGGGTGCCGGTGATGGTGAGCGCGCGCGATGCGTTGGAGGATGAGCTCGATGATGTCGTGGCGAACGTGAGCGATGGCGGTGGTGGTGATGGAAACGGCGAAAGCGAAGAAGATGAAGATGACGACGCGCGCGACGTAGAAGGAGGGCGTTCGGAGCATGAAAACGTCGAGGATATGTTTACGCAATACCTCATGCCTAAATTTTGGTTCGAAGTGAATGGTGTGCGAGTGCACGTGAGCGTATGGGTGCTATATATGTGGGGCATCACGTACGCCACGGCTGTGCTCCTGTTCTCCGCCTTTGCGGGCGACGACTTTGGATTTTATTACTTTGCCACGTTAGTTGTCTTCTGGGCATTCATCATGAGCTTATTTTTTGTGCTCTTGTTTTCGAGCACATTCATTCACGAGTACGCGCACATCGCCGCCGTACGTTACTTTGGCGGCCGCGTGGATGAAGACAAGGGAGTCGTATTGTGGCCGTTCGGCGCGTTGGCGTATTTACACCTCGATGGCTTGACACTTAGCCAAGAAATGCTCGTCACCATCGTCGGCCCGTTGTCGCATGCACCGCAGATTCTACTCTGGTACCTCCTTAGCTTGACGGCATCGTCCACAGAGGACAATTTGTGGCGCGCAATCACGCTCAGCATGGTTGCTCTGAACACCGTTTTGCTCGTCTGGAATTTACTCCCGTGCTACCCAATGGACGGCTCTCGCATATTATCTTGCGCACTACTCCTCACCAGACGCATCAAGGTTGAATCCGCGGCATGGATCGTCGTCATCATCTCATACATTGCCAGCGTCTCGTACATCGTCGGCTCGCTCACCGATACCTTCGCCCCGCTCGCCGTCTTCTCCAACTTCCCAATCGATTGGATCTTTGGCGGCTTATGCGTCGTCGCCACGTCAAACATCGCCGTCATGCTCAAGCAAGGCCGCATCAGAGACCACCCGACGTTTAGTCGATACGAAATCGTCTACGACGCCTACCACGCCTTTGACGCCAAGCCGCACCCTGAAATCTTCCTGTAATACTAACGCATCCATACGCCCATGTACGCCATGTCCATCATTCACCGACGCCACGACTCCATTCGAGGTCATCCTTGGTTTAAAATACACACACTACGTGTACACGCCAAAGATCTCTGATTTTTGTGTCGTCGTCGTCGCTCTGTCGCTCGCGTTTGGGTCGCCGAAGCCTGTGCGCCATTGCGCGACGGTTCACGGCGCACGACGACGGCGATGATGTCCTCCATGATGCGCGCACACGCGCCCGCGACGACGCGCGCGACGACGACGGTGGGCGGGCGCGCGAACCGCCGCGCGGCGATGCGGGTGACGACGCGCGCGGTGAGCGATGCGAGCAGCGTCGAAGCGAGCGGCGATGCGGCGCCCGCGCCGCCGGCGTTGGAGAGTGAGGTAGGTGTAGACGTCGTCGCGTCGCGTGAGGGATCTGTGTGTGTGTGTGCGTGCGTACGGGGACGCGTTCGTGCGCGTGCGCGGTGCGCGCGCGCGACGATTGGGCGATGATTGTGGCGATCGGGGACTGGCGACCCTATCCACTCGCGACGGTTCGGCGCGCGGAACGGGTGATGTACGCGCGTGCGTACGGGGTGTTCTCGAGCGACGCGGCGCGCATGGACGATGTTGGTGATTGTGTGTTCGCGTGCGCGTGTGCGCGTGGGTGATAGCGCGCGTATAGGTGGACGGTGCGGTGGCGAGCGCGGAGCCGACGGAGGACTGACGGGTGGGATATCTTTTCTTTTCGACGCGTAGGTTGGTGTGGATTACGCGCCGTTCAAGGCGTTGCTCGAAGCTGGGGAATGGGAGAAGGCAGATGACGAACACCGTCGGTTGATGTGCGTCTTAGCTGGTGAAGAAGCTGAATTGCGCGAGTGGGTGTACTTTACCGAGGTTTCGCAAATGCCGGTGAAGGATTTGCAAACCATCGACGCGTTGTGGAGATTTTACAGTAAGGACCGATTTGGTTTCAGCGTGCAACGTAAGATTTGGATTTCTCAGAAGAAGCAATGGGCTAAGTTCTTCAAAAAGATTGATTGGACGACGGGTGAGAATGGCGATTACCGTAAGTTTCCGCAAGAGTTCCAGTGGCGCGCGGACGCCGCGCCGGGGCACATGCCGCTCACGAACGCGCTTCGCGGTACGCAGCTCTTCGAGGCATTGCTCGAACACCCTGCGTTCGGTCCGGGTAAGCCTGAACGTACGTCTGAAGGCTCTTTCTTCGAAGGCTCGTCGTCTCGCGAGACGCCGGTTCGTTTCGAATTGCCCACCGTCGGCGGCGTGCTCGATGTCACCATGCGCTTCGGTAAGGCGGCGGTGATTTTCGTTCAAGAGTTGGCCAAGTAAGCGATGAAAAGAAACAACACTGCTACAGTACTTTATAATACACAAATTGACCCGCAAATTCTTATAACCTATATACGTCGCCCTCATCGCGCGCGTCGCGGCGCGTTTTGATGTTTTGTGCGCTCGGCGCGCGCTACGGAATGTCATCGTACGGCGAAGTATCCCTGAAACACCGCTCGAACACTTCATTCACAACCTCATGCGCATGTTTAGCGTCGCGACACTTCGGATTCATCGCCACCGAAAGCTCTGCCCGTCGTCTCACGCACGTTTGATGATGCTTTTTAATGCTAAAAAACACCCGCCCTCGCATGAGCTCATTCACCCAGTGGCAATCCCCACTCAAATTCGCCGCGCGAATCTCCGAACACGCGTGTTGACGCAAATCTAACCAATCCATCTTCCCAGCCGCGCGACAGTGATCGTACGCGTGTATTAACTCGTGCGCCAACGCGTTTTCCATCGTCGTCGCGTCGTTGATGTGATTGTGACACACCACCACCCCATCCGGCGGTCGAAACCCACCAACCACGCTCGCCGAGCACGTCTCCACGCGGAAAAACCGCGCATCGATCGCACACCCCGCCTGTCCGAGCTTTTCAATCATAAACCGCACGATCGCGCTCGATTGCGCCATGCGCTCGACCTCGCGCTCGCACTTTTCAGGCGTCATGATTCACGCCTCCTATCGCCGTCGACGCACGCGCGCGGGCGCGGGTGTGTGCCTGTGCGTACCACGCGTGCCGTGTTCGTATCGTATCGCACTTCGCGCGACGACGACGACGACGACGACGACGACGCGAGTCGAGGTGTGTCGCGCATGAAACCTACTCTCGCGAGACATCCGCCCCACACCTCGACGCGCGCGACGGACATCGTGCGAGACGTCCGAGCGCACCGAGACATACAGAGACACACCGCGCGTGTACGCAAAGCCACGCGCGAGCGCGGCGCACGACGACATCGACGATAGACGAGGTTGATACGATGATGATGAACACGCGTCGCGCCACCGGGGGGTCCCGACGCGCATTCGTAACGCTCGCGTGCGCGCTCGCGTGGATGGCGTGCGCGGTGACGCACGCGTCTGCGGCGACGTACACGTGCACGGCGCAGTGCGGTTCGGCGACGACGTCGCAGTGTGGAAGTGGAAACACGTTATCCTTGTCGACGGCGTGCAGCGCGTCGCACAATACCTACGAAGGGTGCACGGCGACGGTGTGCAACGCCGCGTGCGCGAGCGCGACGACGACTACGGTTGAGACGGTGACGTATTTGTCGAAGTCGTACAAGTGCTTCAATACGGATAACAAGATGCACATGATGCAGACCAACGCTGACGAGCAATCTGTCTCGATGAACTGCGGCCCTGGGTCGCACGCAATGGGCACGCCGACGATGTACATGGCCGGCGCCACGCACCCGGCGTGCGATAACTGGTCAAACGCGGCATCGCCGGCGGGTGCGCACGCGAGTGCGACGGCGGTTTTCGCCGCTGTCGCCGCGTGCGCGCTCATGCTGGCGTAAAAGCGCCCGCGCAAACCTTCGGAAGACTGCGAACACGCGCTCTTGCTCGATGGCATCAAGATTACAGTGGCAATTACTGGATAAGATTATTTAGATAGCATGATTGATTATTTCACATTCAATTACTATTTATTTCGTTCACGCCGTGCGCAAAATGATGTGCACGCCGCTGTCGGTATCGACGACGCCGGACATTTCGCCGACTTGTAACGCGTACGTCGCGTCTTCAAACGGCTTTTGCATTTGTCCGCGACCAAACTCACCGAGATCGCCCCCGCGCTAGATACAATAACAAAAACACCTTTTTGTCAGTCACGAGAACGAAGACGACGACGACGACGCAGAAGAACGACCAAAGGAGAAAAAGACGCGCGACGGATGACGCCGTCGTCGCGCGACGCTACGATACTAAAACAATGTCGCACCTTGGCGCTCGAACAATCGCTCACTTTCGCCGCTAAATCCGCAAAACTCACAACCCCTTGTTCAATCTGTTCCTTATACGCCTCCAACTCATCTATCGCCGCCTCTTTCGTCTGCAAAGCGCGCACATTCACATTCCAAATCAGTCTTTAAAGTCAACCGCAAGCGCGCGTCAAAACCAAAATCCCGTCCCGGCCCGTCGCGCGTCGCGTCGCGCGCACCTTCTTCGTGATAAACGCCCCCTCGGGATCGCGCCACGACGCCGGTCGTCGACTGTCGCAGTGTTTCACCAATAAATGCGACGCACGAACGCTCATCGTTTAAACGCGCGTCGTCGTGTGCGGGCGATCGCCATTGATTGCCCGCACCATGGCGCCCGCGAAACGCGCGACGACGACGACGACGAGCGGTGGGGCGAGCGCGGATGACGTCGCGGATGACGTCGAGCGCGCGAACGCGGCGAATGACGAGGACGACGGTGGTGAGGACGGCGCCGATGCGGGCGAGGAGGATGGCGAGGAGCTCGGTGAGGAGGATGCGAATAGAGCGCGAGACGCGCGCGTTCCGAGCGTGCCTCGGGATGCGGTGGTCGTGAGGGAGATATTGAAGAGTATGGTACGTGTGCGTGCGTCGTGTGCGTGTGTGTGTGTGTGTGCGTCGATAGCGGTGATGGGTAAAGCGCGGTGGCGCGCGAAGCGCGCGCGTCGATGGATTGATTTTGATTCGGTTGACGCGAAACGCGTTTTGTTTTTATTCAAGTGTCGATGACTGACGATGATGATGGATTTGAAACGCACACAGGGCGTGACGGATGTTGAACAGAAAGTCATCAACCAGGGCATGGAGTTTATGCATCGATATACGTCGGAAGTTTTAGCCGAGGCTTCGATTGCGTCGAAGCACGCCAAGAAAACAACCCTAGATGTGGAGGACGTCAAACTAGGCGCTAAAGCAGTGTTACTGTCGCAATTCGTCGACCCGCCGTCGTTGGGGGATGCCCACGCGATGGCAAATGCGGTGAACAAGAATCCATTACCAAAACTCAGCGAAAGACCTGGTATTCACGTGCCTACAGAATTGAATTTGTTGAGTGACAATTACGACATTGGACCGGCGCGCGCGCACGAAGTCGCGGCGGATTTGGAGAAACAGGCCGAAGCCAAAGCGGCGGCGGCGGCGGCGGCAGCGGCAGCGGCAATTGCGTCGAGTGCCAAGGCAACAGAGCCTTCAGCCATGGGTGCGCACGATCCATTGGCGTTCGAAGTTAAGGGCAAGGCGGCGGATGAACCAACCGCCGCCGACGTCGGTGACTTTGCAGAATTCATGATGGATGACGACGACATGGAGGAATAAACCATCTCAAACCCAGAAGAAGCCGACCGATCATTTTCATCGCCGCCGCCGTCGCGACGAGATAGCCCCTTGACCCCAGCCTTGTAGCGCGCTATATTAAATAAATACGAGACATAGAGAAACATGAAACTTCATTCGGCGACTCACACACAAAAACACGACACAAAGTCGCACACACCATGCTTCGTAGACTCACGCGTGAGACCATCTCACGCGCATGTCGCACGTCACGACCACCACCGAACGCCGCGCGTGTCGCGCGGCATCGTACGTATACGGACTTGCGCGCCGCGAACGCCAAGGGTGAGCACGAATTGGTGATCTCAGCGTACGAGTCTGGTGCCGTGCCCGCGACGGAGGCAAACGTGTCGGAATACTTAAAGGTACGTCCAGTGCAACTCGTGATCCGGTTTCGTGCGCGCGAGCGAACGGGAGTGTTGAAATACGGTGACTGACGCGCGTGCATTGTTTGTCGTAGGCGCTCGTGGCGTTGGACCGAGTGGATGAAAGCGCATTGGCGCAAGCCGTAGCGCGAGGTACTGCGACGTCGAGTGCGAGCGTACAAGAAGCGCCAAAGGGTATTCTAGCATCTTTAGGTGCGCTCGTGGGGTCTGGTGCGAGTACGAGTGGTGAAACCGTCGCCGCCGCGAGCGCGGGTGTGCTCGGAAGCGAAAAGAATCCATTGTTTACGCAGCAGCTTGAACCGACGTTTAAGGCGCAGATATGGCGCACCGTTCGCACGCTTGGGACGGCATTCATTGTACTTAGCGGCGTGGGAGCTTTATTGGAAGATCGAGGTGGCATGGGTAAGGCTATTTTAGGCGGCGAGAGCGTCAAGCCGCAGATGGAGGCCCAAGTGACAAAATTTAGCGACGTCAAGGGCGTGGATGAAGCCAAAGGGGAGTTGGTGGAGATTGTCGAGTATTTGAAAGCTCCAGAAAAGTTCACCAGACTTGGAGGCAAGTTACCCAAAGGTTTACTTCTTGTCGGGCCGCCAGGGACGGGGAAGACAATGTTAGCAAAAGCCGTGGCGGGCGAAGCCGGGGTGCCATTCTTTTACACGAGCGGAAGTGAATTTGAAGAGATGTTTGTTGGTGTCGGCGCTAGACGCGTGCGCGATTTATTCAAAGCAGCCAAAGCACAGGCGCCGTGCATCATTTTTATCGATGAGATCGACGCCGTAGGTGCGGCACGTAATCCTAAGGATCAACAGAACACGCGCATGACGCTGAACCAATTGTTAACCGAGCTCGACGGTTTCAAACCAAGTGAAGGCGTCATCGTGCTCGCGGCAACGAACACGCCCGGAATGTTAGATAAGGCGTTGATTCGTCCTGGTCGATTCGATCGCACGGTGTCCGTACCGAACCCTGACGTTGGCGGCCGACGAGATATTTTGGAGGTGCACTCTAAAAATGTCGCCATGGATAAAAACGTGGATTTTGACGTCGTCGCACGCGGTACACCCGGTTTCAGCGGTGCGGACTTGGCAAACTTGATTAACATTGCCGCTCTTAAAGCGGCGCTGGAGGGCGTCACGAGTGTCACTGCGAAGCATCTCGACTTTGCAAAAGATCGCATCTTGATGGGCGCGGCGCGCACGTCGGCAATCATCACCGACGAAAACCGCAAGCTCACGGCGTACCACGAAGGAGGTCACGCGCTGGTGGCGTTGCGTACGAAAGGTGCGCGTCCCGTACACAAGGCAACAATCGTCCCGCGTGGCCAAGCTCTTGGTATGGTCATGCAACTCCCTGAAAAGGACGAACTCAACTTGACGCGTAGACAGTTGCTCGCCATGCTCGACGTCACAATGGGTGGCCGCGTCGCCGAAGAATTAATTTTCGGCGCGGACGAAATCACTACAGGCGCATCGAGCGATTTACAACAAGCCACGCAATTGGCGCGGGAGATGGTGACGCGCTACGGAATGAGCGAAAAAGTCGGTCTCGCATCGCAAGAGTACGGTTCCGAGGGAATTTCGAGCGAAACTCGACAGTTGATTGAGGACGAGGTGAAATCCATGTTGGATGCCGCGTATAAACGAGCCAAAGATTTACTAACGACACACGAAGGCGATTTACACAACATAGCGCGTAAATTATTGGACACGGAGTCCTTGTCTGGCCGTGAATTGCAAGAATTGTGCGGAATAGCCGCGGCGTAAAAATCACGTCGTCCAACATGTTTGCCTTGAGTGTTGCGATTTGTAAAGAAATTCGTATATTTGTGTAAAAGTTCATCCACCGAGGCTTCCCGGTAGCGTGACAAAGCTTGAACGACCATTTCGTCCTCGACGTCCTCCCGGACCCGCACGCATGGTCATTTGCATTCCGGCGAACGCTGGCCCGCGTACAATCAGCAAGCGCCGATTGGACGACATCGTTGATGCCGACGACTCTGGAGCTGGCGCCGGTGCTGGCGACAAGTCGTCGTCATCGTAATCGAAACCTTCATCGCCAAGTTCGACGACTTCAAAATGAATCTCAGGGGGATACTTTTGCTCTTCGCCACCTGACATGTCCATCTGACGCTCCATGTGACGATCGAGCCTCTGTAAATCCTCGGAGCCAGCGAGAATGACGGCGCCGTTGGACTCTTCGGCGACTTCTGCCAGCGTCACAAAATCACAGAAGAATTTGGTCTTTTGCGGGTCAATTTCATCTGAAATTCCGCACCTGCCTTGAGTCTTACCCGGGTAGGGCTCTTCATTGGCACAAAATTCGGGACGCAAAAATCCACATACGTGCACCGCGTGCATCGTCCCAGGTGCGACGTCGGGTAAGTACATGACGAATTCCATGTCCCAGTCGGGCACCGATGGCCATTTCACGGCTAAAAATGATGATTGTACGATCTCGACACCATCGTCGGATTCTTGTCGATCGACGAAGGGTTGAATCGTCACATTTTCGGCGAGTTTGTCACCCGTCGCGGTGAACATGTCGAGGTCTGCCAAACGCTTGACAACGTCTCGCTTGACTTCAGCGTCGTCGATGGCTTCGAGAAACGTCGTGTCCGCGGCGCGTGCGCCGCGATAGAGCGTGTTCGTACAGGCGATGACAGCGAGCGCGAAAATCGAAGAGCAACGTCGCATGATGTGCTACGAGGCGTGATATGAAGTGTTACACATGCATGTCTTACTGTACTCTAGTACATCATGTAGTACTCAGTCTGACTGTACTCACATCAGTACTCATCAGATGACAGTACAGTAGTACACATCATGTAGTACTTGATGTACCTAGTACATCAACAACAACAACAACAACAACAACAACAACAACAACAACAACAACAACAACAACCTAGTGAATATCAGATTTCGTGTGACGAAGGGGTGAGAGTGACTTTTCTCGTGAAATACTTTTAGTGTTCTCAAGACGACGATTGTGGGATGTTTGAATGTCCCACGCACCGAAAATATCCAACGAATACCGCCGGGATTCTTCGAGCGCTCGGATGGTGTCCTCTCCGACGATCGCGACGAGGGCGTCGCGAGCGCTGGCTTCAATGCGTACGTCTCCGCATACGTAAATGTGACCATCGTTATCGATAATGCGCTTAACGACGTCCGCGTTGGCTAGAAGCACATCGCTGACGTATGCCTTCGGCGTGTCCGCTTCGCGGGAGTAACCGACGAGGTACTGCGACAACGCGCCTCGGTCGCACGCCTCGGTCATAAAGTCTCGATAAAGTTCGTTTGCGCGCGTACGGCACCCGAAAACCATGATTGCTTCGCCTTGACTCGATGCATTATTCGAGTGCAAACGGCGTTCGACAAACCCTTTGAATGGTGCAATGCCCGTGCCTCCGGCGATCATAAGAATTGGCGTCGTTTCTTTGCGCGGCATTCGAAACTCTGGCGCCGGACGGTGCACGATGTTGACAGTGGACTGCAATGGCATGGATGCGAGAAAGTCGCTGCAGAATCCAAGCTTCAAGCGCGTGCCTGCTCGGTATTGCACGCGCCCGACGGTCAAGTCAAACTCATCGCTCCCTGAAGTTAGAGGTGAACTTGAGACGGAATACAAACGCGCGCGGAGCTTGGGAAACAAGAGCAAACAGTCACGAAGCAAGTCCATCGAAATGTCGCCCTCACGATGCAATGAACTCAACGTCGGAAAGTGATCAAAGATGGAGCAAATGCGCACGCCTGAGTCTTGAATCCACTCGATGCGGCGCGCTTCGTCTTGGGCGAGATTTTCGAGTTCCTTTCGGCACTCTTCTTCTTCGACGTAGTGCGACAGCACGGAGAGCAAGTCGCAACTTGGCTCAGCGTTTATGTCAAGAACAGACGTAAACAAGTATTCAATAGTCACTGGATTTGGAATCGCGGGGTCAATTGTTCCCTTGTATGTATCGCGCTCGTTCAGTGGCACGATGAAGAGATTGTCTGAGAGCTTGATATCAAAGTGCGCGGCAAAGTACGCCGCCAGCGCCTTGCTCGTCCTGGGATGAACCGCGACGTGATCGCCTTCGCGATAGTAATCCACTCCTCGTTTGCCTTGAACGAGTTTGAATGAAGTCTGTACGGTTGCGAGTGTTCCCAACGTTCCGAGTTGCGTGCGTGACGTAAGAATCGCTGGCGCACCAATCGTAGGCGCACTCATTTGCACGCCGCCCACGTCCTGAGTCCGAATGTACAAGGAGAAAGCTGGCTTGACTGAGGTGCGGCTTTCAAAGTTTTCGAGCATGAGATTCCGCAAAGATAACGTAATGCGACCATCTTGCAACAACCAATCGAAGAACTTGGCCACGAATTCATGCACTGAGTTGTCTTCGCCGCCGAGTTGATCTGCGGTGACTGTCGGAAACATTTCACGCGCGCCGACTTCGCTCAACCGTTTCGCGAATTGTTTACCGCCAGCGCAAAACTTGGGATACGCCGACGACCCAAAAGCGCACACCGCGTAATGGATACCCTTGAGCACGTTACCGGCTTCGGTCTTCGTAAAGTTCATGAACAACTCGCTTCCTGTCGGGATAGCTCCCGAGCCCGTCGTAGACGCTAATATGATCACAAACTCGACACCCTCTGAAAACATCACGCTAAAGTCTGCGTCTGGATTTGCCATGTTGATCGGACGCACCATCGGTAGACGTTGACGAAGGAAATTCCACAATGCAAACGCGCGCGCCTGTGTGCGTCCACCGTCGCTGGCGTATAAAACCAACCCACCTTTAACGTGCACCATTTTCTTTTTAAATTTTGCGGCGGCTTGCATAATGTACAACGCCGATCCAAGCTTTTCGGTTGAGATGAAACCACTTTGCTTCGCGCGAGCCAAGAGTGTTTTCAATCCCGTGCCTCCCACGAGCGCTGGCTTCAACGTGTATTCGGTCATTTTGTTCAATCCAAGATACAACAAAGAGGTCGACGCGGCGGTGGGTGGTAACACCCACTTCCAATTCCCAGGGGAATACCCGCGCGTCGCGAGCTCCTCGGCGCGCCACTGCGCAAACGACGCCGCCGCGGTGTGATGATCAACCATGGAGACTCGCGCGCGTTTAAACGAGTGCAAGACGGCATAATTGATCGCTGCGAGCGCGTGATCTCGCCAAAGCGTTTCCTCCGTGGACGTGTCTATGCCCATCGCCTGCGCAATTTTCGGCAACAAGTTGTATCGCCCTTCGTCGCCGAAATTGCGCGTGGCGATTTCCGTCACCATGTACCAACCATTGAAAGGAGCCGCGGTGTACAGCAACCCACCCAAATCCATGGTGATGTTCGACACCGCGGGAATGCCATACCATTTCAACCCCAACGCCGAGATTCCCGCGCACTCGGGGTGATGAATCGGCACTTCGAGCACGCACTCCTCTGGAAGCTCAAACACGTCTGGCGCCACGTTTGGGTTGATTTGGCACACCACGGGAAGCAAATCAAACATCCCCGGTTCATCCCCTTTCGGCTTCCAACCGAAATATTTCTTCAAGCAATCCGTAAAATTCAACTCCGCCGGGTCTCCGATCGTTTCCTCCCCGTCGCCTCTATGACCGGCGTATCGAAGTAATTGCGAATTCCAAATTCTCGCCCCGTCATTCGTCCCCGGCGTTTGCGGTTTAAAAATAGTCATCAGCACCGGCACGTGATCAGACTCAATACACCGCGACAAATGCGCCTTGACCGCGGTAAACATCTCTTCATTCGTCGCGCACTCGCGAGCATCCACAATCTCCATCGTCTGCCAAAACTTTCTATTAATACACTTGGGCGCGTTTCTCCACGCCACGCGCGCGCCGTGTCTCAATTCATCAATTGTATGCGCGTACGTCCCCGTCCTCGCAATCGCCGCCAACACCTCACGCACCCGTCGATCGGTATCATCCTCTGTAACCCCACGTTCCTTCCCATACAACCGAATAAACTCCTCCGCCTCGCGCGTCAACTTTGCCGTCGCGTCCTCCGCCCTCGACGTCTCGCGCGGCGTCGGCGCGCACCCTCGCGGACACACCCCGGGACGCGCCCCGTGCACGTACCCCGGGTACGGATCACACAGAATCGTGCCGTGCATAAACGGACACCGATCCACCCCCATCACCGTCGGCGGCGGCTGTGCCGGCGGCTGTGGCGGCGTCACGTCATCCATCGTGGTGAAAAAACTGACGACGATCGATGAGATTAATCAATCCAAACCCGATCGTCTCGATCGTCTCGACCGTCGCGCGATGCGTATCGTCGATCGGTCGGTTGTGCGGTATATATACAACACACACGCGCACCGCGTGCCCACCGTCGTCGTGTGTCGTCGTCGTCGTCGTCGTCGTCGTCGTCGTCGTCGTCGTCGTGACGTAACGACCACGCCACGACACCGTGACCTCGGTGGTGGTGGTGACACCGTGGTGTGTGTGTGTACCCCACATCGAGGGTATTGGGGGTACACGCACGACGTCCTCCCTCGCCGCGCGCGCGTGCGTGTGTGTGTGCGTGTGTGTGTGTGTGTGTGTGTGTGTGTGTACCTCTGTTATGTACGAGAGAGGGGTACACACACACGGTGCTCGAAGGTGGGTCGAGGCGCGTCACTCGGGACACCATGCGTGCGACGACGACGACGAGGACGAGGATGGGTGGTGGTGGTGGTGGGCGATATCACCGCGACGGCCGTGGTGGTGGTCGTCCTAGTCGTCGTCGCGGTCGTCGCGGTGTGGCGACAGCGACGGCGATGGGTGACGGCGTACGCGATGACCGCGATGATGATGCTAATGATGATGGTGTCGCGGTGGAGCGCTTCGTGGAGCGCACGCGGGATGCGCGCGCGGCGTCGTCGTCGGTAACATCGTCGTCACCGTCGTCGTCGTTTGGGTTTGTGAGGTTTGGGTTCGCGCGAGATGCCATGCGCGAGTATTCGGCGGTGGACGCGCGCGGGGCGGCGTTTGAGCGCGCGCGATGCGTCGCGCGAGTCGACGGCTCGGCGGGGAACGCTGAAGCGCCGACGGTGTACGTGATACCGGGGAATCCGGGTGTGCCGGGGTTTTATGAGACGTATGCGCGAGAGTTGTGGGGTGCGTTTGATGGCGCGCGCACGATTGAGGTGATTGGGTACGTGGGGCACACGCGAGGCGAGTACGGATGTCGCGCGTGGTTTACGCTGGAGGAACAAAAGGCGCACGTGCGAGCGTACATTGCGCGATGTCGTCGTCGTCGTGGCGGTGATGACGACGCGGTGATGAGTTCTGCGCCTCCGCCGCCCGCGGTGATTGTCGGGCATTCCATCGGCGCGCACTTGGCGCTCGATGCGATGCGACATTTGGGCACCGACGCCGTGGACGTCGTCGTCGGCTTGATGCCGTTTTTGAGCGTCAACGCGAAGAGTCCGACGCAATCGGCGTTGAATTTTATCACGCGTCTGGCGCCTTTGGTGCACGCGGTGGGGAAATTGATGGATATGTTGCGCATCGTCGCCCCTCGCGTGCGTGCGGCGTTGCTTTCACCCATCACATCCGTCATGGATGTCGCCGCGCGCGACGTCGCGCGCGCGTGGCTCGGCTGGCGCGGACTCGTCAACATGGCATTCATGGGACGCACGGAATTCGTCGCCTTGCGCACGGCTGTTGACGAATGCCCACTCATAGCTCACGCGTCGGGTCGTTGTGCGTTCGTGTACGCATCCGACGATCACTGGGCGCCGTTGCATCAAAGCGACGCGTTGAAACGGTTGACGACGCTCGACGTCGACATCCACGTCCTCGACGACGACGCGTCATCGACGCGCATCTCGCACGATTTCGTCACGAGCGATGCCGCATCGCGTGTCATGGCTGAGCACACCGCGCGCTTGATTCGACAACGCGAACGCGCCGTGCGTGCGGCGACGGTGGCGTCGTAATGTATAAATATAGTAGTAGCGCTCGTAGCCTCACAACGCGACGACGCTGTGAATACAATCAACCGTAAAGATGAGCACCGCCCTCGCGCGTGCGAGACACGCCGTCGTCGCACAAACGAACTCTACGCGCGACATCGACCACGTGCGTCGTCGTCGCGTCGCCACGCGCCATCATCGATGCCGTCGTCGTCGCTCGGGCGTCGACGCGCGCGCCTCCTCGACGACGCCAGAGGCGTTCAAGGATGTCAAGGTTGGCTTTATCGGCGCGGGCGCCATGGCGGAAGCCATCGCGCGCGGGTTCACGTCACCAACGCGCGGAGTGCTTGATGCGTCGCGCGTGTACGCCTACGTCGGGCCTCGCGGTCGCGCGTCGCCGCGCACAGAGGTGTGGGAGCAGTCGTTGGGCGCGCGCGTGGTGAACGAGGCGCGAGACGTCGCCGAGGCGTGCGACGTCATCATTCTCGCCGTGAAGCCGCATATGATTGAGCATTCGTGTCAAGAGTTGAAAAAGGTGATTGATGTCGACCGACACTTGGTGGTGTCCGTCGCCGCTGGGGTGTCGGCGGCGTCTATTGAACGGTGGTTGGGGAGTCACCACGCCGCTCGGGTGGTGCGCGTCATGCCGAATACGCCGTGCGCGGTGAACGAAGCGGCGAGTGGCGTGGCGGCTGGGGATAAAGCCACCGAGAGCGATATGGCGTTAGTGTGTGCGCTCATGGAGTCGTGTGGAATCGTGGAGGTGGTGCCGGAAAAGCTCATCGATGCTGTGGTTGGGGTGAGCGGAAGCGGACCGGCGTACGTGTTCCAAGTCATCGAAGCCATGGCGGATGGCGGCGTGTTGAATGGATTAAACCGCGATGTTGCCATGCGCTTGGCGGCGCAAACTGTCATGGGTGCGGCGAAGATGGTGTTAGAAACTGGCGAGCATCCGGGGGCGTTGAAAGACAAGGTGTGCTCGCCGAATGGGACCACCATTCGCGCCGTAGCCGCGTTGGAGCGCGGCGGCGTGCGCGCGGCGTTCATCGACGCCGTGTGCGCGTCGACGAATCGTTCCATCGAGCTCGGCGCCGAGCAGCGCTCGTCGCACACCGCGAAAAAGTAACATGGCGTGTGTGCGTCGTGCTCTGCATGTTTGTTCTTTCTTGTGTACGCGTAGTAGTTAGTTTTGTGTAGTCGTCTCGTGTGTTGTTGTGTACAACCTTCTATATACCCTAGGACGCGCGTCGCGCGCGACGCTCGACGACCCATTTCCATTTCCGGAAGTTACATTGAACGTTTTTGTTCGCGCACGTACGATTCTAAATCATGCGTGGCTGCGAAACCTAACATACGCTTTGCCAAACACGTCGACGCGAGCGTGCCCTTGAGATCGTTCTCGCGCGCGTCGACAAACGTCTGTTTGTCTGAAATCATATCCGCCAACTCGCGAACGGTGACGCTCACGCCCGTACCTATGTTCACCGTACGTCCCGGAGCCTCAGGTGCGAGCGAGGCTAAAATCAACCCACGCGCGGCGTCTTCAACGTGAATAAAATCTCTAAACTGTGCACCATCGCCTTCGATTTCCAACGCGCGGCCTCTGGACGCGGCGTCAAAAAATCGACCCGTCACCGCCGAGTGTTCGCCCTCCGTCGGCTCGCCTGGGCCGTACACCATAAATAATCGCGCCACGACCGCCTGGACGTCGTACATGGTGTAATATAGGCGCATCAAATCTTCTCCTTGCGCCTTGGTTGTCGCGTACGGCGTCGTCGTCGTGCGCAAATGCGTGCGTTCTTCGTCAAACGGCGTCGGTTGATTTCCGTAATACGTCGACGAACCCGCGTACACGACGCGAACCTTTCGCGGTTCACTACCATCGTCTTTCGCCTTTTGTGCGAGAGCAGCGTCTCGCGCGCGTACCGCACGCAACACGTGCTCTGTTCCGAGCACGTTCGTCGCCACGCAAAATCCAACCATGTCCTCCTTGGTGACGTCGAGCGTCGGTCGCACTTTTGACATGGCTGCCAAATGAAACACAAAAGTCACATCATCCGACATTGCCCGTCGCACATCCTCGTACGTCTTCACGTCACCCTCGATGAGTTGAAATGTACCATCCTTTTGCGCATCCTTTGCGAAATTCAATCGCGCCTTGGCGCCAGTGGACAAATCATCCAACACGCGCACGCGAAACCCGAGTTTGAGCAACTGCGCGACGACGGTGGAACCGATAAACCCAGCACCGCCAGTGACGAGTGCCCAAGGCGCATCACCACCGTGATACTTCACCACCTTCGCCACCGCGCTCGACGCGTCAAACTCACGCACGCTCGTGTCTCGACACGGATCCCGACGCTCCAAACCCGCCGCTTTGGTCCACGCCTCCTGCGTCACCCCGCAATCCTTCCTCGGCGCGCTCCCATCGAGCACCACGCGTTGTGACGACGCAAAATCCGTCGCCGCTAAAGAATCCACAAACCCCGCTCGAAGTTCCTCAATCTTCCCACTCGTCGCCGCCGTGGTGATGAGCGCTAACAACGTAATCGTCGCCGCGACCAAAAACGCCTTGG
>JACLAB010016202.1_pt1 | contig 43593 bp, 22 predicted proteins | sample 8027921 | NCBI WGS metagenome assembly JACLAB01 (sample SAMN15725117, study PRJNA655200) | protist metagenome | isolation source: fluorescence activated cell sorting (FACS) single amplified genomes of... | place: USA: West Boothbay Harbor, Gulf of Maine | collected 2000-07-19 | reverse complement strand
CGCGGGGTTGCGCAACATGTCGCCGTGGTTTTGTTCGAGCTTCTTCGTCGACAAGCTCAAGCGGCCCTTTTCGCTGTCCTTGGACATGACCAAAACCTTGATGCGGTCACCCGGGGAGAGGACGTTTTCGACGGCGACGATGCGCTCGTGCGAGATTTGCGAAATGTGCAACAAACCAGATTGACCGCCAACGTCAACAAAGGCCCCGTACGGCTTCACCGCTTGCACCATGCCCTCAACCACGTCACCAACCTCTAAACCTTCCGCGCTCACCATGTCAGTCGCCAAACGGTGCGACAAGACCAATCTGTTCTTCTCCTCGTCGACTTCGATAAACTTGAACGGCAACTGTTGGCCAATCAATTCTTCGCGGTTCAACGTGCGGATACCAATGTGCGATTGCGGCACAAAACCACGAAGCTTTTCGCATTCAACCAACAAACCACCGCGGTTGACGCTCAACACTTCACCCGTCAACGCGGCGTCTTCGGCTTGCGCCTCGCGGCAGCGGTCCCACGCCTTGGCGAGCTCCATCTTGCGCACAGAGAGCGTCAGCATGCCTTCGCCGTTGTCGTCTTGAATGATTTCAAACTCATACGTTTCATCAATGTCAAACACAGACGCAGCCTGTGGGCGGTGAAGAACACGAGCGCGCGCACGCCGTCAGTACAACGCGCGCGAGTAAAACCCTAATCACACAGGGTTTCACACCCCTCCTACGCGAATCCATTGGACGCGCGCGCTCACGGCGAATGCCGAATGACGACGACGACGCGATACACGATACACACGCAAACACAAACAACAAAAATCGCACATCGCGCACTCTCGCACTCTCGCACACGCACATTCTTCACCGCACTCAACGAACACTCGCTCGTGGGCACGAGCGCATCCGCCTTTGCGCCAATCTCCACGAGCGCCCCCTTTTGGTCGCACGCCACGACCTTGCCGTGCACCTTATCCCCAACCTTGTACGAGTACTGGTAGTTCTCCAACAACGACGCGAGTTCGGCGTATTGTTCGGCGTGCTCGCCCTTCACCGTGTCGCTCACGATCGCGCGCGTCGCCACCGTCGTCGATGACGTGCCAAAGCGCTTCGCCGCGGAAGAAGACCTAGCGATGGTGGCGCGCGTCGTCGAGAACGCCACGGAGAACGACATGATCGGTCGATGCACGTGTGCGTGAGGGACGGGTGTACAACGCACAAAAAATGTACGCGCTGTGCGTTCGAGCGAAGATCACGCGATCGGGGCGCGCGCACGTCGACGACTGCCGCGCCGAGCATCGGATGGAACGATGCATGCATGCATGCATGCGTGGACGGCTGCGAGAGGAAGGGTGCGATTCGTCGACGCACGTAGTGTGCGTGGTTACACCCCATATACGTCGTCGTACGTAGATAGGCTTCACGATGGTCTTTTCTTTCGTTCGTTTGTTTTTCATCGCACGAATATCGATCGGTGTATGTATGTATGTGCTCTGGAGTATGCATATGGGACCACCACGTGATGTCGCCCTTCGCATATTCGGACATTCGGCGACCCTATATATCAAACACAATGATGGATTTTATTGTTCTGCGTCAACGCCGCGCGCGCGTCATCGCACGACGACGACGACGACGACGACGACGACGTCACACGACGACGACGTGGATACGATATGAGCACTGCAGCGGCGCGTGCGTTAGCGGCATCCGTCGATGCCGCCATGGGAGGTACGACGCGGCGCATCGATGCGTGAATGGATTCAATCACATGCGATTCGAGAGATTGAATTGGTTGCATCTTCGACGACGCGTCGGCGCGTCAGCGCGTACGAATATATACACAGACGACCGAGAGACTGACGGGTGGATGATTGTGATCGCGCGATGAACAGCGTCGAGCGCGGCGAAAGGGCGCGTATTAGGCGGCTTGGAGGAATTCATCGACGCCGAAAAGCCTTCGCGAGATGAGACGCCGAGCGCGTTGGAGGTGAGGTTTTACGTCGCGCGTGCGCGTGCGCGCGGCGCGTCTCGCATGGACGGTGGATTGTGATGTCGAACGCGCGCGTGTGTCGTGTGTGCGTGTGAATCATGCATCGCGTGACTGACAAACGTGTGGTGTCTTTGCTCGACGCAGACGACGCCGATCACCGTGTACGAGACGCGATACGTCGAGGCGCAAATGCGTATGATTGCGGTGAATGATTCGTTTATATGCTATGGTATTCGTAATGGGTTGATTCGCGTGTTTAGTCGACAGAGTGGTAACGTTCGGTCGCTGTTGCGCGGACACTCGGATTCCATCGCGGCGTTGAAGTTTCTCGCCGACACGGACGTGTTGCTTTCGGTGGATGTTCGCGGTCGCGTCACCGTGCGTAAATTGACGTTGGATTTGGCCAATGAAGCTATTGATTCGCAGACGTTGATTGATTTTGATTTTAACGTTGACGCGTCGGCGACTGGGACGCCGCCGAGCGCGTGCTGGTTGCCACTCGATTCTCGCAAGCCCGGGAGGTGCGAGTTTGCGCTCAGCGCGGGGACGTGCGTGGTGTGCTACGAGTGCGCGTTTTTGGCGGCGAAAGACACAGAGCTCGTGACGATTTCTCTCGACGCGCCGCTCGCGATGCGTGGTTTGCAAGTTATTGAATTCGACGCGCCGGTGTCGTGCGTCGATAGCGCTCCGGAAGGTCGCAAGCTCGTCGCCGCGTCTGAAGGCAGAGCGTACGTCTTGGTCAAGGCGGATGGCGAAGACGAGTTTGAGTGCACAGATACGTTGCCGTGGACGGTTGAGACGGCGCTGTTCGCCTCGGCTGAGCGCGTGATTTTGGGTAACAACAACAACACCGAGCTCGTCGTCGTGGATGTCACGCAGCCGACGCCAGTGGCGGTGCAGCGCGTGGTGTTTACGAGCGCCAACGACAAGTGCTTCAACGTGTCGTTACAACACGATACGGCGAGTGGCATCGTGATGTTATCGAACACCCGCATGAATACCGTGTTCGCATTGCACTTTAGAGACGTGTTCGACTACGTCACTCGCTTTGAAACTTCACAGCCAGTGTTGAGTTTTGACTCGGGTAAGGAGACGGACGCCGAGGGCGACGCCATCAAGCTCTTTTGCTTGCAAACGCAAGCGATTCAGACGTTGCGCATGCCCATCGATGCATGCGTGCCTCCGGCGGGAATGATCCCGTCTACGCCAAAGAACGCGTCAAAGATGTCGACGTCGTCGTCTGGGTTGTTGACTCCGGATATGTTCATGGGTGCTGAGCTCGCGGGCGACGAAGACGAAGACGACGTCAAGGAGGATGGCGTTTCGGGACACGCCAAGTCCAGTAAAACACAAGCGCCGGCGTACGAGAACGACGAAGAAGAGTACGAAGAAGAGTACGACGACGAAATGGTTAGCGCCGCTGCGAGTGGTGCGACGACGCCCGCGGCGATTCCCATCGCCGCCGCCGCCGTCGATGTCAAGCAGCTCCGCGCGGCGATTCGCAGCGAAATGCAAGACCTTCTCGAAGAGATTCGCAGCGAGCGACGCCAAGCGGCGGAAGAACGCAAAGCGGACATGGAGCGCGCGAAAAAGGCAAACGAAACTGCAGCTGCAAACTTGAAGCGCGACGTCACGAATGCCATCGCGACGCTCTTACAGCAATACGGAGAGTCCAACGCAAAGACGATTGAAGCCGGCGTCGCGCGCGCGCAATCCGTCGCCGTGACGAGTGCGCAGACGGCGATGAAATCCATCGTCGGTCCCGCGATCGACTCCGCCGTCCGCGCGCAAATGGAAACGTCCGTGGTGCCCAGATTTGAACTCGCATGCGGTGAAATGTTCAAGCAAGTCAAATCGACGTTTGTGAGAGGCATGTCTGACCTCAATAGCGAGCTGCTCGCGGCGAGAGAATCAGCAATTCTTTCGCAAACGCAACCGCTGGTATCGGGTTTGCGCGCCGCCACGAATGAAGTGCGTCAAGCGGCGACGGTGTTGCTCACTGACGTGCCCAACCAAGTTGCCCTAGCCATGTCCAAGGCGAGCGCCGGCGTCCCAGCGACCATCGGAGCGCCTCCCGGTATGCCGACCAAGAGCGCGCCGCGGTCGTTGGCTCAAATCGAGCAGCAGCTCGATCCGACTGTGGAAATTGGTAAGCTTTTGCAGTCTAACCAAGTCGACAAGGCGTTCAACTTTGCGCTGAGCTTGAGTAACGTTGAAGTCGTCATGTGGCTCGTCAATCAATTGTCGGGCGATCGCATCTTTGCCCAAACGCCGTGTCCGTTGTCCCAAGGCGTGTTGTTGTCGTTGGTGCAACAGTTGTCTACGAATTTGAACACCCCGGACGCGCCGAAAAAGCTAGATTGGATCAGAGATGCGTGTTTGGCGGTAGATCCGGCGAATCCGGCGATGAAGGCGCACATGAAGCCTGTGTTGAGCGCGGTGCATCAGGCGCTCATGGCGGCGGCAAACGCGCCCAGCGCCACGCCCGAGGTTCGCGCCGGCACGAGATTGTGTATCCACGTCGTGAACTCCATGCTCACCGCGTGTCAGTAGATTTGATAAACAAAGTTTTCTCCACATCGTCGTCGCTAGCCGTTGTTTGTTTAATACACCATACTACCATACATTATATCCTCCCACGCGCGATTCGTTGTTACCGAGCGTCATGTGACCTACTACGCGTCACATGACCTACGTGTCTCTTCATTCACTTCCTCGTGCGCCGTTCGACTCGTTCGTGCGACCTCGACGCGCAGTCTTTCACCTCTTCGTATCGCTCACTGCGTTCGCGTTCGCATTCGCGTCGTCGCACCGCGCGCGGTGATACATCCTTTCTGTGTGTCGGTCCATATGCCTCCGCGTCCCGACCGGCTCATCCCCAAAGCGTCCGTCAACGCAACGTCCGTCGCCGACGGCGCAGAGGTTGGCGACTTACAATCTCCGTGGTATGCCCTGAACGCGTCGTGCTCGAGCGCGGCGAGCCGTGACGCCATCGCTATCGTCGATGTCGTCTACGGCGACGACCGAGGCGTCGAGCCGAGCGTCGTCGAGTACTCCGCCGGAGCGATACTCTTTGAAGCTAAGACTCTCGCGTGCGAGCTCGAACGCTCGTATGGCGTCACGAAAGGTTCAAATGTTATTCTCATGCTCGAAAACAGCGCGGCGTACATCGTGGCGACTCATGCATGCGCAGGATTAGGCGCGCGCTGCGCCCACGCCAATCCGGCATCGACGGCGAGTGAACTTCAATCGGCACTGGCAGCCATTTCGACGACGTCTACGGCGTCACCTCGCGTCATCATCGCCAACGATGCGTTCGCTAATGTTATCGGTGATGCGCTCTACGCGCAGTATCACATCGCATCCATCGCGAACGATGACACGTCGCTCGATGACGTGTCCTTTGCGCCTCCGGCGGTGATGTACCATCGCTCGGGCGCCCTGTCCGTGACGTCTTTGTTACCTTCATACGATCGACCAGACGTGCGTGCATTCATGCACCACCACGTCGCGTGTTCTCGATTCGCATTAGATCTCACCGTGAGCGCTTGTGGCGACGACTACATCGTCACCGGCGATTCATCTGATTTAGACGCCGACGAAGACCCGTTGCGTCTGTTGGCTCGCGGCGGCGTCGACGCGTTGCGCTGGCGTCCATCGATGACAAACCACCAACTCCTCGAGTGCGACTTCCAATGCATGTTCACATCGGGCACCACGGGTGAGTGTAAACTCATCACGCACACCCAACGGCAGGTGGCGCTCCACGCGAGATCTTTCGCCGAGTATTGCGAATTCAAGCCATTCGAGGACGTGGCGCTGCACGCGGCGCCCATGCACCACGCCATGGGCGCCTCAGCGACGTACCCGTGCGTGCTCGTCGAGGGCGTGAAACAAGTCATCATCATCACTCCACACGGTCATTTCGACGCACGCGCGACGCTGGAGACGATCGCGGCGCACGGGGTGACGTTTACGCAGCTCGCCCCGACGCACCTTTCGATGACGCTCGCGGATGTCGCCGCCTTTGCGGGACACTGCGCGCCGACGTTACGCATGGTGTCCTGCGGTGGCTCACGCGTCCCAGCGCACTTGATTCGCGCGTTTACTCGCGCGTGTCCGCGTGCGGTGTTCTTTGTGGATTACGGATGCACTGAGGCATGCGGGAAGATGTGCTCGACGCTGCGACGGGTGGCCGACGTCGACGCCGGCGCCGAGGAGGATATCGAGTCGCACAGTCGCGCCGGATGGTCGATGCCGCTCTTTGACGTGGCTGTGGTCAAAGACCTCTCCTCGATGCAATCGGTGGCGTTCGATGACGCCGAATCTGGTGAGGTCATCGTGCGAGGACCAACCGTCGTACTCGACCCGAATGACTTTGACGTAGACGTAGACGAATGGCATCGCACCGGGGACGTCGCCGCGGTGAACGCCAAGGGGTCGCTACGCATCGTCGACCGCGTCAAGGATGTCATACACGTCGGTGGCGAAACCGTATACGGAAGCGAGGTCGAACGCGTCGTGCTCGAACACCCCGACGTGGTTGAATGCGCGGTGTTCGCGGCGCCAGACGCGCTCATGGGTGAGATTCCGTCGTGCACCGTAGTGGTTCGCGACGTCTCGCCGCGCGTGGACGCCCAGACGTTGATTGATTTCATCGCCGTGCGTCTCGCTCGGTTCAAGGTTCCACACGATGTGGTGTTTGTCGACGCGCTCCCGAAAACATCGCTCGGAAAGGTGATCAAATCGAAACTTCGGTTGGATTCCAGTTCCGGTTCCGGCGTCGGTGCTCCACGAGATAGCGAAGACATCGCGCGCGGCGTCGATCGAGCGCTTCGCGACGCCACGGGATGGTCAAATGACGTCATCATTGACGCCGACGCACCGCTCATGTCCCTTGGCCTGCGTTCGACGCACGCCGTGGCGTTCGCGCGCGCGCTCGGCGAACGATTTGGCGTCGACGTCCCGACCACGGTGGCTTTTGATCAAGTCTGCGCTCGCGGCGTGGCTGAATTCATCCAAGCCGCGACTACTAGTACGACGACAGTCGTAGATCAACCACCGATGGCAATCCATGCCCGCGTACGCGCGGGCCATGTCGCCGTGATACGCATATCCATGTCGTGTCCGGGTCGAGTGGACGATTTCGAGTCGTACATCCGTCGGGCTGGCGACGCCGCGCAAACCCTCGATGGTCGTTTCGACGTTGAATGCCCCACGACGACGGCGATGACGACGTCCATTCCCATTCGGTTCGCCTCGCGCATCATGTCCATGGATGTCGACGACATTGTCGCGAATGAACTCGCGCCGAGCGAAGCCGCGTACGTCGACCCGCAGCATCGCCTCACGCTCCGGCACGCGCTTTCAATGTCGCCCGGACCGAGCTCCGGCGTCTTCATCGGGTGCATGTGGAACGACGACTACGCCGCAACGCTCGCGGCGTGTCCATGCGTCGTCGCCGCCCCCAGCGCATCGATTGGACTCGGTTCTGGTTTAGCTTTTTTGACTGGCCGCGTCGCCTACGTGGCCAACGCCGCCGGTCCCGCCGTCGGCGTCGACACCGCTTGCTCGAGCTCTCTCGTCGCCTGCGCGCTCGGCATCGACGCCATCATCGGAACATCCCACCACACGACGCAAGCGGTGTGTGGAGGCGTGAACGCGCTCATCAGTGCGCGAACGATGAGTATCATTTACCGATTGGGCGCGTTGTCCCCGGATGGACGATGCAAGACGCTCGACGTCGGCGCGGATGGATACGGGCGCGCCGAAGCTTGCGCGCAATGCCTGCTCGACACGCGCGACACGGAATCATCCATTCGCATCACGCGGGTGTGTGTGAATCAAGACGCGCGATCGAGCGCGCTGACGGCGCCGCGTGGGAGCGCGCAGAGCGCGTGCGTGACAGAGGCGATGACGGCGGGCGTCGAGCCGCATTCGGCTCCGCGGCAATACACGCTCCACGGCACGGGGACACCGTTGGGTGATCCTTTGGAATTCAGCGCGCTTTTCGAGGCGCTCGATGCGCGCGTGAATGCGATGACGATGATGTCGGTGAAGTCGACGCTCGGACACGGGGAAGGTGCGGCGGGGATCGTCGGAGCGCTGGCGGCGCTCGCGAGCGTCGCGGAGCGACGGGATGTTCACATTTCACATTTGGTGGCGTTGAATCCGTATATCCGTAACGTTCCCGCGCGTGCGACGATGCCGAGACAACCTACGGGATGCGCGCTGACGTCGTCAGATGGTGATGCATCCGTGGTCGTCGCGCGCGTCGCGGGCGTGAGCGCGTTTGGCATGTCGGGGACAAACGCCGTCGGCGCCGTGAAATCATCATCATCGTCAGTTGTATCAGCATTGGCACTGCCGCGTCGACGCTTTCTGTTCGACGCAGCGCACTGGTGTTCTGTGCCGCCACCCTCGCACGCGTTCATCCATCGATACGGTGAGACGACTTTTGCTGGCATCGTGACGTTTCGCGCGCGCGTCGACGCTCGAAGACATCGTTTGGACTACCGCCTCGCGGGCGCGCCGGCGTTCGGCGCCGCAGCGTTCGCTGACATCGCCCACGGTGTCGCCGCGTCAACGTTACTAGTATCCAGCACTGATGCGTGCGTTCGACACATGTGCGTGCACGCGGTGTTGTTTCTACGCGCAACCGGTGTGTCTGAATTTGACGTCGGCGTCTCGGCGCGGCGTGGCGCCGTCAGCGCGCGCGCGTCCGATGGCGTCAAGCGCATGTCTTGCGACGTGCGTCAGATGCGTCACGTGGTGTCGAACGTGGTGTCGTCGAACACAGCGTCGAGCGGGTCACGGCGTACGATGACTGCATGTGAACCGAGCCCTCGACCGCGATTGTGCGCCGCGCGGGCGCGGGATTCGCGCCAAAACGCCGACGCGGGACACGTGGCGCTCGTAGACGCCGCGATGCAACTCGGTGTGTTCATGACTTCGACTTCGACGATGACGGAAGCGCGCGTACCCATATCATTTGAGACGTTCTATCAGCGGCGTCATTCGTTGTGTATGGGTGATTCCACCGCGCTCGCGGCGAAAGCATTGAACCGCGTCGTCGCCGTCGGCTTTGCGAGCGCGACACACGTCGCGACGACGTCGATGCTATCATCTCGTCTTCGTCCGCATCAACACCACGGCGGTAGTAAACGCAAGCATATGATTTACGAGCATCAAAGAGTGGCGCTGTGTGCGTTGCGGTCGTCATCGCGGTCGAAGGTATCGTCTTCATCCTTCGCGCGTCTGCGTCTTCGGGAGCGCCGCTCGGCGTCGGCGCCGGCGCTCGTCGCCGCCGCGTTGAATGTCGTCCAATGCAGCACTCGCGACGGTGCGTTTCCAGCCTGCATAGCGTTTGAAACGATGACTGAAGGCGCACGAGGAGGCGGTCTTCGAGCTATGGCGAGGACGGCCGCGCTCGAGCACCGCCCGCTCCGGCGGAGAGTCTGTTCGTATTCTGCGAGCGCGAACGCGTCGCGCGGCGATGTCGGCGGCGCCATCCTTGACGATGCGAGTCTGCATGAATTCGACGTATGCGCGCGAGTGATTTGCGAGCCTAGACTCGTTCGCGGCACTGTGACTGGACGTCGACGTGATCCTCGCGGTCGAGTTTTGGTCATTTTTGGTGGCGTCGGCGGCGTCGGACTCGAAACCGTCCGTCGCGCCGACGCCGACGCCGACGTCCTCCTCGCCAGTCGACGCGGACGTTCGCTCGAGCTCAATCCTAGCACGCTATGTGTCGCCTCGGTATCGATATGCTCGTGCGATGTCGCGAGTGTCGACGAAGTCAAGGACTGTGTGTCTTATGTGTCTCGCGCAGCCGCGTCGCCGAATGTCGACGTCGCGCACGCGAGCGGCGCGCTTCGAGACAACATGCTCCAATTTCAGCGCGCATCCAGCGTCTCTACGGTGTTCGCGATGAAAACTGCAGGATTTGCATCTCTTATGCATCCGTGTGCGACGTCATTGCGTCCATGCGCCGTGCTCGCGTGCTCAAGCATCGCCTCGACGTTGGGCTCGGCTGGGCAGGCGAATTACGCCGCCGCGAACGGCGTCGTTGATACCCTCGCGCTCGAGAAGCGCGCGCAAGGCTTGGTGGTCACGAGCGCACAATTCGGTGCGTGGTCGCGTGTGGGAATGACATCGCGCGCATCATCAGTGATACATCGCGCAGAACGCCTCGGGCTTGGCTTGATTGATCCCGAAGACGGCGTTCGGGTGGTGTTTGACATTTTACGCGCATGCGAGCCGGGCGCGAGTGTGGTGGCCGTATGTCCGTTTGATGTTCGCGTTGTGTCCAAATACTTTCCCGCAGACTTGACCACGCTGTTTAGTACCTTTGCTGGCGTTTCGCAGGCGCCGTCTTCGACGTCATCTCAGCCGACGTTTGCGGGACGACATGGAGTCGGCAAACTCGCGACTGACATCGATGACATTCGAGCGCGCGTCGCCTCTGCGGTGCGCGCGGTGATCAACACATCGTCGATTTCGCCATCGTCCATTGACGTCGACGCCCCGCTCGTTGCGGCTGGTCTGGATTCACTCGCGGCGAATGAGCTCAAGAGCGAACTCGACGGCGCATTTGGATTTCATACTCCGGCGACGTTGGCGTATGATTTTCCCACCATTCGTACGCTGAGCGAATACATCGCGTCTCAGCTGGCGCCAAGCAGTAGTGCACCTCAGACACACTCGTCTATGTCGCGTTCATCGTTATCGTCGTCACATATGACGTCGGGCGCGCTGACTGAAATCATAAACATCAATCTCGCGTGCGCCGGTTCGTCTTTGACAACCGCCTCGAGTTCTACCGATGTCGACGGCGCCTCTCGAGCGCCTCGATCGCGATGGAACCATGACTTTGTCATCGATACCGATGCCGTGCGCGCATTCATCCCGTACTTTGCCGGTTTTGTCGATCATTCTGTGACGTTATTCGACGCCGAAGTGTTTGGCATTCCACACGTGGAGGCGTTGATCATGTGCCCGCAAATGCGCGGCGTTCTCGAAGGCGCTCTCATCGTCGGGAACGACGATGCCGTTCGTGACGTTGGCGTGTACGTCGGCGTCACGCAATCGAATTATAAATCAGATATTGTGCACGCGTTCTGGGGACAATTCCACCAAACCATGGGCACCGGCTCGTTACCATCCGTCGCCGCCGGGCGCGTGAATTTCATGTTTGACTACGCCGGTCCATCTTTGGCGATTGACACCGCATGCTCATCAAGTTTAGTCGCCGTGTCATTCGCATTCGACGCGTTACGTGCCAATGTCGTGTCTTACGCGTTGATGTGCGGCACGCATTCGATGGTGAGCGCAAATGGCGCTGTGGATAGGCGCGTGGCAAATTTACTAAGCATGGATGGTCGATGTAAGACGTTTGACGCCGACGCGGATGGATTTGCGCAAAGTGAGGCGTGCGGCGTCGTCGGTGCGCGCGTCGCGATGGGTCATGGACGTAATCACCGTCGTAACGACGTCGGCGCGGTGGATCGTCGTCGTCAGAGCCGCGGCGAGAGTAGTCACGACATGCTCATTGTCATCGTGGGGAACAGCGTCAACCAGGATGGTCGATCGAGTGCGCTGACCGCACCAAATGGACCCGCGCAACAAGCGGCGTTGCGCATCGCGTTGCTCGTCGCCAGTCGCGATGGATTTGAGGATGGCGTGAGCACGCATGGGACGGGAACCGCGCTCGGTGACCCCATTGAAGTTGGCGCCATCGTCGCCGTCGCTTCCGACATGTCCGCACATGGGGTGGTGTTAGAGGCTACGAAATCGCAATGTGGGCACAGCGAGACCGCGGCCGGGGTCGTAGCTTTGGTGAAGACGGTTCGCGCGCTCGCGCGGAGGAGACGGGACGCCGTCGTGCATTTGCGACGCGTGAACCATCACGTGAGTTCAATCATCACTTGGCGGCGGACATCGGCCATGGTGAGCATTCCGAGACAAAGCACGCATTATTTGCGTCACCATGAAACACAGTCGCGGACCGCGTCTTGCGGGATTTCTGCGTTTGCGTTTCAAGGGACCAATGCGCACGTCGTCGTCGTCGCTACGGCCGCGGCTGTCGTCAACGCGACGACGTCCTCGACGACGCGCACGTCAGTATTATTGAGTAAATCGCGATTTTGGCCGCTTCCGAACATTTATCCACACGTTCACGCGTTTAAGGCATTTACAAAGGACGCCGTGAGCACGATGAAGACGACGTTTGTCGGCGCCGTGCATCCTCGCGACGACGCGCACATGTTGGACCACATCGTCAATGGGACCGCCATCTACCCTGGCGCTGGGTATCAAGAACTCGCAGCGGCGATCCCGAAAATACTTGGTGACGGCAATGATAGCGGCGGCGCGATGATCTCCAACTCTATGATTCCAGCGCCGATGGTGATGTCCACGGATTCTCGCACTCGCATCGACGTCGTCGTCTTTGGCGCTAGAGCTGTCGTCGTGAAATCCACCGCGACTTCTGCGACGCACATGCGTTGCGGGGTTCAGCGCACGTACGTTGTGAGGCAACATGCAGCGTCGGCATGTCCAAGACGCTCGATGGCGGATCGACGTGAGTCGGCGTGTGCGAGAATCCCGCGTCGGGACGAGCATTTAAGCTACGACGTCCACCCGGCTGCGCTGGATTGCGCGTTACAACTGGCCGCCGCGATCGATAATGCTCGAAATGAAGGCGTGGTAAAAGTTCCTGTCTGTGTGCGAGCGTATAAATCCTCTTCGCTGTCGTCGTCGTCGTCGTCGTCATTGATGGTGGCAGCTCTTCGAGGCGTTAATCATACGCTCGAGGACGTCAACGTCGTCGGCGTGGAAGTGAAAATCATGGCGTCTCGTAGCACTGGCGCAAATAAGCGTCGAAAATCGTCAAACCGAGATTTCATGTACGAAGTGGGCGAGTTTGCTGTGCGTTCGACGCATCGCGTAGGACGATGTCAAGGAGTGTACACCATGGCTTCGGCTTCGGCGGATGATTTTGACGCCGCTCGAACGCGCCGTGACTCAGCATGTGCGCTGATATCCGTCTGGCAAAGCGCAAACGCGCGTGTTTCATCGATATCACTTCAAACCACGTCGCGCAGTGCGAGCGAAGACGCTGTACGTGCTATCATTCGCTCCATCTCTCAGGAGGCGCCATCGGTGGCGTTTGCGAGCGCTCGGCTCGGCGTCGAAGATTTCGCATTCGTCGATGATTCAGTGCGTCCCGTATTCGTCAAGGGCGCGGCGTATGAGTGCGATGCAATCACGTTGGTGATGCGCGAACACCGCCTCCGATTGGCATCGCCTTCGAAGGCGCCATGCATTCGTAGAAATTACGCGCCGTCAATCGTCAAAGCAAAGCTTCGCTCTGGGTTCGGCTTTGGCTTTCACTCTGACGCCGACTCGGCCATTCTCATCACTGGCGGTCTCGGCGCCGTCGGTCTCGAAGTCACCCGCGCGTGCGAACGACGCGGCATGCGAGTGGAAATCACATCTCGAACGGGTCGTGCGATGAATTTCGCTCACAGAAGTGGCGACGTGCGCGCCTTCAAATGTGACGACCGGCTCTCTCTACGCGCATCCGATGCTGTCTTCCCGCGCGGCGCGCCTATTCGTATTGTCCACGCCGCGGGTACCATTCGCGACGCATTGGTACACAACCAAAGCGTCTACACAGTATGCGACGTCATCGCTTCGAAATCGTTGGCGTCCATCCACGACGGCGCGGCTCCCGCGAGCCATCCACTCGCGAGCGCCATGCTATGTTCGTCCATCGCTGCGTTGACGGGAAATCCGGGGCAAACGAACTATGCGTATGCCAACGCCTTGTTGGATGCCAACGCCCGTCGCCATCGTCGCGAGGGCGAACCATTTGCGAGTGCGCAATTCGGTGGTTGGTCGGATATCGGCATGGCGGCTCGGGACGCGTCCATCGCGCGTCGTCTCGAGCGCATCGGCGCAGGTGCGCTCACGCCCGAAGAAGGCATCAGCGTTATTTTGAAAGTAGTGTTTCATGGCGCATATCACGTCCGCGACCTCGTGGTGTCACCGTTTCAGTGGTCTCGCGTCGCCGCGTCGGCGCTTCCGGCGTTTTACGTATTCGGCGACGTCATCGCGGCAAGCGAAGAAGATACGCGGCGACGAATTGAGTCTTCGACGAGTCGCGCCACCGATGCCGGGGCGACAAACATATCATCCACTACCGCCGAAGACGTCACGCGCAAGGTTGAATCAATCGTGCAATCTCTCGTGGGTAATCGCGTTCCAAACGACGCCCCGCTCATGGACGCCGGTCTGGATTCGCAAGCGGCGAATGAATTGAAAACCGAACTCGACGCCGCGTTTGGACTTGATGTCCCCGCCACTGCGGCGTATGATTTTCCGACAATTTCTGCGTTGAGCGCCTACGTGGCTAGTCGCATCGCGCCTGCACCGACGACATCTGCAATCACATTTGGTACTACGGGATTGGCGGCGTCCGGGGACGCGGATTACATGAACATCGTCGCTGACATCGTCGGCGCTGATTTACTCGTCCCCGTGCACTCTGGAGACGGTGTGTCACGCGTACCATCACACCGCTGGGATAATCAATGGTACGTCGAAAGCGTCGCGTTGCTCATACCAAGCTTTTCGGCATTCGTAAGCGCCTACGACGTCTTTGACGATGACGTCTTCGGGTTGGCTCGCGCGGAAGCGCTCCTCATGGACGTGCAGCAGCGCTCGATTCTCGAAGGCGTCTTGGCGTGTCGATTAGGTGCTAGTCGCGGACCATTGCTTGAAGACGGACTCGATGCGGCGCTCGACGGCGTTGTCGCATCCACAGGCGTCTACGTCGCCATTTCAGCCATGCAGTACCAAAATGAAGTCCTCGATCGATACTGGCCCAACCAAACGTCGCCGTACATCGCCACTGGGAACACCCTCAGCGTAGCCGCGGGGCGAGTGAGCTATATATTCGGCTTGCGCGGTCCGTGCGCGTCGATGGATACGGCGTGTTCGTCATCAATCGTCGCCACGCATTTCACCATGGAGGGCTTGCGCCATCGCGACTGCGCCTCGGCGGTCATCGCTGGGGTAATTTCAATCCTCGGCCCGGGCGTGAGCGCGATTTTCTTCTCAAGTGGAATGCTCAGTCAAAGTGGACGATGTAAGACGCTCGATGCAGAGGCGGATGGGTACGTACGAGGCGAAGCGAGAGGCGTGTTCGTCGTCGACGCCACGGATTGCGCGGATGAGCGTCACGCGACGCGGGCCAGCGTAGCTATAATCGGGAGCTCGATGAATCAAGATGGACGAAGTTCGAGTTTGACTGCACCGCACGGGCCATCGCAGAGCGCGTCGTTGCGATTAGCTTTGCGCGCCGCGCGCGTTCGTGGAACCGACGTGGACAAACTTCAAATGCACGGCACCGGGACGCCGTTGGGGGATCCCATCGAAGTCGGCGCCACGATGGCCGCGCTCGCCGCGTGCGGGAGGAGCGGCGAGGACGCCGTCGGCGTTTTCCCACTCACGCTTGAAGCGCACAAGTCGCACATTGGACATACGGAAACCGCGAGCGGCATGGTCGCGCTCGCGCAGCCGCTCGCGACGCTCACAAGCGGCGTCGTGGAAACAATCCTACATCTTCGCGCAATGAATCCGCACATAGCCACAATCGCACGCACGTCGGCGTTGCGTCGAGAAGCATCGGCTCCTCGCCAACGCGCTGCACGCGTGGCATCCCGCGCAGGCGTGAGTTCGTTCGCGTTTCAAGGCACTAATGCCAACGCGATTCAGCGCGTCATTCATCATTCGAAGTGCGTCCCGCGCGCGCGTCCGATGCTCAGACGTCAGCGATTCTGGCCCCTCCCGACATTGCATCCGCACGTGCACTGTTTTCGAAATCTTGAAAATGGCCGACGCGACGAGCTACGGATGCTCGCGCGTGTCGACGGCCGGTTGCACGCGCACGTATTGGACCATCGAGTACTGGACGCGGCGTTGTACCCAGGGGCAGGATTTCAAGAGCTCGCTTCCGCGGTAGCGCGCATTCTCGCCGCCTCACGCGAGGATTTTGCCGTAGTACATTCTACCGTGGCCGTGCCGCTTCATATGCGAGCGAAAATGAACATCGAGTTCGAGGCGAGTGCGTTCCCGGAAAATGGCGAGACGCGGATTCGGTCCGCCGGAGCGACGACGACGTACATGCGATGCTCCACTCGGCGGATCCTTTACGATGTCGACTTTAGCGCATCGGCACATCGCCATTGTCATCACGCAACAATGCTGCCTAGTCGTAGTCGCGAGCCGCCGATGATGGCGTGCGCGAAGATTGCGTCGCCGGAATCGCACGCCTATCTTGATTACTGGATACATCCAGCGTGTTTAGACAATGCTCTGCAATGCGGCGCCGTGATGAGCGCGGGATCGCCGTCATCTTCACCATCGTCTGAAGACGTGAAAGTTCCCGTTGGCGTCGACGCCTACGCCGCTCGTGCGATCCCGACGCACGCGCGGATGCTCTACGCGTCGGCGTCGCCGTCGCATTACCTGTTGCATAACAGCGCGGCGGTGGTCGGACTACGCGTGAAATCCATGCGACGAGGCGCTCAAAAGATGGCTTCCAATAATGGCGAGCGTTCGATGGTGTACAGCGTGAAATGGTTCGCCGTAAACACCACCTCGGTCGAGACGTATGATCAGGACGCGACGACGTCGGCTTTGGCGTTGTCGGCGCGGCGTCAGCGCGGCGTTGCGTCAGCCTCGTGTTCGCGCGCCTTTAGCGCAGCGTTAGCGACGTCACACGTCGCGCCAAAGCCATTACTCCAAGCGTTTAACGCTCAAGCACTGACGCCAGACGTGCTCGGCGACGGCTTACACGGCTTGAATCGCACCGCCGCGCAAGAGTTCCGGCACGCCGTGGCCACTGGGACGCGAACGAGCGCTCATTCGGCAAAGCGTCGTCGCACCGATGCTCTGGCTGGATCGTCACCCTTGGCACCGGGAACAGGTTCGACGCACGTCGCAGGAGACGCGCATGAGACGCTCGAAATCGGCGGGACGACGTACGAACGACGTTTACGACCGCTCGCGACGTCGGCGCGAGATGACATGAACATGTGCGCCCGGCGGTCTTCGTCCTCGATGTTCGCCCGTGTCAAGTCGCACGTGATGCATGGCAACGACATCGATGCACCCGCTCGCGTGACACTTATTTCCGGTGGTCTCGGTGCGATTGGCATGGAGTACGCTCGGTACGTTGACGGTCGGCGCTCCCGCGTCCACGCGCTAAGCCGCGCCGGCCGAAGCCGCGAATTCGATGGTTTCGGTTTCAATCACGTCATCGCGCACAAATGCGACGCGAGTCACGCAAATGATATCCTCTCCGTGTCCTGGCGAGACATCGACGACGTCGTTCACGCCGCAGGCGTGCTCCGCGACGCGCTCATGCGTAAACAAAACGCGCATTCAATGTTCGCCGTCGTCGGCTCAAAGGTGGACTCGTGGACTCGAATGCGTTCGCGACTCGCGCAATGCGCACCGCACAAAATCGTTCTGTGCTCATCGATCAGTGCGCTGAGTGGAAGCGTTGGACAGGCAAATTATACCGCGGCAAATTCTACTCTCGATGGCGACGCGCTCGCGGCGAGGCGGCTCGGAAACTCGCAAAGCTCCATGGCGTGGGGCGCGTGGTCAAACGCCGGCATGGCGGATGCGAGCGTCCTCTCTCGCGTGGATGCCATGGGATTCGGCGTCGTGACCCCTGAACGCGGTATGCGTGCGCTCGAACGCGTGATGTCGCGCGTGGACGTTGCAAATGTTGTGGCGACACCATTTGATTTCGTCAAACTCGCGCGAGCGATGTCGTCGTCGGCGCCTCGAATATACACTGGGATGCTGCCAAAGATTACGGCGACATCGAAGACTCGGCGCGTGGCGGTTGGTCGTACCAAGAGAACAGGCGCGAGGCGGCAACATTCGATTGGTGATATTCGTACCAAAGTTGCGTCGATTGTGAGTGGGATCGTCGGCCGAGACGTCTCCGAAGATGAACCGCTTATGGACGCCGGCCTGGATTCCATCGGCGGCGCCGAGTTGCAGAAAAATATTGAGGATGAGTTTTCAATCGAACTTCCCGCGACGGCGGCGTTTGATTACCCAACAGTATCTGCTTTGAGTGACTTTGTTGCGAGTCAAATTGGAGACGGCGGCGGCGGCGACGGCGGTAATGAAGACGAGTACGTCGACAGCGGTGCGGGCGCGGCTCGCAGTGGGTTGTCCATCGATGACGTTCGCCAGCGCGTGCTCGCCATCGCAAGCGGAGTCATCGGGCGCGAGATAGGCACTTCCGAACCCCTCGTTGACGCAGGCATCGATAGTCTTTCAGGTCAAGAAATGAAGTCGCAAGTCGAAGACGAATTCGGTATTGAATTGCCCGCGACGGCTGCGTTTGACTATCCCACCGTCGACGCCTTGAGCGATTACGTGGCGAGCGAAATCGGCGCTCGAACATCTGGTGTAGCTACCATGACAGCAGTTTCACACGCCGTCGCTGCAGCTGCCGCGCAAAAGATTGTCGTTGCGCGTGCGCATTCATTACGAGCGCCGCAACCGCCAGACGCGGATGGCATTCGACGCGTTCCTCTTCATCGGTGGGACATGGACCGATACCAGCAAGGCATACAAGAGTACATGCAATCGCGCGTGACTGGATACAATTTACACATCCCATGCTTTGGTGGGTTTCTCGCGCGATACGAGTACTTTGACGCCAAGGCGTTCAGCATTTCTTCGCTCGAGGCATTGTACATGGATGTGCAGCAGCGTTCGCTCCTCGAAGGCGTCGCCCACGCGACGTTCAAAAGCGACGGCATCGGCAACGATGCGCTCGAAAGCACCGCCACGAGTTTACCATCGGGCGTGTACGTAGGCATTGCGTCATGCGATTACGCGGATGAGTTGCTTCGAGCATACGTGCCAGTGTTGCATCCGTTTCTTGTCTCCGGGACGAGTCTCAACGTCGCCGCCGGCCGAATATCGTATACGTTTAACCTTCGCGGACCATCCATGAGCGTCGACACCGCGTGTTCGAGTTCACTGGTCACTACACACTTATCATTCATTGCGTTACGCGGTGGCGAGACATCGAGCGCGGTGTCGTGTGGGGTGCAGGCGTTGCTTTCGGCGCACATTACCGGCGTGTTCCATAGCTCTGGGATGCTCGCCGACGACGGGCGATGCAAAACGCTCGATGCGGATGCAGATGGATACGTTCGAGGTGAAGCCAGAGGCGTGTTGGCCCTCGAAGCCGTTGGTGCGGCAGCCATGGAGAAAATATGTGACGTCGTCATCGCGGGAACGGCGGTGAACCAAGACGGACGATCGAGCGCGCTCACCGCCCCGAATGGCCCGTCGCAAAAGGTTGTCATGCGCGAGGCGCTGACTTTAGCCGCGGTCACGGGCGCTGCCATCGATAAGCTTCACATGCATGGCACCGGCACACCGTTAGGTGATCCCATTGAGTTTGGCGCGGCGTTGCCCGTTCTGGAACGCGTCGATCCAACGCAACCGGCGCCAGCGTTTGAGGCGTCGAAGAGCGCCGTCGGTCATACTGAAACCGCCGCGGGCATCATCGCCATTCTCGCATCCATCGCATCACTTCCACAGTCCACGGTGAACAGAATCATGCACTTGAAATTCCTCAATTTCGCATGCCAGAGCCTGGCGGCGGCAGCCAAGACAAACGGCACATCCGCGCCCCGACAAAGCTTTGGCCGAGCCGCGTCTCTGGCGCAAGCGTCGGGATTTGCATTCCAAGGCACCAACGCCAACGCCGTAGCGCGAGTCTCGCTCACAAACGCGCGCACGAGCCATACGGGACGAGAACTTTTGTTTCACCGCGAACGGTTCTACCCGCTCCCGCACTTGTTCCCACATCTGCACACATTTAACGGATTGGACGATTTCGGCGCGTTGACGCGCTTTGGCGCCCTCGTGGACACTCGCGTGCAAGGGCACATGCTCGACAACTACCGAGTCTTCCCAGTCGGTGCCTTGCTCGAGCTTGCGAGCGCAACAATGCGCATCATGGGGTTCACCGAGCACGCGTTGCGGGACGTCCATGTCTTTACGCCGTTGGTGCTCTTCACAAAGTCAAACACCGAATGTGAGGTGTGCGTGAGCAACGCGAGCGGCGATGTCGTCGTTCAATCCAATGGCGGCCAGGACGTGCACATGACGTGTGCGTTCGATAGATTCTTAAACGACTGCGCGCGTGACGCACCGCTGCGCGGCGGATGGTGGGGAAGACTCGCAGATCGATCTCGGGGCGACGCCGTTCGAGCGCGCATACGGCCGAGCGAGCGTCACGAGCATTTCGAGTACAACGTCAATCCGATGTGCGTCGAGAGCGCGCTCACACTGCGCGCCGCGCTCGAGCGTTCATCAGAGGCACACTTTGTATGCGCATCGTGTGTGCGATATTCGACTCCCGAACACGCGTCGACGGCGTCGCATGGATTGGCTGAAGCGACGGCGCGCGAGTCGGCGTACGCGATGCGCTCGACGACGATACACGCGCCGATGTTTAGACCTCTGCGAAGTGCGACGTCGAGAGCCGTGGTCGAAAGCGCTCGAGCGGCGGGGATTCCAAAGACGCGACGTCGCATACCGCCAGCCAAGACAATGGATGAGATTCAGGGCGGTGTGCGGCGCATGTGCGCTACGATTGTCGGGACGCTGGTGGAGCCCGACGCGCCGCTCACCGATTGCGGCATCGATAGTCTCGGCGCCGCCGAGCTCCGTTCGGCGATTCAACACGAATTCGCCGTGGTGTTGCCTGTTACTGTGGCGTTCGAGTGCCCGACGACGAACGCACTCGGTGCGTTCGTGCATAAAGAGTTATCCGCCGCGCGCGCCGAGGCGATCAAGCAATCAAGCGATCGGGAGCGGCACACGCGCGCGCGGAAACGCATCGTGGCGACGTCGTGGAGATCAATCGCAGAGACCATATATGACACACTCACGTTACGAGACGTCGTTGTCGCCGTGTTGGCGTACTTGGTGTACGTCACGCTCGCCCGAATCGAATCGTTGTAGACGCCCCTTAGCGTTGAAATGGTATATCATGACGTTTGCATATTTCAATCAGGATTATCTTTCGGCGACGTCATGGACGATTGCAAGTAAACCACGTAAAACGTCTTACTTTATCACCAATTTGTTAAGTCAGCGGGACTTGCATCGGCGTGGCCTTTCGGCAAAGCCCATCGTACCTTGTACATCTCACACATTTTGCACATAGGGCTATCAACCACCATCAATGGCATTAATGGTATTTGGCACATATAGTTGTCTACGCGCTGAAAGACACTGAGTTTTACTAATTCCGTAAAAAATAGTTGTACCATTGATAGTAATCGCTCCTCTGGCAAGCCGGCGCGCAGTTTTGGTGTCATGTCAGACCAAAAGTAGCGCATCATCATTTCTGACATCGGCGCGGTGATCATCCTTTGCGATTCGACATGATACTTTTTATGCAGCTCTACCGGTTCGCCACGCTTGCGCTGTACACTGTCGATGATGATGGCGTCGCCCCAATGTTCACACAACATATAATTCACAAAACTTTCTTCATCATCTGGACAAAATATCACGCTGCGCTTTGCGGCTGTAGCCTGAATGCGTTTAAATGCTTCTGCGGCGTCGCGAATTACCGAGGGAAAGTACCGTTCTGAAATCACGCGTCCCATAACGATGTGAACATCTCGAGTGGTCTTGTGATGCTCGCGAATCTTGGCGATTAAAACTTCATAACATCGTTCGTCCTCCGTGTCAACGCCCACGGTTGTGCAGTAATAGTGTGTCAGATCCGTCCATGCATGATGGTTTTCGAGCGCGTCCTTGAACGTTTTGCACGTCAATGTCAAATTACGCAATTCGCAATTGTCTTGAATCAAAATCGCATCCGGTATCGCGCGATGTAAAATCTCACGAACTAAGTCGTCTGGGAGCATATCCAACAACGCGCACCCGTCGTCCGCGACTTTGCCAGCATCGCCGTTCGACATTGCGCCTTTGTGATCTCCGAGAGCGATTGATTCCCTCGCCGAATTCGTCCGCACCGAAAACGTCGCACGCGACCGACGCACGCGACGCTATGCGATGTATATGCGTCAATAAAAACTCACCCGCGCACCTCGCGTCGTCTCTGACGTCGTCCACGCACGCGCACGCGACGCGCGCGTGGACAAATGGCGCAATCTGCGAGAATGATGGTGCCAAATGATGGTGCCAAGTTGGCACATTTTTGATGACAACTTCACGTAGGAAGGGTCGTAGACTCGCGTAACATGGCGTAAAGAATCGTATAACAATGTAGAAATGCTATCAGTCAAAATCAGTCAAATGTATCGGTGTCTTTGTGTTCATCCACGGCGCGCTTCGACGATGTCGGGGTGGCCTTTTGGCAATCGTCGCATCGCGTACATCTCGCGCATCCATTCGTTGCCCCATTCAAAGAATTCATCGCATCCACGTTCTCTGGCTCGATTTGCAGCAATCTTGCGTATACGTTCGCGAATACTCTCAGTCTTTGTTGACGAGCACATCGACCAAGTCCAACGCACTTTGCTCTCTGACGGCGTCACCCGTTTGCCGTGCGAAAACTTCAACGTTACCGGTGTATCCTTGAAGCGATTCTGGCTATCGACGAGGATGGCGTCGCCCCAGTTTTCGGACAGAACGAGGTTCACGAGTATTTCACGATCCTCGTCTTTATTGAAGAACATCATTCTCTGCATAACTGCTTCCTCGAGACGTTTAGACGCCGCTTTCTCCTCGCGCTTTGAGACTGGCCAGTACCGATTCTTGATGGCGCGCCCCATCGCCACGTGCACGTCACGAGTGGTCTTGTGACGCCAGCGCATAGAACGCACCAGTTCTTTATACTCGTTTTCGCTCTCCATAAAGTCCCCGGTGGGATCGACGCTGCAATAATGATGCATCAAATCCGTCCAATACGCGTGATTGTTGAGCATCGTCTTAAACGTCTTGCAACACATTGAAAGAGTGTGCACCATCTCCTTCTCGTCCCCGTAGTACCTACGTTTCAACGCGTGATTCAAAATCACGCGAATTAAATCTTCGCTCAACACGTCCAACAACGCGCACCCGTCATCACCTCCTTCCCCGTTCGACATCGCGCCGTCGTGATCTCCGAGAGCGATCGATCCCATCGCCGAATTCGTCCGCGCACCGCACACGTCGCACGCGACCGACGCACTGCGAGTATACGCGACGCGAATATGCGACAATAAAAACCCACTGACGAACCCCGCGTCGTCGTCGTCGCTGTCGGCGCCGCGCGCGCGCCACACCGCGTCGACGTATGACGAATGCCTCGTCGCACCGTTGAGTGCCATGTTTCCCCCAGTCAGCCTCCATGCCCAATACTTAGCACCCACCTAAACCGATCACCTCCGATTTTCACGTCCACCCTCGACCCCCATACCATGCACAGATAGCCATACACACCCCTTGAATACACACATACATGTGCCTGGTTTCACCCATGGGTGCCTGGTTTCAGGACCCATCCGTCGACGCCACCCCACGTCATCCTGCGCCATTCCTCGACACGCGACGATGTTTACGGTTCAAGTCCCGCAATACACCGGTTTGCGCGCCACGCGCGTGACCAAGGTACGTACGACGCGATTCGTCCGACACGTGATTCGCCCGCGCGCGACGGCGGCGGTCGCGCGCGCCGCCGTTGGGACGATGACGCACGACGCTTGGCGTGGCGCGCGGTTGAGGGTTTCGAGATGTACATTCGCGCGTGCGGCGCGCGCGGCGGGGGCGCGGCGCGGGTGATGACGCGTGGGGATGGTGTGAAATATTTCGTGCGTGCGGACGCGCTCGGGGTTCGGGGTGGGCGGCGCGCGCGCGCGGGCGTGAGGGGGGGTGATGGGTGGCGCGGCTGGGTGTGGTAGGGTTTTCCCAGCGAGGCGTCGGTGCAGACTCGCGAGGCGTTCGTTCGTGAAGACTGACTGTGGTGATTCGCGTTTCTCGTTGATGTAGAGCTCCAAGACGGTGGCGTCTACGCCGCGCGTCGGTGGTCGCTCGGCGCTCGTCGTTGAGGCGAACAAGAAGGTGGCGAAGAAGACGAAGGTGGTCTTGCTCGAAGCGTCTGAACTCGGCGCGCAAGGCGACATGGTCGCGGTGTCGAACGGTTTCTTCCGCTCGTACTTGGAGCCGCAAGGCTTGGCCACGAAGGTGAGCCAAGAATTGATGGCTGAATTCAAGGCGAAGCAAGAGGCGCAGGAGGCGGCCAAGGCGAAGGAGGTCGCCGACGCCAAGGCTATCGCGACGGCGTTGACGACGATTGGCAAGTTTGTTGTGAAGAAGACTGTGGGTGAGGATGGCAAGATTTTCGGCTCTGTGCAAGCGAGCGACGTCGTCGAAGCCATTAAGGCGCAAACTGGCAAGGAGATGGACAAGAAGATTTTCGCTATTCCGGACATCAGCTCCACGGGTGTTTACGAAGTCCAAGCTACTTTGCACAAGAGCGTCAAGGCGAAGTTCCAACTCGAAGTGCAAAAGGATTAATTAACTTCGCTCATGATTTATCATTATTTGGGTCGAGCGCGCAGCTTTGATATAGATTTCTAGTAGACATGTCAAGTAAAATATTTTTACAACGCACTATTCATTCCAGGGAAAACTCGTATTCATTGGCGCTGAGCCCGGATTTCAACGCGGTGTACGCATCATGCGCTTCCTCAATCACACCCAAAGTGTACGCCTTGTCCATACACTTGCCATCCAAACCGAATTCATTCTGCGGTTTGCCCTCCGGAGTCTTGTAGTCGCGAAACCACACGCGAATCTTCTCGAGCTCGCCCGGGAAGTGCTTTTCGACGTCGGCGACGTCGTTGATGTCCTTCGCCTTCGGGTCGCTGGTGGAAATCGCAATTACCTTCCAGTCCAACTCGCCGCCATCAATCATGGCGTACACGCCAACTGGCTTCACCGGCGTCACAGAACCCATGGCGAGCGCGGCCGAACCAATCTCTACGACGTCCACGGGGTCATTATCGCCCGACACCTTCATCGTCGGGTGCTCGTGCTTCGGGTCTTCCCACGTTTGCGGCAACATACCATAGTTCCAGTTAATGCTGTACGGATAATAACGAAGTTTATTATCATCACTGGTGTCTTGCTTGATGGGTGTCAACTTCTCATCCGTCGCCACTTCCATTTTTGCCGTGGTGTCTTTTGGAATTTCACACACGAAATTCATCGTCCCATCATCATTTTTCAATGGGATGTCGTGCCAAGGCGACACCTTGGCGCCGTCATCATCCGTGATGAATAGCCGAAAACCCAAAGACGGGTTGATTCCCACCCGGGTATTCGCGTAATGCGCAGATGCTGCGTGTATGTGCAAACTTTGTCCCATTGAAGTTGTCTCAGAGCTCTCGTAATCATCCTCCGCAGCGCGTTGTCGTGCAGCGCGAGCGTTCAGCACGTCAACCCATCGATACTGTGGGCGAATGAGTGATAAATCTACCAACGCTTCGCCGAGTTCATACAGGGCATCGCTAAAGCCGACCATTGAATATTTCACTGGTGCGAGAAATTGCTTCAAGTCGCGGCCTCGACGCGTCGGCGTCGCCACATTCAAGCTTTCCATCGGCCTCGGTGGCGTGGCTGAGCACGCACCGCTGGCGTTACTCACGAGCGTGCATACAAGAGCGACGCACATAACCCAAAGCTTTGACGTCATGTTCGGCGCGTGAGACACACTGGCGTTCGATTGTCAAATGTTTGAGGATGGCATTTCTCGTGGGGACAAACAACAACAATCAAACTGTCGGCATTCATTCGCGTGCGATGGGCGAGCGACCGCGGACAGGCAGAACGAAATACAATGCCGGGTTGACGTTGTCCACACGCATCCATCGCACGGCTATGTGCGCGATAGCGTGTGTGGGCATGCTCGCGTACGCGCCGAGCGGCGAGTGCGCGAGGATGTTGCTCGAGCGCTCGAGCGGCGGCGCTGCTATTCACTGGTCGCCTTTGACGCCCGTGCGCGCAAACGCAGCGTTTGGAAGTAGTCTCGTGAGCGCCGCAGCTGGAGAATCCTCGCAAATCTCTTCTACTTGGCCGTGGGAAGTTCGATGGTCTTCTTCACAACAAACTCAGCCGCCGCCGCCGGTGGCGTTGGCTCCCAATCCACCACCACCATTCATGTCGTCTCCATCGCCGCCACCGGCGCCGACGCCGACCATCTCAACACGTACTTCTCCACCATCCACGCAAAACAATTGGTGGTTGTCGTGGTCGAGCGTCGAGCGAGACTTTGTCGCTCGCCGTCCTCCGCCGCCATCGCCGCCGCCGCCGCCGCCGCCGACCCCGAGCGTGGCCGCAGCGATTAAACGCATGGAATCACTTGACGAAGCGATGCAGATGGCTGAACTCCTTGCTACGCTACTGATTCAAGAAGACTTATCATCCGAACGATTAACAGCGTACACGGAAATCGCCGCGCAAGCGTTTGTGAACCATCACGAATCAGACGCGTTAGAGTTCGCCCAATCCGAACTTCAATCCTGGCTCTTTGACGAAGTTTTAGCGTTCGCGAGCGACGACGACTTCCTCAATTCGGCGCGCACCACGTTTGCATCTTCAACCAGGTCTGGCGAGTCCGGCGATGTCTTTGGCGAAGACATTTTGTACGCCGCCGAAGCGCTCGCGGCGTATCAAATGTCAGAGCGGCGATACGACGACGGTTCGACCACCGACCCAATCGTCACCTCTGCATCGTTCTCCGAACTCACGCCACAACCATCATCCTCAATCGACGATGACGTACGAGCCAGCATCGCGCGCGACAGGCTCTCCCGCCTCGTCTCCCCCGCCCTCCTCGGCGATCCTCAACTCTTAGCCTCCGCGCTCCAACCGAGCCTCTTCGCGTCGCTCCTGAGCGACCCGAGCGTGTTGGCATATCTCACCACCGCGTTCGGCGCGTCAGACTCCATCACGTCCTCGCTCGCCGGGTAAAAAAACCTCTCGCGCGTTATTTCAAATACCAACACAAAAACGAACCTCTTTTGTGAGTCTTCATCGGTCAAACACCCCTCCCAAACCGTCCCAAGTCTCTAAGGGGGAAGAAAAAAAACGTCGTTTGATATACCGCGCGCGCCACACTTTCCATCGCGCCATGCGCCTCGCGCGCACCGCCCCGCTCGTCGAGCGCGATGGAAACGTCCCGCGCGAACACACCGTCGTGTACACGCCGCGGTCGCGGCGCGACAAGACCGCGGGAACGACGACGACGATGCGTTTGAATTCGCGCGAGTCGATGTTGGAGGCTGTGGCTCGCGCACCGCTGACGGACGCGATGAGCGACGACGTCGCGTCCGTCTCCGCGTTCGAGGCGTCGATGATGAGCGCGAAGACGGAGTTTGATGGGTCTGTGTGTGCGGCGTCGCCTGTGGTGCGCCGAGGCGTGCCGGTTGAGGTGACGTCGACGGCGTTAGTGGTGGGTTGCGAAGATGAAGACGACGACGACGAAGACGACGACGACGACGAAGACGACGACGACGCACACGCGTCCATCGCAGAGCGACGACAGACGAACGCACTCGCGTTAACGCTCACGCTCGAACGAGATGCGGCAGAATCTCGCGCGCGAGCGCTCGAGGCGTTTGCGCGCGAAGAAATGCGCGCGTGCGACGCGCGCTGCGCGGCGCTCTCCGCCGACGTAGAAGACTTACTCGCCGCCCTAGGCGCAGCCACGAGCGCAGACGCGCGTCGACGATGGAGATTCGCCATACGCGCCGTGTGTGAGCGCGCAAAACGCGCGAAAGAGGAGGAAAAAGTAGCGCTCGGCGTCGCCTCGAGACGTCGGCTCGAGCGTCAACTGTTACGCGTCCAACGCTACGTCTCCGTCGCCGCCGACGATTTCGAGCGCTTAAACGCGCGATTAGCCAAAGAAGCGCGCGACGCTCGAGACGCTCGCGAGGGTGAACGATTAGCCAAGGCTGCCCTCGCCGCCGCGCTCGCGTCCGACGCGTCCGACGCCGACGCCGCCGTCGCGACCCAACCGCGCGCCGCCGCCGACGCCGCCGCGCGCCGCGCCGACGCCAAAGCCAAGTGCGCATCCGTGAGTGAAACCATGGCACACATGCTCGCCGAATGGCGCGCGCGTGATCCCGCCATCGCCGAGCGTTTACGACGCGCCGCGCGCATATGAAACGCCGCCCTCGTCACTCGCGTAATTGTATTAACATTACACCCTTCATATCATTTATTACACACATAGTACGACACACGCCCCCTCACACCGCCACGTGGGCCTCGGCACCTAAGTCGTATATAGTACGTATGATACTACACTATGTAACGTGGTTTTCCCGCCTTTTTTCGTCGTTGAAACGACGCGTCCGCGTCGTGCGCGACGCCATTACAACACACGACAACAGAGAAACACACACACGCGTCCGCGAGCCAACCGAGGCGGAGACGCGCGAGATATATACATTTATATATATCTCATCGTCTCACACCGTCACGCGCGCGGTGCATCGGTCGACGACGCGTCGCGGGGCGTGCCGACGCTTGGCATTTTGAACCACCCTGGCGGGTGCGCGCGCGCGTGGGATTCGCGAGCGCGCCGCGAGCGACGGACGCGCGGATTTCGCGTGGACTGCGCGCGGATACGCGGGGAGGGGTATTTCGCGCGCGCGTCTGCGTCGTTCGGCGCGCGACACGAGCGAGGCGGGGGGATCGATTGATTAATCCAATCGCATCTCGGTCGACGACAACGGTCAAAGCGCGCGTGGAGGGTGCCGACTGGGAGGGGGGTATTTTGACCAATTATAACCGGTCAAGACAGTACAGATGGCGTTGAGCGTGGCGTTCATGTCGGGATCGCCCGGCGCCACCAAGGTATCGTGCGCGCTGGAATCGTCATCATCGCCGCGTGAGTTTGGTGAACGCGTGAGTCACAACGCCATGGCGCGGAATGGGAGTTTTGGGTCGCGCGCGGCGGCGGCGTTGGCTGGGGAATCGCCCACGGGATCGAGCGCGGCGACGCTCGGGAGTTCGTATGGGTCGTTGCGAGGTCGGGATTCGTTGGCGTCGACGCCTGGGAAGTCTATGAAATCGTCGTCGTCGATGTCTCAAATGCATGGGCATGGGACGCCGCCTATGTCATCCGCGGTGAAGATTGTCGGGTTTGACTTGAGCGACCGCGACGGCAAGTCGGGGAGCGCGCAAAAGCCACCGATTGGGATGTTACGCGCGGAGCTCGCTGGGGAGTTTGGGTACGACGCGTTCGATGGCGATGCATACCGTCGTGCGTTGGCGGCGGTGCCGGAAATCTTTGCCGAGCCGACGGTTCGCGAAGCGTTTGAATTTGCCGCCAAGACGCACGCCGGTCCGGGTCTCGGGCCGCATTTTGACCAGTGCGTGGAAATTGCCATTGCGCTCGCCAAGCTCGGCATGGATGCGAAAACCGTCGCTGTCGGCTTGTTGCACGATGCTTTGGACGTGACGAGTGCCACGGTTGACGATTTGCGCGTCAAGTTTCCTGAAGACTTGGTTGAATTGGTGCAAGGCGTCGCGCGCTTGCATCGCGTGTCCAAGCTTCACCGCGCGTCGGCGCGTGACTTGGAGCACAACGAGCGCGCACAACTTCGAGCGATGATCTTGGCCATGACGGATGCACGCGTGGTGATCGTCAAGCTCGCCGCACGGTTGATCAAGATGCGTAATTTGCACACGGCGCCGCCGGCGCAACAAGCCAGCTTTGCCGAAGAGACGTTGGCCATTTACGCCCCGTTGGCGAACCGTTTGGGCATTTTCACCATCAAGAACGAGCTCGAGGACTTGGCGTTCAAGTGGACCAACGCGCGAGCGCATGCTGAGTTGAGTTCACGACTGGAATCGCGCGCACAGCGCGACTCCATTGTCGCCGCGTTGACCAAGCTTGACGAAGCGCTCTCGGGTCATCGCGTCGAAGTCATCGACATGTGCGGTCGTCAAAAGTCTTTGTATTCCGTGTACAAGAAAATGGTTGAGAAAAACCAAGCATTGGAAGATATCATGGACGTTCGTGCGATTCGCGTCATCATCGCTGACGGTGAGGATGACAAAGCCAGCGAAGCCGCCTGCCGCGCCGTGCTCGACTACGTGCACGGTCTCTGGACTCCGGTGGACGGTCGCATGAAGGATTACATCACCACGCCCAAGCGCAACGGTTATCAATCGTTGCACACCGTCGTGCGTGATGATTCCGACAGCACGCTCGAAGTTCAAATCCGCACCGCATCTATGCATCGCACTGCCGAGTTTGGCGTCGCCGCGCACTGGCGATACAAGGAGCACGAACGCAGCGCCACGAGCGCTAAGGTGGATCAGCAAGTGCAATGGGCGCGTTTCATGCTCACTTGGCAAAACGAGCTCGAAGATCAGCAAAAGATTCGACCTGCGCGCGTCGAGAGCTTGCACGATTGCGGCGCTTCGTTAAAGCCGTGCATGTTCCCCGAGCACTCCAAGGATTGCCCGCACCACGAGGATTCGGTGTTTTGCCAATCGTGCGAGGTGGAAGACGTCGACGCGCCCATGTACGTCATCACCGTCGTCGACGGTGCCGTAGCCGTGCGCGAACTCAAGTCGAACTCTACTCTGGGAGATTTACAGCTCGAAGATTCGCGCGTGCCGGGTGGCGTTCGTTCCACTGAGTTTTACCGCGTCTCAAGCGTTCGCGTGAACAAGAAGTCAGTCAGTCCAGAGGTGTTCGCCGCGACGCACTTGCGTATGGGTGACGTCGTTGAAGTCTCACGCACGCGCATCTTATCGCCAAACAAGAGCTGGGACGAAACTGAAGACGTGTCGGTGTTTGAGGACTTGAATCTCGAAATTCACGCCTTACGCAGCGACGCAAAGGACCGATTACGCGTCTTGTAGTAATCGTCGTCGAGTGTACCATCACAACGAAGATTCTTATCTGTTGTACTTACTTTACTGTACTGTTTGTAAAATGAGAATAAATGAATGTATACTTTTAACTATTAATAAGCTGCTCTTCATCGTCGTCGTCGTCGTCGTCGTCGTCGTCACTAGAAGCTCGGAAGCTCGTTGAAATCAACCACGCCTCTGGGCAATTCAGAAATCGCCGCGCACAACGCCATGCGGTTTCGCTTCACCTCGGCATCCTCCGCCATGACGAGGACGTTGTCGAAAAATGCCGTCGCGGCGGCATCCATTTCGCACACGGCGTGAATCATAGCCGTCACCGAGCACTCGGATGAAATCTTGGACTTTGCCGCTTCGTACGCCGCGAACAATGCCCGTTCTTCGTCGCAATCAAAGCTCGCGGGATTAATCGCGACGTTTGCATCTGCCGCCAACTTACCTCGAACTAAACGCGTCGGGCGACTCAACACGCGCATGCATGTTTCCAACGCACTAGCGTCGACTCCCACGAGTTCGGCGACCGAGGTGGACGCCAACGCCGGCGAGCCGCCGCGTTCCTTTAAAACAGCGCGCACGCATTCCACGTCGTTTCCGGCGTCGATAAATAATTGTTCAAGGCGACGGGTGATGAATGTCACGCACTCGTCGATGCGCTCTGCGGGCACAGTCACTGGTTGTTTCGCCGCTGCGAGCTCGATGAGCGAGCGCACGTCGCACGCGGATCCAGACGCGACGAGTGTTTGCACCAAACCGTACGCCGCTCGGCGCAAGCCAAACGGATCCGCCGACGCCTTGGGGCCACCCACGACGGCGAATAAACCAATGAGCGTATCTAAGCGATCAGCCACGGCAACAGTGATGCCAGCGGGCGTGGACGGTAAGGAATCTCCGGCGCTTCGCGGGAGACACGCTTCAAAGATGGCCTCGCTCACGTCCCGCGGCAAGCCTTCTTTTTCGGCGTAGTGTCGTCCCATGGTGCCCGCCAACGCGGTGAGTTCCATGACCATGCTCGTGGCTAAATCCGCGCGCGCTAACCCCGCGGCGTGTTGCGCGGGCTTGACGACGTCAGCGCCGTACCCGAGTGCAGCGGCGACGTCGGCGACTAAACCTTCGACGCGCGTCGTCTTTTCCAACATGTTGCCGAGTTCTTGCTGAAACGTAATCCCGCTAAGCTTGGGCTTGAATTCCGCCAGCGTCTTCTTTAAATCGTCATCGTAGAAGAATTTCGCATCTTCATAGCGCGCTTGCAATACAGCTTCGTTACCGTGCTTGACGACGTCGACGTCGCACGCGCCGTTGGCAAACGTCACAAAGTACGGTTTTAATTCTCCGCGTTCATTCTCCACCGGAAAGTATCGTTGGTGCTTGCGCATCACCATCACCAACACCTCTTTCGGCAAGGCTAAGAATGCGTCGTCATACGTGCCCATGACGACATTCGGCGCTTCGACCAAGTTTGCGACTTCATCGAGCAAGCCGTCGCGCGCGGTTTCTGGAACGACGCCGCCGACAGATTTCGCCGCGTTTTGAGCGTCGTTCCAGATGCTCGTCATGCGTTCTTCAAAGCTGATCACGATGGATTCCTTGGCTAATAAATCATGGTATTCCTTAGCGTTGGCGGCGTTGTACGTGTCAGAAATGTCACCTCTCGTGCGCAAGAGTCGCGTCGTCGTGCCGCTGTGCACGTCCAACGCTTGAAACGTCAAATGTCGCTCGCCGTGCACGCCAAACAACCATCGCAACGGACGGCTAAAAGCGTTGTCCGACCCCGTAGCCCAACGCATGGCGCGAGGGAACGAAATGGACGCGATAATTTTCGGCAACGCATCTTCGAGGACGGCTACGGCGGAGCGGCCCTCCTTGCGAATGACAGCCCAGACGTATTCGTCATCCTTTTCCAACGCGCTCGCGTCGACGCCATTCTTCTTGCAAAAACCAAGTGCAGCCTTCGATGGGGTCACACCGTCATCCTCGAACGCGCGGCTCAACGGTGGTCCACGCACACGCTCGTTGACGCTTTCTTGCCCAGGGCTCAAGTCTTTGATGGAGACGACGAATCGTCGAGGCGTGGCACCGATGGAAACCCCGGCATTCGTCAAGCCTTCCGCCTTGAGCAAATCTTGGACGGCGTCGCCGAACTGTTTCGCCGTGGTCGTCACATCTTGCGGAGGCAACTCCTCCGTGCCTATTTCAATCACGCAATCGGCGGCGGTGGTCGGTAAAGCTCCGGTACTGTGCACGAGGGACGCGCCGGCGACGGCGTCAGAAACGCCGAGCGGGTATCCGAGCTCCTCGCGTCTGTTTACCCAAAGCTTGGCGGTTTCGCGCGCCAAGTTGCGCATCGACGCAAATAACTTTTGACGTTCGGTTACGCCAACAGCGCCGCGCGCATCGAGCACGTTGAACGCGTGAGACGCCTTGAGCAAGTTGTCAAACGCCGGAATTGGCAACCGAGCTTCGAGCATACGCAACGCTTCTTTATCCGCCAATTCAAACCGCGTGCGGTGCGTCTCCACGCTCGCCTCATCCAAGTTAAATACCGACATTTCATACTCTTCTTGCATACGCATCTCACCGTACGACATCGTGTCGTTATACGCAATATCCTTGAAATGATCCACGCCTTGCAACGCCATTAAAATCCGCTCCAACCCATACGTAATCTCCACCGCCGTCGGTGCCACCCTTAACGACCCGCACTGCTGAAAGTACGTAAACTGCGTCACTTCCATACCATCCATCCACACTTCCCAACCGAGACCCCACGCCCCGAGCACCGGAGACTCCCAATTATCCTCTACAAAGCGCACGTCGTGCGCCGACGTATCGATGCCCAACGCCTCGAGCGACCCCAAATACATCTCTTGCGGATTCGCCGGCGCCGGTTTCAATATCACCTGAAACTGCGTGTGTTTCTGCACGCGATTCGGGTTGGTGCCGTACCGAGAATCATCCGGACGCACGCTCGGTTCCGGGTAGCACACGTTCCACGGCTCGGGACCCAACGCGCGTAAAAACGTCGCCGGGTTCATCGTCCCAGCTCCAACCTCGGTGTTATGCGGCAACACGATCGCGCACCCACGGCTGGACCAGTACTGCTGTAAGCGCAAAATGGCGTCTTGGAACGTCGGTGCAGACGGGTTACGGCGCGCGCTCGACGACGAGTCGCGCGCGGCGGCTGGAGCCGTCTCGCTCGCGCTCGCCCGCGACTTCGTCAACCTCGTCATCGACCGCGCGAACGGCGACGACGCCCGCACTACACCGTGCGGCATGCGTGCGGCGCGTCGCGGCGCACCGAGACCGACGCCACCGCACATCACGGGCGCCTTACGCGCGACGACTGCGACCGATGACGATGACGATGTCGATGCGCGTCTCAGCGCCAAAGCGCGCAAAGGACGCAGCGCACACGCGCGCGCGGCGAGAGACAACCCGCCGAGTGTCATGTGCGTATTGCGCTCGATCGTCCGCGCGTGCGTGCGCGGTGAAATCCGCGATGGGGCGCGCGTGCGAGCGACGAGAACTGTGGGTAAAGTGGGACAAGTTGCCCTAGGGAACTTCAGATGGTGGGACGCGACGAGGATTGGTAAGGCGCTTCTAAACAATACACATGTCGCTAATAATGATAATAAATGTAAACACGACGATTATTTCATGGTGTCGTAGTCGTACGGCACGAGCGCGAGCTTGTACACGGAGACTTGGACGGGTTTGCCGCGCGCTTGGATGAATTTTTGGTCGTCGTCAAACGACGTCAAATACTCGTAGACTGTTTGGCTGACGACGATTTGAGGCCCGCCTTTGGCTTCTTCCGCGGTGCGGTATTTATATTTCGTCACCACGCGCGTGGATTTTACCTTGGGCTCGACACCGCCGGCATCGCCGCCGCGATCGACGACGATTTGCGCGAGTTCAGACGTCGTCAGCGCTCTCGCGTCGATATTCGTCTCCATCGAACGCGCTTGTACGCGATAAAACACCCTTGCACCGTCGCCAGTGGTCAATTTCAACACATTCGGGTCGTTAATGTCCCAATCTATCTCTCCATCGAGCACGCGACGTCCACCTCCCCGCGAGGCTTCGGCGACGGCGCGCACGTTGAACGCTCGATCCTGCACGACGTCGCCTCTGGAATTTCTAGAAAATCGAATTGGATAGTTAAACTCCGCGCCAATGTCCGCGCGCTGACGCTCGTACGCGCCACGGTCGCGGATAAACTCGTCCCCGAGCGGGGCATCGACGGCGGTGCACGTGGAGCTCGCAATCCAATTGCCTTCAAAGAGCTCGGGGAAGACGAGGTCGGCGTCGCCGCCCCCGAGCGCGCTCCACGCGTCGCTCAGCGTCGTGTTCGACGTCGCCCGCGCGCGCCCGTTCGCGGACCACGCGACGAATGCCAGTGACGACGCCGCCGAGAGCGCGCGGCGGCGATTGCACGATGCGTCGGCGACGAAAACGTCCTCATCGACGCGCGGATGCGATGGGACAGCGTTCGAGTGGACGCCGCGTTCGCGCCGCTGCGGCGTCGTGCGAGGGCGATGGTGCGGTGCGCGCGCGCGTGCGGACGACGTGGACGCGTGCGATGCGTCGACTGACGCCGCGCGCGCGCGTGCGAACGACGACATGGGCGACGAGGCGAGGCGCGGAGTGACGCTGGGCTTCATTTGGTTACAACATTTAAGACGTTCAGCGTCGCATCAAAAATCGCTTGCGCTCTCGCTTTCGCTTTCGTTGTCTGATACAGGGGCGTGCGCGTGTAGTGACTTTCGTTGCTCGTGCTTTTCCCAAGGGGCGACGTAGCCGGCGTTTGCCAAGGCTTTGGCGTCTCGCTTTTGCTCTCGCTTGGCTTGCTTTTTCGCGGCGCGAGCGGCTCGCGCGTCTTTGGACATGCTTCTCGCTAAGAATGCGATTAAGCCGCGACGTTCACGGACGTTTTCTTCTTTGGCTTTCTGAGCGGCGGCGTATTCGGCTTGGGATTCGGCTTCGATGCGAGCGTCTTCGGCTTCTCGCTGGCGCGTCGTCGCCGACTTTTGCATAGTCTTTGACGCGCGCAACGCCGCGAGTTCTTTACGAGTGCCCTCGGAATCGGAATACCCATTCGAGCCGGAATGGTTGCTATTTTCATCACTATCGTCTCCGTGTGCCATACTCTCGATGCGCAACGCGGTGGAGATGACGAGGTCGTACGGCGCGTGTAAGCGTCGACGAAAAATCGTCTCGTCGATGTCGTCATCCTCTCGGTCAAATTTCAAGCGCTCATCGCCGATGGTGTTCCTGTACGCCGCGCGTCGTTTTTCAAACGCATCACGTTTGCTTAATTCTGACGCTTCGTGCGCGTTTACCGTTGCGACGATGGCGTTTGATGGCTTTTTTGTGCTCCGCATTCGCTTCGCTTTGACCGACGCGGACAATACCTTTGACGCAGCCGTCGATGCTGACGACGCCGCGAGTGTCTTTTGCGCGCGCGCGTGATTTTCGTCGTCGTCGATGAGATCAAACATCGCGTTCAGCAACGAATCCACGTACGCGCGCGCGACGCCGAGCGGCCGCAATTCCTCTGGCGTCGCCAAATCCACCGCCGACGTAAACCGCGCGAGCGAGTCTTCCGCCTCGTACGCGTCATCGAATACGTTATCCCCGCGCTCTGATCCTTCGTTGTTATCGACGGAATGCGAGTCCGCTTCGGGGTCCCAAAACGTAGCCTCCTCGCCATACACACCTTTGAAATCGTGTGGCCGCGATGGTACGGCGACGACGGGTGGATACTTTTCTAACCAACGCTCATTCACCACGCACAATTTTGTAAACTTTGTATCGATTCTCTCGTCGTGTGAAATAATCTCTGTCTTTTTGCTCATTTCTGCGTCTTCCTGAGCATCGCGCTCGGCATTTTCAACGTCGGCTTTGGTTGGGACGCCGGTGAGCGCGGTGAATCCAACCGACACGAGCGCGTCGCCAAAATCCCCATCTGGATGTTCCCACGTCGTCTCATTCGTCTTCGAGTTCACGTAAAAGTACGCCTCGCGTGATTTTTCATAATACTTTGTCCATCGTTCCCCGGTGATTAAACTCGTAAAATCCGTACCGTCGTCTTTGTCCTCGTGTTCGCTTTCGCTACCGCCGGATTTATCCGAATCCACGTCTACGACTCGCCATTCTCGCGATTTTTCATCCTCTCTCACCCTACTCGCGGGGTTAAAAAAGTGCTCGCGTCCAATATCTTTATCACGCCGCTTCAACCACACGTTACCTTGCGCGTCTTCGTACTCGCCGACGATTAAATAGCCATCGAGCTCTTCGCCTCGCCACTTACGCCTTGGCGCGGGCGGGGCGACGCTCGCCGGTGACGCTTCCATCACACTCGCCGGACGCAAGAACTCGTCGCGATTACTCGAACGCTGCGACATGCTATACATCGATCGTTGCCCCGCGCTGCTGGAATCGCTCGCGGTATCGACGACGTCGCGCTCGACGTCGGCTGTGGCGTTCGGTTTCTCAGTCTGCTCGCGGCTCGCAAACGCGCTCAGCGAGTACGCCTTTGAGAGATCCTTCGCGTTGACCATGGTGTACGATGACGTTGACGCGATCTGGGTGTCTGTGTAAGTTCTTGTCGAGCGCGCGCGCGCGTGAACGCCAAACTGTAGTCAACACCCAAGAAATGGATGGCCAAAATCAAATCGTCGAGCTCACGCCGCGTGCGTGCGCTGCAGCGCGCCTACGGCGTTCCCACTCGCTCGAGCGCGGTACAAATCGCGCGTGCCGTGCGTGTGTCACGGAATGCGCGACGGCAATCGTACGTGGGTCGGAAAGTGAGGACGCGCAACCGAATCGAGGTTGAGCTACGTACTGTATGAAAACGCTATCGCTATGAAAACGCTACGCGGTTGGTTCGTATTGCGCCAGAGATTGCCCTAGCGGGGCGATTAGAATGGCTTTTTTCTGCAATCGGAACGCCAGCGCGAGCGCGGCGTTTGGGGAGAGGGTGTTTGAGCGCGCGAGCGCGACGTCTTCGGCGATTTTTGTGGAAAATCGGCCGCCGGTTAATATATTCCGGCAACGCGCGCGCACGACGTCGAGCCATGGTATTTGAATGATGTCGTCGCAGATGTGGATTAATGCGCCATCCACTGAGTCAATGGTGCACGACAGTGCGGATGAGCTCACCGCTCGCGCTTGAGACTTTGCGTCGTCGTCCATTCGAAGCGCCTCGGCCGCCAACGTCTCGTCGCGTTCGATGAATTCGAACAGCTCGTCGACGTCAAAAAATAGTGTTACCGTGTCGTTTGGATTGTCATCGGGCACGAAACCAAAGTACATCAAGAAAGGATCGTTCGGGAAGGCGCCGTATGAAATGAGCACTTCGTCGCCGCAGTCGATGGTTTCTCCGTCTGGATCGACGACGAGCTGGAAAAACTTGTCCTCTGTGACGACATCGCCCGCGGAAGATGAGCTCGACGACACATCGGCGATTTCTTCCGTCGCCGCACGACCTTGGCAGTTCTCGGGACTCGTCACCACGCGCACGACGGCGTTCGCGCGCGTCGCCGAATGATTCACCATGTCGACTCCCGGTACGAGCAATTTTGACACGCAATCCCCATCTCTTCGTGCAAATACTCGACTATGCACGACATTGCGAGCATCTCTAAAATCATCCGCACTCGCGCCGATGCGCGCCAACCTATCGGCGTATGTGACGACATCTCGTTCGTGCGCCGCGCGAACGCGAATCGCTTCGGCTCGCACGCGCTCGTCTTCAATCATCGCCAATTCCTCCTCATTAAAGTCCATCGCCGGCGTGCTCGGCGCCGGACACGGAAGTTCTTCCAACCATCGTCGTCGACTCGCTCCGGCACCGTCCAAATCACGCTTGAGCTCGAGAATTGTCATCGCCATCGCGCTCGACCACGCTTCGCCTCGACTATCATCCGACGCCAACCTCGTTTCCATCACCAGCGAGTACGGAATCGAAAATATCACCTCGCCTGGCGCCAACGGACGCATGGCTTCAATCCCTCGCGCGTTCGTCACCGCACACGCGCCGTTAATGCGCACGCGCGACGCAATTCCGTCGTCTTTACACGCGTAGCTCAACCACTGCATGAAATCATCAGCATCGGCATCATCATCAACAGCCTCGCGCACCGCACGCACCGCCGCGCGACGCCGCCCAGCGCGCCCACGCCATCGCACGTCACACGCCGCGCCTTGTCCATCCACCGCGCGCGCGCTCGGCGCCCCACACGCGCGCATAGCGAGGCGAGCTGTGCCGCACAGTTCTCGTCAAGCCTCACTCATCGACGCCCCACATGCGCGCGTCGACGCCGCGCGCGCGCGCGCCACCGCGACGCCACGTACCGTCGCCATCGTCGCCGCGCATCGCGCGTCGTCCGCGCGCTGTTCGCGTCGCGCGCGCGACGGTGGAGGACGATAAAGCGTCGTGCGTGGTGACGCAAGTCACCGGCGATGGCGACGCGTTGCTCACGCAGCTCCGCGTCGTGGCGAGCACGACCGCGCGCGCGTTCGACGCGCCGAGCACGACAAACACCGTGCTCGATGGGCTGGTGGCGAAAATCCGCTGGTCGGGCGCGGCGTTCGTGCTGTTGCGAGCGACGGCGGTTGACGCGGATGTGGCGCCGAGCGACGCGAACGCCGACGTCTTTGGATGCGTCGATGTCACGTCGCTTCCCGCGTTCGGCGCCAAGGCGAGCAAGGAAAGGATTGTGGCGAATGTGCCTTTGGCGTTAGGGTTGACGGAGCAGTCGTATTTTGCGTATTTGAGTGGCATGGCGGTGGAGCCGGAGCGACGCGGGCGAGGCGTCGGTCGAGCGTTGCTGCGCGCGTGCGACGAGTATTGCGGGAAAATGCGCCCGAAACCTGCGGTTATTGCGCTGCACGTCGATGAGGATAATGGTCGTGCGTTGAGATTGTATGAACAGTACGGGTACGTGCGGGTGAATGCGCGTGCGGTGGAGGATACGGTTGGGAAAGTCGGTCAAATGTTTGCTCGAGCGTTTACGGCGGGGACAAAGAAGAAAATTTTAATGTACAAGCGCGTCGAGATGATTGACGACGACGACGACGGCGTGGATGGTGACGCCTAGTAGACATAGCATACATTGACTTATTAGCATACAGGAATGAAGTACACGCGCGCGATTCGCTCACGCCGACATGCGTCGGATGAAATCCGTAAATCTCGCGAAATTCTCCTCTTCGAACAACGCGTCGCACGAACGCAAAAACGTAAACGATGACAACGCGCCTGCATTAGCTTTCGCACCGTTGTCGTCGTCGCCAGTATTTATTTTGCCGTACGCGCGTAAAATTTGCGAATACGCGTCGTCGTCTAAACGAAACAGCGCGTTTTCGCCGTGCACTCGCACGCCGTGTCTGGCGCAGTCGCGTAAGACTTGCGCGAGAAGCGTTTCCGGCGAGCACATGTGTGCCGCGTCGTGTTCAATATCTCGCATCTCGACGCACGTGAATGTGAGCGATGCGTTGAATTTCGCGCACGTGCGAACGATTTCGGCGTACGCGCTCTCGCCGTCGGCGCCGTAGTACCCGGCGGCGCATTCGGCGGCGCGGCTGGGATGTTTGACCCACCAATGTACGCCTGGGCATTTGATGCCAATCTCAGGGTCAACGCCGGCGCGATGGAATGCGTCACAGACGCGTTCGAGCACGCGGTCGGCGTGCGCGGTGAGCTCGCGGGCGTACCACGATAAGAAATGTTTCCCGCGCGCCGTCTCGTACGCCTCTCGAAAAAATGCGTCTTCGTCTTCGTTGTCATCGTGTTGTCGCGAATTCTCTAGAAGCGATGATATCGATAGCGCCGAGGACACGCGTAAGTCAGCGAGACTATTGGACGCGCTCGAGGCCGAACGCGACATCGCGAGCCGACGCTGTTTGCGCTCGGGACTTTGCTCGTCGCCGTCGTCGTCTGATTCTGATTCTGACGCTTCGCGTCGCTCGCCGCCGCCGCTGCCGCCGCAATCTAGCACCACGACATCCAACGCGCGCCCATCGGGGTCTGCATTATATCGCGCTCCATCATTTGGCGGGGCGCGTCCCCACTCCGGAACACCCCCACGCGATGCGGCATCCATCGCCCACGCCGCGCGCGCGCGCTCGTCGTAGCATTGCAACGCCCCCGCCCCTGGAAACCCCCATCGCCGTCTCGCGCAATACGACGGGTACCTCAGCTCTCCACATGGACCTAAACCAACAATGACCTGCGTGATGACACCGTCGCGAATATCGTCCGCGAACCGTTCGGCAAACCGTTCGGCGAATTCCCCGTAGCACTCGCTCGGGCTCCTGTCGCCTCGACATCGCGCGCGCGTCTCATCGCTCCATAGCGACAAGTATTCTCGACTTTGCCCCCCTCTGGCGTCGGTGAAGAAATCATCACCATTCGCCGCCGCGGCCCAGGGCGGAAGCGAGATCGCACACCCCCCATCGCCCACGCTCGAACCGCACGCGTGAAAACTCAGCACGCAGTGCGCCTCGAGCCCGCGCGCGCGACACATTCCAATCAATTCCACGTACCCATCCCACGCGTACGACCTCGGCGCCGCGCGCTCGACCACGCCCCACCATACATCAATCATCACCCCTCGTGCGCGCGCGAGTTTCAGTCGATCGAGCGCCATTGATAGATTTTTCGCATCCGACGCCGCGTTCGCGCGCGCGCTCGCCAGCGGCAGCATCGCAAACACATCACCCCTCCTGCCCGTCGCCATCGACGTCGACGTCGCCCCCGGCGCGTGCGGTGGCAGAGAACACTCCATAGCACGTCCCGTGCGCGCCCGCGCGTCGTCGTTCGCGACAGCCATCGCGTGCGGAGCGAGCGAAACGAATCAAAATCCAAATCCAGGCTGGGACAATAACCGACACTCAATCAATCGCACATGCACGCCCGCGTGCGCGCGCCGAGTCCGCGTGCGCGCGCCTTAACGCGCGCGGTCGATGGAAAACGCGTCGCGCGACGCTCGCGCGCGGCGATGCGGCGATGCGGCGATGGCGACGGCGAATGCGCGCGCGGAACAGTGTCGAGCGCACGCGCGCGTCCACGCTGGCGGTGGCGCGGAACACATTGGGGAAATACATGGCGCTGTGTATACATGCAATACGGTATATGTGCGTCCAAATGGATGGAAAATCATGTACTCGAGTCCCAAGGGGTGATACATATACATAGTCAAGGTATATGTATATCAATATAAAGTATTTATGATGTCTAGGGTTTAGAATCGATAAAAAACCTAGGGTTTAGAAAAAAGGGGCCTGCCGCCACATCGACGTCGATCGCCCGCCGCGGCATTCGACGTCGCGCGACCGCACGTCCATCGTCGGCGCCGCACGAACGAACGGACCACTTTATCTTCCGTCTCATTCGCCACCATGTTCGCCTGCACGACGACGAGCTTGACCGCATCGGCGTTCGCGCCAACGATGATGCCCAAGACCACGGCTGCGCGCCGCGCGCCGGCGCACGCGCGCTCCACGCCCGTGCGCACGCACGCGCGCTTAGACAGCGGCGTGGGGTGCTTTGGAAGTAAGGCGGGCATGACACAGATGTTCACCGACGATGGGTTGTGCGTGCCGGTGACGGTGATCGGTATTCGCGAAGGGAACTTTGTGACCATGGTGCGTGCGATGCGATGGGCGATTCGGAGCGCGCGATTGGTGACGTGATTGTGTGTGCGCTGCGACGCGCGCGACGTGCCGCGTGCGCCGCAGACGTCACGCACGCGTGGATGCAATTATTGTCGACGCGTGCGCACCGCGTGCGGCGTCGATGGGCGATGCGCGCGCGCGTGGGCGAGGCCAAGGTCGATGGCGTGGGTGAGGGTGTGATAACCCTAAAGACCTGAAGCCGCGCTCGGGGTTTACGCGTACGAAGGCGCTCGGCTGTCGCGCGTGCGGTTGATGACGTGGGTGGTGAAATGCGTGAGTGTGATGACTGACGTTTGTGTGTTTTCGCGTGTTTTTGCATGGCGTAGGTGAAGACGGAGGCGACGGATGGGTACAACGCCGTGCAAGTCGGCTACGACGTCGTGCGCGAGGATAAACTCACCAAGCCGGAAGCCGGGCACTGCAAAAAGGCTGGTACGCCACCGATGCGTCATCTCGAGGAGTTCCGTTTAGGTTCTGCCCCTGAGCATGAAGTTGGTGCGCGTCTCGTGCCGACGGAAATGTTCAAGGCTGGCGATAAGGTGGACGTCCGCGGCGCGACGATTGGCAAGGGTTTCCAAGGCGCCGTCAAGCGCTATGGATTTTCTCGCGGTTTGATGACGCACGGTTCCAAATCTCACCGTCAGCACGGTTCGATTGGTGCTGGTACGAATCCAGGTAGAATTTACCCCGGTAAGCGCATGCACGGGCACATGGGTAACGACATGACCACGGTTAAGGGGTTAACCGTGATGCGCGTCGAGGATGACTGCATCATCGTCAAGGGAAACGTTCCGGGGAAGAAGGGCAGCTTGTGCAAGGTGACTGGCACGAAGATTGTCGGCAAGTCCGACGGTGGTGCCAGCAAGGCGAAGAAGAGCCAAAAGGTGGTTGTCGCGTAAGCATATCGCACGCCCATCATCATTATGATTCATTTCCAACGGCTGACGGAGCGCGTCGTCCA